>Ga0100387_10002953_pt1 | contig 14314 bp, 14 predicted proteins | sample CryGeymeta201511_FD_81547 | JGI IMG/M metagenome (GOLD analysis project Ga0100387, IMG submission 81547) | Groundwater microbial communities from Crystal Geyser aquifers in Utah, USA - Crystal Geyser metaG 2015-11 | ecosystem: Environmental > Aquatic > Deep subsurface > Groundwater | place... | reverse complement strand
TCCCGGATGTCGGCTTTCCGGACAGGGCTGATCTCTACGGTTACCGGCGCTTTTCGGGGTTCTTTATTCAAACTCAAGCGGAAACGATCACGTTTCTGGTAGATCGTCCATCCAAGCAAACATAGAGCCGATAAGATCACGACAACGAAGGCGGCTTTCTTGATCTTCATAAGGGTAAATCTTCTGGTCGGAATAGAAGTTTGATGGCTTCGTAAAAAGTCCATCTGCTGCGTTGCGCTGCATCCTTTGTCATTGCAGCGTACCTATAAGTACGCCTCATTCCTCAGGATTTGCGCACCTTCCATCTGAAGCTTTTTACTTTGCCATCCCAATTTTGAATTTTACGATTTCATCAAGTTTAAAATAAAAGGTTTTGCCTTGGCTTTCGGTAAAACCGGTTATAGTCATTATCAATATGATTTCACTGTAAAAAATGCTTGCTATGAGAAAAAAGTCTGGTTATAAATCAGGACTCAAATGATGCACGCCTCAGCTTGGGCCAGTGCATGTCCTGAAGAATAGGCCTCTTGAAGGTATTCGGGATGTTCGAAAATATCACCCTCAAAATCGAGTCCCCGATAGAAAAGCGATTGCCACAGTTCGGCGTCGAAGGTGTCGAAAAAGTAACGGACCGTCAGAAGTGCTCCGTCAAAAAGCTTTTTTCCGCGTGTAGCCCCTACGGCGATGAACAGACCTTTTCGTTTCACGATCTTGGGTGAAAAGGGGTTCTTGTCGATCCAGTATTTCTTGACCCATAAGGATTGGCAACGGTCCATGAGGATCTTGGTATGGGCGCTGACGGTGTAAAAGAAGATGGGGCTTGCCAGCATGAGGCCGTCGCATGCCAGCAGACGGTCATAAAGCCCTTGAAAGTCATCCTGGATGGCGCAACGTCCGGTTTTTCTGCAGCCGTAAATTTCCAGGCAGGGTGATATTTTCAGATCCCGAAGGACTACTTCTTCCACCTGGGCGCCTGCCTGAAGCGCACCTTCCACGGCCCGCTTCAGGAGGGAGGCCATGTTTCCCTTTCGGCGGGGACTTCCATAAATTGCCAGGATGGTCTTCATCGTTGATGCTTTTCCTTCGTCGATAATTGGATAACAACGGGTCGCGCGCTTATGTTAGGATACCAAAAAGGATCGTTGAACACAACGATCAATTCCCCCGAAGGATCGGACTGCCGACGGTTTTTTTTCTTGACAATAAAAAGACCTAATGTTATTCGGAAATTAATCAATTCATGGGTTAATAAAATAGATATATCAAATAAATACAATATGATATTTCAATAAAATAGCAAAGAAAAATAAAATATTTTATCCGGCAAATCTAAATAAATACCGTTGTTGACCGGTGAATTCATGGGTTATAACCAATTCATTAGGGACAATTATAAAAATATTCTAACGGTATTAAGACAATAAATTATAATATATACAATATCTTGAATTGAGTTAAGCTCGAATACAATCTTTTTATGAAACTATATTAGGATCATGGTGAAACATCCGAAAAATAAGAAAGAATCCACCAAAGATCGAATCATCGATGCCGCAAAAATGCTATTTGCCGACCAGGGGGATCTTAAAACCACCATTGCGGATCTCTCCAACCAGGCGGAATTATCCGACGCGGCGCTGTATGAGTATTTCCAGGGCAAAGAAGACCTGCTTTTAGCCATACCGGATATGTGGGTATCCGAACTTATTGAAGACCTCGAACGGCAGCTTTTCGGAATCAAGGGAGCCGTTAACAAACTGAGGAAGTATCTCTGGTGGTACTTCCGCCGTGTTGAGGAGTCGCCGCTGGATGCCAAGATTGTCTACTTCTTTCTTAAGACCAACGCCAATTTCATGCAGACCGAGGTCTATTCCAACGTGAAGGTGCTGTATGCTTACCTGCTTGAGATTTTCGAGGAGGGCAAGCGCACCGGCGAGATGCGGTCGCATATCAATCCGAGCATCGCCCGCAATATTTTTATCGGCACCATGGAACATATCATCACCTTATGGCTGTTGAGGGATCGGAAATACAGCCTCTTTGAAAATCTTGAAGAGACGTTTGACCTGTTGGTGAGCGCGTTTACAACCCGGGAAAACGATCCGGCTTTACCGGTGAGGACTCTATTAGCCGAGGCAACCCAGACGCCCTCAGGCATAAAGCATGGTAACGAAGCATAGCTTTTAATCAAGACTCGGGCTTTTCGGTAACATTTCAGTGAAATAATGGATTCCAGGATTTATCAAAGGAGGAGGGCTGAGAGATGGCGAAGCAACTGTTTGAGTGGGACTATTCGTCGTATCCTGGGGCAAAAACTTACCCCCACCTGTTCAAACCGATCCGGATCGGCAATCTCATCGTGCCCAACCGGATCAAATATGCCGCAACGGAAGAAAATCTGAATGCGCATGATGGTTTTGTAACTGATTCGGGGGTGGCCTATATGCGTGAGCGCGCCAAGGGCGTGGTGGGAGGCCTATGCTCCATGCAGGGCGTTTACATGGATGCAAAGCGGCAAGGCCAGGGTTATGTGGGACAGGCGGCCTGCTGGGACGACAAGTTTGTTCCGGGACTAAAGCGTATTGCCGATGCCGTTCACGAGCAGAAAGCCGTGGCCGGTTTTCAATTGATGGACTGCGGCAGGGTAGGCGCCGTGGATGTGCCTTACGGGCACGGACCCTCGGCAGTTCCCCAGCGCTTGCGCATCTTCAGACTCATGAAGGAGATGACCAAGGCGGAGATCAAGGAGATGATCCGGCAGCACATCGATGCGGCCCGCAGAGGAATCGAGGCTGGATTCGACATCATGGAGATCTCGGGCATCGTTGGTTACCTCGTCTCCAACTTCATTTCCAGCTACACCAACCGACGCAGCGACGAATACGGCGGAGACATCCGGGGTAGGATGCGGGCGGTGGTGGAGATCATCCAGGGCGTCAAGGCGGTTTGCGGCCCGGATGTTCCTCTGGGAATCCGGCTGTGCGCCGAAGAACTCCTTGACGATGTACGGGGGAACACGCCCCAGGAGTCGATGGAAACTTATAAAATTGCCGAAGAGGCCGGAGTGAACTACATCAGCGTCACCCTCGGCTGGCAGGAGTCCATTCAACCGGTCATCAGCCGTGATATTCCCATGGGGAACTGGATCTATCTGGCCAAGCGGGCCAAGGAACACGTTAAAATCCCGGTTCAGATGGCTTATCGCCTATTCAAACCGGACCTGCCGAACAAGGCTATCGGCGCCGGTGAACTCGACATCTGGGAGATGTGCCGATCCATGATCGCCGATCCCTTGATGCCCAAAAAGGTTCTGGAAGGGAGAGAGGATGAAATCCGGCACTGCGTGGCTTGCAACCTTTGCCTGTCCCGACTGTTCCGGGATGCGCCCATGACCTGCTATATCAACCCCATATGTGCCCATGAATCGAACCCGGAATTCACGAATCCCAAACCTGCGGAAAATAAAAAGGAAATCATGATCGTGGGCGCCGGGCCCGCCGGCCTTGAGTGCGCCTATATGGCGGCCAGGCGCGGCCATGAAGTTCACGTTTACGATAAGCGTGATACTATAGGCGGTACCCTCAACGAGGCCCGGAAAGCTCCCTATGGCGATGATGAATTGTGGACCTGCGCAGCGTACCAGAAAAAGATGTGCGAGCTGGCCGATGTAACCTTTCATCTGGGAACAGCGGTCACCGAAGAGATGATTTCCGACGTGATGCCTGATACGGTGGTGCTGGCCACCGGGCCGATCTATCCGGATTTGCCGGGCGGCTCCCATAAGAACGTGGTCCATCTTTTGGATGTAATGAGCGGGAAGGCTCAGGTCGGCGAGAACGTGGTGATCTGGGGGAACCGCAAGCCCGGAATCGGATGTGCCCTGTATCTGACCAGGCAGGGAAAGAAGGTGACCCTCGTAGGCAAGGAAAAGACTGCAGGGTTCGACGTCAATCCTTCTTTCAAGTGGCGCTACATGATTTACCTGCGCCAAAACGGAGTCAAAGCCTACAATGATTGCGAGATCGAAACCATCACACCGGAGGGGATGATTATCCGTACCTATGACGGCTACCGGATCCCGCTAACATGCGACACGATTGTGAACAGCGATCGCGCGGCAAACGAAGCCCTTAAGAAAGCCGTACAGGCCGAAGGAATCGAGCTTTTCGTCATCGGGGATGCGCTGGTTCCCAGAAACCTGTCCAGTGCGGTACATGACGGTTACCGGATCGGGATGAGGATATAAGAGGAGGTCAGCCATGCAATTCGATGCGGAAAAAGAGATTGGAAAATTCTTGAGCGGCCTGCGCGCCGCCCAGGGTGAAATCGGGAAAACCTATTACCGCTGGCGCCATACGGCGCTGGAAATTGCCGGGGAGGGCGTGAAACCCCTCGATGTGGGTCTGAAGGCCGCGGAAATTTTCGGAAAAGACATCGGGAAAGGATTGCTGCCGCGGCTCAACTGGCTCAAAGGGGAAGCAGCCTTCATGCTGACTCTGGGACGGTCTCTGGCGGATCTCTGGGTGGTGGACGGAGGTGTGGCCACCGCGGAGAAAGGGGAAAAGCCGTCGGAAGTGTTTATCCGATGTACCCGGGATCCCTGGCCCACCTGGGCTAAGGAGTTCGGCGTCCCTATGCAGGAAGTCGCCCTTTGCCGGGAGAGAATGCTCAAATCCATCCTGGAAGATGTGAGCGTTTTCTTCAATATTTTACTGGATATCGAAGTCCAGAAGGCCATTCCCCGGGGAGAGGGGATGTGGCAGATTCGACTGTACAAAAAAGAAAAATAGGAGAACTGGTTATGGCAGCCCAAGTCGATTTGAATAAGTGCACCATGTGCGGCGGCTTTACCCAACCGCTGTGTGTGGAGATATGCCCGGATCATGCGATCCGGGTCCAGGGAAATCGCGTGGTGGTGACAGAGTTCTTATGCGAGGACTGCAACGAGTGCGGGTGTGCCTGCCCGGATAAAGCCATCACGGTACCGCTGACGAAGGTGACGTTTTAAGAACAGGGTTCAAGGGGTCAAGTGTTCCGGGGATCGAGTGGAAGCAGTTTTCCGGCACTCTACTTAATGGCCCTTTAGGATTGAAAACGTTTTTATGAAACGATGGGAGGAACCGGTGAAAGCCAACAAGATCGATCATATCTGCATTGCGGTCAAAAACCTGGACCAGGCCCGAAAGATCTGGGAACCGGTCTTGGGAAAAACGAAACCGGACGACGAGTACATCGATGAACCGGAAAAGATAAAGGTGGCCCGGTACTGGGTAGGCGAGGTCGGATTCGAACTGATGGAGTCCACCACGCCGGACGGCGATGTGGCCAAGTTCATCGAGAAGCGGGGTGAAGGGATTATGCTGATCAGCCTGAACGTGAATAACACCCGAAAGGCCATGGAAGAACTGAAAGGGAAGGATTACCCCTTCATCGGCGGTGCCCGGCCTTTCCGCGGCTGCGAGTTTGCCTTCATCCATCCCAAGAAGATGAGCGGCGTCCTTTTGGAAATCATCGACTACAAGTGGAAAGAGCTCGAGGGAAGATAAAGCGATCCTCGCCATGGTAAAGCAATTCCGGGATTTTGAAGTCTACCTGATCCATGTGGATCCCGATCGGTGTGACGGTTGTGAGGAGTGCATCAAAATTTGCCCCGCCGAAGTCTTCGATTTTTCCATCAAGGCCTACCCCGTAAGACCGCAGAATTGCCTGGGGTGCCGCACCTGCGAGGCGGTGTGCAAGTCCAGGGCAGTTATCATTACAGAGATTTAAATACATAGGGTGATGTCATGAGCGATTCGATCCTGATCATCGGGGCGGGAATTGCCGGAATCAATTGTGCCCTGAACGCCGCCAAATACGGCAGCAAAGTTTACCTGGTAGACGACACGCCCAGTATCGGCGGAATGATGGCGCGCCTGGATAAGACCTTTCCGACCAACGATTGTTCCATCTGCATCGAGGCACCCCAGATGTACGATGCCGACAACCAGGAAAATATCGAGATCCTCACCAGTACGGAAGTCAAAAAGGTTAAGGCTAAAAACGGCAGGTTTGAAGTCCGGCTGGTCAAGAAGCCCAAATACGTGGATGAAGAAAAATGCACCGGATGCGGCGCCTGTGTGGAAGCATGTCCGGTGAGTGTTTGCGACGAAATGGACGGAAAGATCGGCGGAAAACGAAAACTCATCCGTATGGCTTTCCCCCAGGCGGTCCCTAACGTGGTGTCCGTGGACCCGGCATGCCGGTCTGGAGAGATGCGAGCTACCGGGGCCTGCATCGGTGGCTGTGCCGTGGACTGTAGTCAGTGCCGGGAGTGCCCCATCGCCTTATGCGTCAAGGCTTGTGAAAAAGAAGGGAAGAAGGCGATCATGCTCTGGCAATCCGGCAAGAATTTCACGTTGGAGGTCAAGAGCATCGTGGTGGCAACCGGGATTGCCGACGCCAAGCCTGCCGGCGACCTGCTTGGCTACGGCATTTACGACAACGTCATCACCGGAATGCAGTTCGAACGCCTGATGAACGCCGGAGGCCCCACGGCCGGAGAGATCATCCGCCCTTCGGATAGGCGCCATGCCAGGAAGATCGCCTGGGTTCAATGCGCCGGCCGGGGGCTGGCGGAAGGAAAAGGGGTTCCCTACTGCTCAAGGATCTGCTGCATGATCGCCACCAAGCAGGTCATCATCACCAAAGAGCACGATGCATCCATCGAGGCCGTTGTTTTTTACAACGACCTGAAAGCCTATGGGAAAAACTTCTGGGAGTTTTATCGAAAGGCCATCGACAACGGCGTCCGGTATGTCCGGGGCCGGCCGTATCAGGTCCGGGAGGATCCTCAAACGAAGAACCTATTTGTCCGGTATGAAAATCTGGAAACCGGAAAGATCGAAATCCATGAGGTGGAGTTGCTCGTTCTTTCCATCGGGATTATTCCCAATGAGAAAAACGAAAAAATTGCCAGGGTTTTGAACATCGAGCTGGATCATCTGGGATATTTCAAGGAAAAAGACCCGCTGACCGCTCCCCTGGAGACTTCGGTGCCGGGGATTTACCTGTGTGGAGGGGCCACCGGGCCCATCGACATCGCCGAATCCGTGGTGCAGGCATGCGCCGCAGGCATGAAGGCGGTTTTGAGATCCTGACCTGTATGAGGTGCCTTTATGAATGACGATATCCGGGTGGGGGTTTTTGTTTGCGACTGCGGCTCCAATATTGCCGGCGTTGTAAACGTCCCGGAAGTGGTGGAGTATGCCAAGGAGCTGGACCATGTGGTTTTGGCCGACGAGGGACGGTGGTCCTGCAGTGTCGACTATCTTTCCAGGATGCAGGATTTGATCAAAGAGCGCGGCATCAACCGGGTGGTCATCGCATCCTGTACGCCCCGGACACATGAATCGCTTTTCAAAAGAAACGTCAAGCAGGCCGGATTGAACCCCTATTTGCTGGAATTCGTCAGCATTCGGGAACAGGTTTCCTGGGTGCACATGAAGGAACCAGAGGCAGCCACGGAAAAGGCCAAGGACCTCATCCGGATGGGGGTGGCCAAGGCCATCCTTCTGGAAGAAGGGGAGGAGATCCGACTTCCGGTCAAGCAGGAATGCCTCATCATCGGCGGCGGGGCAGCCGGCATGACTGCCGCATTGAACATTGCCGAACAGGGGTTTACGGCATTCCTTTTAGAGAAAAGGGACCGGCTCGGCGGAATCTTAAAAGATTTGAACAGGGTCTGCCATGATCATCATGAAGCTCGTGCCTTCGAACTGGTAAAACAGCTTGAGGAACGTGTGACGTCCAACCCCGGTATTCGTGTCTTCACCGGCGCCGTGATCGATACCGTTGAAGGTTACATCGGAAACTACAAGGTCACCCTGAAAAGGAACAATCAAAGGCCGGGGGAGCGCCTCGATGTCTCCACCATCGTGGTGGCCACCGGAATGCGGGAAATCGAGCCCGTAGGTCTTTTCGGGTATGGGGAAAATCCACGGGTGATCACCCAACTCCAACTGGAAAGACGGCTTTCGGCCTTAACGGATACAACGGACGAAGGGAAAATGTCGGATGAGAGTTTAGCTTCGCTGTTCGGTCCGGAAGGCTTGATGAAAAATGTGGTCATCATTCAGTGCGTCGGGTCTAAAAACGAAACTCGGGGTTGCTGCGGAATCGGATGCCACGTGAGCGTGAAAAATGCCCTGGCATTAAAACGCCTGAATCCGGATGTGCAGATCCATATCCTCTACCGGGACCTTTCCATGGTCAAGGAAGAAGGGTCCATGCTGGAACAGGCCAAGCGAATGGGAGTCCGCTTTTCCCGATTTCCCGACAACCGCTATCCGGAAATCGTGAAGCAGGCGGATGGCTCCCTCCTCGTCAAGCCCCTTGATCTTCTCATCGGGAAAGAATTGGATCTGCCGGCTGACCTCCTGGTCCTCACCACCGCCTTTCAGGGAGATGAAACCGTTGAACGCCTCAAGGGGCTGTTGAAGGTTTCGGCCAACACGGACGGGTTTTTCCAGGAATCTCACGTGAAGCTGGCCCCTCTGGAGTTTCCTACTGAAGGCATTGCCCTTGCCGGATGCGCCAAGGCGCCCATGATGTTCAAGGAGAGCATCGAGGCCGGTGCCGGTGCCGCCATGCGGGTTTCCATCCCCATGAAACGGGGATATGTGGAGGCGGAAGGGATCGTCGCGGATATCGATCTTGCCGATTGCAACCAATGCGGCTTATGCTACAAGCGATGCCCATACAGCGCCATCAGCGTAGACGCTGACAAAAATCCCCACGTCATCAAGGCCCTATGCAAGGGGTGTGGGCTCTGTGCGGCGGACTGCCCCAAGGAGTGCATCACCATCGTCCATTTCACCGATGATCAAGTCCTGGCCCAGGTCGATGCAGCACTTTCGGAAGATCCGGGAAAGAAAATTATTGGATTCGTCTGCCATTGGTGCGCTTTAGGTGGCGTAGACATGGCCGGCGTCAGCCGCCTCCAATACCCGATCCATGCAAGGCTGATCCGGGTGATGTGTTCGGCCCGGGTCTCTATGAATATGATGCTGCGGGCCTTTGAAAAAGGAGCAGCCGGCGTCCTGGTGGCCGGATGCGAATTTCCTACCTGCCACTATATTTCAGGCAACTATGCGGCGGAGTCCCGGGTGAGGCGGATGCGAAAGAAGCTGGCCAAGGCAGGGTACGATCCGGATCGCCTCTGGAATGTCTGGTGCAGTGCGGCCGACGGCCCCAAGTTCGCCAAGACCATGAAGGATATGGTCAAACAACTCAATCTTAACCCTGTTGTTGCAACTGCAGGGTAGAATAGCGATTGCCACAGAAATGGACCATGAAACCCATGCCATCGTTTAGCGAACGCTTCAACGACGTCAAAATGCTGCGCTATTGCGAGCAGTGCGGCCGATGCAGTTCGGCCTGCCCGATCACCGGCGTCAATGAATTCAATATTCGGCGGATGATTCATTATGTGGAACTCGACAGGATCCGGGAGATCGCATCATCGGACATGCCGTGGTATTGCGCTGTCTGCGGCCGATGCGAAGATGCATGCCCCAACGGCATCAAGATCATCGATATGACCCGCGCCCTCAGGGAGTTTTCTCTAGCGGAAAGAATCCCTGGAAGCGCTCCCTGCGTAGCCGCCTGTCCGGCCGGAATCGATGTGCCTGGGTACCTGAGATGTATCGCTCAAGGTAAGATGGACGAAGCCTGCGAGCGGATCATGGAAAAGGCTCCTTTCCCGGGGATTCTGGGACGGGTATGCACACACCCCTGTGAAACCGTCTGCAAGCGGGGGGAGATCAACGCACCGATCGCCATTTGCGCGGGCAAGCGGTACGCCGCCGACAAGGCCAGAGGTGATTTTGCTAAAATCTTATCTCCAGGTGCGGATACCGACAAAAAGGTGGCCATCATCGGTGCCGGTCCTGCGGGACTGACCGCCGCCTTTTTCTTGCGTAAAAAAGGGCACAGGGTAACACTCTTCGAAGCTAGGAAAAAAACGGGCGGGATGCTCCGATACGGAATTCCCCGGTACCGACTTCCGGAGACGGTTATCGACCAGGAAATTAACCGGATCTTAAGAATGGGGATTGACCTGAGGATGGGCCGGAAGTTGGGGACGGATTTCCAAGTGGAAGACCTGAAGCGGGAAGGATTCGACGCGATTTTTCTTGGGGTAGGGGCTCAGCTTAGTAAAAGGCTCCGCATCGAAGGAATCGATCTGGAAAATGTGGCCTGGGGAGTCGATTTCCTGGTTTCGGTTTCGGAAGGGAATCCTCCGATAGCAGCTAAACGGACCCTGGTGGTTGGAGGAGGGAATGTGGCCATCGATGTGGCTCTGACCGCCCTTCGACTGGGGGCCGAAAAAGTGACACTGGCATGCCTTGAGAGCAAAGAAGAGATGCCCGCCAACCCCCGGGAAGTTGAAATGGCACTGGAAGAGGGGGTTGAAATGCTTTATTCTTGGGGTCCGGCGAGAATCACGGGAAACGATGGCAGGGTTTCCGGAGTCGAACTGGTCCGGTGTCTGTCCGTCTTCGATGAACAGGGGAATTTCTGCCCCTCTTTCGACGAGACCCAAAAAACAGTGGAAACGGATCAGGTGATTTTGGCTGTCGGCCAGGCCAGCGAAACAGCATTTTGCAAAGACTTCTGCTTTTTAGAAGAAGAGGGATCTATCCCGGTTCAAAATGGCCTTATTTCTATTGATGCCGAAACCCAAGCCACAGCGATTCCCGGCGTATTTGCCGGTGGGGATGCCGCAAACGGCCCTGGCACGGTAATCGAAGCCGTCGCCGCCGGAAGGCGTGCGGCGGTTTCCATTGATCGGTATCTGGGCGGAGACGGCAGATTCGATTTCAGGAGCCAAACACCCGGAAAGGATTGCCTGGATATAGAAAACCGAATCGATGCCGTAAAAAGGGTCCCTGGATTTGCAGATCGAAGACGGGAGGAAACCCGACGGTTGGCCGTATCGGAAAGGCGCGCCCCTTTCGATGAGGTGGACTTGTGCATGGATGACGACCAGGTCTTGCAAGAGGTGAGCCGATGCCTTCAGTGCGACCTGGAAGCGGCCCTGATCAAATGTCGTGGATCGTGATTTCGGTGTTTTTTCACAAGCCGAATTGCTTCGTGTCCACCCATTCCATGCTTAATAGGGACCAGAAATCGAGAGCCAGCTTGTTCACCGCATATTCATAGGGCAACCATCCATACCCCTTGTCTCCCCATGTCTTACCCCACGAATTTCGGATTAGGATAGCCCCTGTAGACGTTTTGTTACACTTCGTATTCTTGATCTTTTTTCCGTCATCATAGCCGACCGCAACGATGGCATGTCCCCACTGCGCTTGTTCACCGGGACATGGGTATGGAATTCCGCCCTTCACGTCACAATAATCGAACGACGGGAAACCCCAAAAACCAAACATCGAAGGAACGCCGGCAGCTAGGTATTTCTTGACGTTGTTCAGGACAATGTTTCCCGAGGCATTCTCTCCTAAAGGGTCATGACAGAAGTATTTTACCGCCTCGTAGTTGTCGGCGATGGCATAAACGAAGCTCGGAGGTTCATTGTCGAATGCCGGGTTTGCATCCGTGTATGGCCAGTATTTTTCATCCGGGACACCGCAAAGCGTCAAGGCGCCTATGGTGTTCCTCAACCAAGCTCCGGCATCCCCGGTCACTTGCATTAGATTGCGGGTTGTTTTGTATATGAAAAGTCGGGATCCCTCGAGGTGTTTGTTAAAAGCCCTGCGCTGGAAGTACTCGACAATCCCTACTGCGGCATGTGCTGTACAGGAGCCCAGGCTTTTTTGATTTTCTATAGGTGAGCACCAGGATCTGAGATCGATGGTTGCCGGCAGCGATTTCAGCTCTTTGCCCTTGGGCAACCGCAATTTCTTGTTCATTTCCGTGATCTCCGGGTGCGTATCCGTGTAATCTCTCAGGTCCGGAAGAGGCGGAAGCCATCCCGTACCCACCAGTTGTTCTGCTTCGGGAATCTTGACGCATTTTTACATCGCATACATTTTTTATTGCTCCTTTCTTCATGAATTGAAGGCAATATACATTTGCACTCTATTTACTCATTTATCATTTGGAGCATCCTCTTTCCGAGATGAGCATCTTTTTTAGGGGCTTTTGCCAAATCTGAGACAGAGGAAATCCGAAGGCTTATTTTGCATTGATCGTAGGTCTTTCGGAAAACCGACTTGAGTTCCTTTGCAATCCTTTTATCTCCGCTGAAAAACACCACGGTTTCGTTTTTTAACAAATCGATTCTAGCCAATTTTAATCCCAGTGTTTTAATCGCTTTTTCCATTACCTCAAAGGTGGTGCGCTCAAGCACTTTTTCCACATCTTCCAGGCCGAGACTGCGCCCGATATGCAGTTTATAGATACCTGGCGAATTTCTTTCTCGGGTCATTTTTAATCTCCTTTTGGGTCAAATCGATCTCACAGGCTCGGCTGCGGCCGGTTATTTCAAAATATTCCGCCCGGGCTGTTGCAGAAATTGCGTTTGCTGCCGATGCCCTATATTTAAGATGTGTCGATCCTTGTTCCACGACTTCACCGCCGATAATAAAATCAGACCCGCGCAGATAATTGATGGTTCGTCCTCCTTCGGACCACTCCCTGTATAATACCAGCCGCTTAATGACGATGATATTTGGCCCGTTGTTTTTTAAGTAAATAAGAATATCCCCACCTGATTTTATCAGATAAATGGTGAGCGGCGAGTATTCGGCAAGGGATTCTTCACAAGGCATACAATCACTCATGATCAACCTCCTTTATGGATCATGCTGAACTGCTTATTCCGAGGTGGGAGAATATATCAAATGGTGTGTTTGCATTTTGTGGCACCTTTTTCCATGATACAAAGCTTGAAAAGGGACCCACGTGTTTAAGCCGCTTTGTTGAAGACGATCATCATGTCATGATTTTAAACTGAATATCGGATCGGACCGCCGTTCAGGAGCTTTATCATAGGCAATGTTTCAGTAAAAATGAGATGATGAAGAGCCACACGGTTATGGAGAAGGCAAGGACGAAAAACCATGCGGTTATTGGGTGGGAAAAGCATTCGGGGATCTTTCTCAAATCGGGTTGGACGAAGTTCATTTTAGCCTCCCATAAGCAAAACGATGAAAAAGGGCTTTTGTATGAAAACACCCAAAGAAATTGGTGTGGAACGGAATTGTTGTCATTAATTTTGCAAGATACATACCAAACATGATCATGCATCCATCTCAAAATATCTCTATATTCCGGTGAGTTGCAGAACACTTTGAATCTTAGGATAAAACATCACAGGACGATTGCACAAAAAGATATACACTCGCACATTTTTCTGTGCACTCCTTGGAAATCCAGTGGGCGATCTCAAGGAAATAAAAAGATACGGATCACCTGAAACCGCCCTGTAATCTTACCCGGAAGCTGGGTGGGGGGCTTTCACAACAGTTAATGTGAGGAATTGAGCGCGGAGTCTTCTCTTGCAGAGCTTCCCAGGTGTCTGTGGGCGAGGATGGCGCCTTGGAAAAAGTGACCGAGGCCCTGGTGGATTGAGCGGCCGAAAAAGAAGCATGAGAGGTGATGGATACGGCAGTAAAAGCTATGAAAGGTATTGAAAAAAGTCCATAACAGTTCCTGAATCTTTGTGTTTTCTGGTCATTTTCTATTTCGTGACTCGCGGTGCGATACGGCGGTAAGCAATCCGGCCGCTACGGCCGCGAAGGCAGCACCAGCCATAAACGTAGCCGATGCCCCGAAAGAACTCCATAGAGAGCCTGCAATAACACTCGCCAGCAGCAACGCGCCACCACTCACAAGATTAAATATCCCAAAAACCGTGCCAAGCAAATCTGCGGGTGCGGTGTCCGCGACAAGTTTCGACAGTAAGCCTTGCGTCAACGCCATGTGTAACCCCCACAGCGCGACTCCAACGAACACGATCAGCGGCGATGCGGCAAGGGCAAGCACAACATCAGCGGCGACCAGCAGCGCCAGCCCTAGGAACAACAAGGTACGCTGGCTGACGTGGTCGGCAGCGGCACCGGCTGGATAGGCGGCTCCGGCATAAAAGATGTTCATCACGATCATTACAAGCGGCACGTAGCCGAGCGCAAGCCCGACGTCTTGCGCGCGCAGCACCAGAAACGCCTCGCTGAAGCGCGCCAGAGTAAAGACAGCTCCCAGCAGTACGACAAACCAGTAACGCAAAGGAAGGCGCTTGGCACCGGCAACGGTGAGCGGTACCTTGCTTGGGCCGCACGCGTTCGCGCGCTCGGGCTCGCGCACATAG
>Ga0100387_10002948_pt1 | contig 14326 bp, 13 predicted proteins | sample CryGeymeta201511_FD_81547 | JGI IMG/M metagenome (GOLD analysis project Ga0100387, IMG submission 81547) | Groundwater microbial communities from Crystal Geyser aquifers in Utah, USA - Crystal Geyser metaG 2015-11 | ecosystem: Environmental > Aquatic > Deep subsurface > Groundwater | place... | reverse complement strand
TGAACGTATTTTATCAATATATCCTACTTATCATATACTATAGGATATGAGTCACGCATTACGTGCTAATTTCGTATAGACGAAAATATATTTCACTTTCTTTCCATCGGGCATTGGAATCTTGTATTCCTGAAATTCATCCTTTTTCTTTAATGGGAATAGGTAAGAAATTATCCGCGCTCCTGGCATTAATTCTAGATTTAATTTATTTTGAATATCGCTTAGGCCTTCGAGGGTGAGAAAGCAAAAAACCACATTAACATTTTTAAGGGGGTAATGGTTAAAATCTGCTCGGATAATTTTAACTTTACCCTTTTTTCTTTTGAGAACTGATTTTATTTTAGAAGCAAAATACAGTAAGCAAGAATACTCCACCCCAATCACTTCAATCGGATACTTCTTGGCAACGGCAAATATTATCCTACCAGTTCCGCTCCCTAAGTCAACTGCCTTATCCCCCTCCTGAATATGAGCGGCGGCAATCATTTTCTGGATGACTTTTTTAGCGGTAGGAACGTAAGGAACGGTGTTTTTAAAACTAATCATAATAAACCCTATGTACAAAACAAAGCCTATACCAATCAGTAATAGAATAAATTGGAGAAAAATTAGAAAATAGATAAGCATGTTTTTGATTTGTAGGCGCTGGCCTTTTAGCTTTTTAGCTTGTAGCTTATTAGGAAATGACTCTTTTTCTACAAGCTAAAAAGCTACGAGCTACTTCCTAATATAATACCACCTAATTCCAATTGACTAAACCCCAAATTTCAGCTAGGATAATTTTACCTTGCCAAATTGATAATTGAAAATTGAAAATTATTATATGGCCCTATCGTCTAGTGGTTAGGACATCAGGTTTTCATCCTGAAAACCGGGGTTCGACTCCCCGTAGGGTCACCATATATTAATTAGATTTATTCTTTAATATTTTATGGAACGCGATTATATAAATTATGGTGACCGGGCGTCGGAGATTGAAAATCCAAAAGAGAGAAAAATTTATCGCTCTTTGGAACTTTTGCCCGGTTTTTTAAATTTAATTACTTTAATTTTTGCTTTTCTCTTTTCCTTTTTTAGACCAGTTTGGGTAGCGATTTTTATAATTTTATTTACCCTTTTTTTTGTTTTTAACACTGGCTACCTTTCTTACCATCAAATAATTTGCCTTTTAAAAGTAAGAAAAAATCTTAAGATTAATTTCTTAGCTAAACTTAAAAAAATAAAAAATTGGCAAAACATTTTCCACTTAATAATTTTACCAATGTATAAAGAAGAAGTAGGGATAGTTAATGAAACATTTTCTGCCTTGAAAAATTGCGATTATCCAAAAGAGAAGTTAATGGTTATATTAGCTGTGGAAGAAAAGGGAGGGGAAGAAGTGAAAAAAGTAGCCAAAACTATTAAACAAAAATATGACAATTCTTTTTACCGACTTAAAATTATTTTTCATCCAAAAAATCTTGAAGGAGAGATTGCTGGAAAAGGCGCCAATACCGCTTACGCTGGGGAAATAGCAAAAAAAGAGATTATTGATAAAGAAAAAATTTCTTATCAAAATGTGATTGTTTCAATTTTTGACATTGATACTCGCGTCTATCCCCAATATTTCGCTGTTTTAACTTATAATTATTTAACTTGTAAAAATCCTTTAAAATCAAGTTTTCAACCTATACCTGTTTATAATAATAATATTTGGGAGGCGCCAAGTTTAACAAGAATAATTTCTGTTTCTAATACTTTTTGGCAGATGATTCAACAAGAAAGGCCAGAACAACTAGTAACTTATTCTTCCCATTCTATGCCATTTGAAGCTTTTATTAAAATCGGTTATCCCAAAAATGTTGTTTCGGATGATTCACGAATTTTCTGGAAATCATTTTTTTATTTTAATGGAGATTATCAAGTTGTCCCCTTGTATTATCCGGTCTCAATGGATGTTGTAACTGCTCTTACTTTAATGAGAACTTTAATTAATCAATACAAACAACAGCGAAGATGGGCTTGGGGCTGTACTGAAATTCCTTATATTTTTCTTGGTTTTTTAAAGAATAAAAAGATTTATCAATGGAAAAAATTTTTTTATTCCCTTATTTTATCGTATGGTTTTTGGTCTTGGGCTTGTATGTCTCTTTTAATTTTATTTTTAGGATGGCTTCCTTGGTTGGTAGGAGGAGAAGAATTTAAAATTAGTTTACTTTCTTATAATTTACCTCGTTTAACTGGTAGAATTTTAACCATTGGTATGTTTGGAATGGTTTGCGGAACAATTACTTCTGCTTTTTTTCTCCCACCAAAACCTCGTCATATTTCTTGGTTTAAAAGTTTTACAATGAACATTCAATGGTTATTTTTACCTCTGACTTTAGTTGTTTTTGGCGCTTTCCCTGCTCTTGATGCTTCAATTCGATTGATGTTTGGTAAATATATGGGGTTTTGGTGTACACCAAAGGGAAGGGCTAAAAAGCTAAAAAACTAAAAATCTAAAAAGCTCATTCGAAGTGGATTTTTCGTTGAAAGGTTTTTAATTTTTCTAGGAGAAGAGGATATTTTAAAAGTTCCGGTGATTCCATCAGTAGTTCTTTAGCCGTTTCTCTCACTTTTTCTACTAAAGAGATATTTTTAAGATTTTCCATAGCTAAATCTGGTACTCCCCATTGTTTTATTCCTTCAAGTGTTCCCGGACCTCTAATTCCCAAATCTTTTTGAGCAAGTTTAAAACTATCTTCGGAATCAATTAAAGCCCGAAGACGACGCTGGATTTTTCTCGATTTTAAATCAGTGAAAAGAAAGCAATAAGATTGGAAAAGGGAGCGACCCACTCTTCCTTTTAATTGATAAAGTTGGGCCAAACCAAATCTTTCTGCTCCTTCAATCATCATTATGGTCGCCCGAGGAACATCGATTCCAACTTCTACTACTGAGGTTGAAACTAAAATATCAAGTTTTCCCTTTTTGAATTGTTCCATTATTTTTTCTTTTTCCTTTGCTTTCATTTTTCCATAAAGCATTCCAATTTTTAAATCAGGAAATACCTCTTTTTTTAATTTCTCATATTCTTCTTTTACCGCTTTTACTTCCGCCCAACCTAAGACATCTTCCCCGCCATTATTATTTTTGGCGGGTTCTATTCTTGGACAAATTACAAAGACACCTTTACCATTTTTTACTTCTTTTCTTATAAATTCATAGGTTTCTTTTCTCTTTTCCGGAGAGACAATTTTTGTTTCAATTTTTTTTCTCCCTTTTGGCATTTCATCTAAAATAGAAATATCTAAATCACCATAAATAGTGAGAGCCAAAGTTCGAGGGATAGGAGTAGCAGTCATTGAAAGTAAATGAGGAATTTTTCTTTCTGCGTCAGTTCCACGGGCAACGAGTTTTGCTCGTTGTCCGACTCCAAAACGATGTTGTTCATCAATAATCACTAAAGCTAATTTAAAGAATTTTACTTTATCTTGAATAAGAGAGTGGGTGCCAATAAGAATATCAATTTCTCCTTTTCTCGTTTTTTCCAAAAGTTTATTTTGAGATATTTCTAAAATTTCCCCTTTTAATTTTAAAGAAGTGATTTTATCTTCTTTCGAAGTTAAAAGGGCAATTTTTATTTTAAAAGGAGAAAGGAGTTTTCTGACTTCATTAAAATGTTGTTTGGCTAAAATTTCAGTTGGCGCCATAAAGACAACCTGTCCATTGGCTTTAACTACATTTAAGGCAGTAATCACCGCGACCACAGTTTTTCCTGAACCAACATCTCCTTCCAGCAGTCGCGACATTGGCCTCGATTTTTCTAAATCCTTTAAAATTTGCCAGGCGCATTTTTTTTGGGCGTTGGTTAATTTAAATGGCAAAGAATTAACAAATTTCTGGGTTAATTCAAGATTAAAAGAAATAGGAATCGCCTTTTCTTTTTTAAGTTTTAATCTTTCTTTTAGAACAGAAAGTTCAATTAAAAAAAGTTCTTCAAAAGCAAAACGTTCTTTTGCTTTCTCGGCTAATTTTTTTGAGTTGGGAAAATGAACCTGCCAGATTGCCTCAGAAATGCCTAAAAGTTCATTTTCTTTTCTTATTTTTTCCGGTAAAGTTTCTGGAATTTTATATCGCAATCTTTCTAAAATCGGTTTCAAAATCATTCTTAACCATCGCGAAGAAAGACCTTCGGTTTCCGGATAAACCGGAACAATTCGACCGGTATGGATAAAGTCGGTTCTAAAATATTTTATATCAGATGAGGGAGGAAGTTTTTCATAAATTGGGTTGGATAAATAAAGACCGCTTTTTCCTAAAACAATTTTTCCTGCCAGACATACTTTATCGCCGCTCTTTAAAATTTTTGTTAAATACGGCTGATTAAACCAAATAATTTTAATTGCTCCGCTTTTATCCTGAACAATTGCTTGGGTGAGAAACATTTTCTTTTTCCAGGTCCTGGTATTTTTTATCTCTAAAATTTCTCCTTGAAGACAAGAGGTCTCATTTAATTTAACTTGTAAAATTGGAATAATATTTGAAAAATCTTCATAGTGAGAAGGGAAATGAAAAATCAAATCAGAAATAGTGTTAATTCCTAATTTTTTTAATCTTTTAAGATATATGGGCCCCACTCTTTCTATTTGTTCAATAGAAGTATTAATGTCCATTGTGAATTAAAAGTTTGTATTGTAGAATTATATGAAGAATAAATGTTAAACTCAACTTTTCAATCCGCCAGCTGGCGGAAAAAAATAAAAACTTTCCTTTTCGTAGTTTTATTTTTAAATGTTTTCCCTTTGTTGGTTTTGGCCGGGAGTTATCAAGCCCAACATAATTCTACTAAATTTAAAATAGAATACGAAGGTTTAGTTCCTTGTGGCTGTGTTACTACAACACCGGCGGCAGAAGCAAGAGAGATAGATGAAACTTGCGACAAAGATATTGTTCCCGGTTCAGCCACCAATAAAATTTATCTCCATTGCCAATTCTGCCATTTTTTTGTTGTTTTTAATAATATTGTCAGTTTTATTTTAACTTGGATTATTCCTTCCCTGGCTGTTTTAATGACAGTTATTACTGGCATCCTTTTTATAATTTCTCATATTTCTCAAACTGAAATTCTTCCTCCTGGCGAGAAAGGAGGACCAGCTCTTTTAAAAAAAGCAAAAGAATCCTTTAAATCAATTTTAATAGGTTTAGTGATAATTTACGGTTCTTATTTAATTATCGGGCTTGTTTTAGCTACTTTTGGAGTAGCTGATGGAGTAGCTGAATGGACAACTTTGAATCAGTGGGCTAAACCCGGCTCTAGTTGGTTTACAATAAGTTGTCCAATTGAACTTCGTCCTGCTCCCTTGCCATCTCCACCAGTTATTGGACCAATACCTACACCGTCAGGAGGAGAAGAAATTCCTTGTTCAAACAATGCCTTATGTCAGAGTTTAAATTGGAAGCGTTTAGCTGAATGTCATAATGTTCCTTATCCGAGAAAAACCGATGACCGTTTAACTGCTTTAATAAACTGTGTAAAAGAAAAAATAGAAGAACCCCATTACGTAAAGGGTAAAAAATATAGTGGTGGCAGACTGGGCAGTATTTTCACTTTTGATAATGACTATGAAATATGTAATTATATGCGAGGAGAAAATAATTGGCGAAACAAATGTAATACTACTTGTTCGCATGAACAACATTCTTGCCATTACGGCGGAACAAGCGGGACAACAGGCGCTTTAGCAGTTGATTTCGGTTATAGCGCATTAGCATTACCAGAATGGGTAAAAGTAAATCTAAAGGCGTATGCTGATCAAGTTCGAGAATTAATTTGTTCGGAGATTCCTTGTAAAAGCGAGGATAGGGAAGAAATTAATAACTTTGATGATGCAACATTAGCGAAAATAGCCTTATTAAATAATTTAACAAGTTCCTGCGCTTGGGAAATAGCAAAGAATTTAAGTGTGGACGACTCGAAAAAATATTATCCTTGGAGAACACCAACTTCAGGTCTAGTGGCTGGAGACCTTGGTAAGTTAATTGAAGGCAATCACCTTCATGTAAGCTTTTTCTGCGAAGGGCTTTAATATTTTTTGTGTCCCCAGGAAGAATCGAACTTCCATTTCAGCCTCCGCAGGGCTGCGCTTTATCCGTTAAGCTATGGGGACAAGATATCTAATTTAGTATCATATTTTTTTTTCTAAATCAAGATTGATTTTAAAAATTTTTGTGATAAAATTGGAAAAATCAATGGGTTGACTTGAAGGGTTGGCTGAGTGGGTTCTTCAAGAACGGCCAGCAAAAGCTGGCCAGGAACCACGAAGCCAAACAGTTTTTTAAAGAGTCTTTTGGTGGGTTGGCTGAGTGGTTTAAAGCAGGAGTTTGCTAAACTCCGGGGACCTAAAAAATCCCGCGCAGGTTCGAATCCTGCACCCACCGCTTTTCTGGGAGGGGTCGGGAGCGGTTATCCCAAGCGGTTTTGAAAACCGTTAGGGCCGGAAGGCCCTCGTGAGTTCGAATCTCACCCCCTCCGCGTTTATTCTCTGGCTACTGTAATTCCAAAAACTTCTTTTGTTCCGGCTTTTTTTAAGATACGAGCGCACTCTTCCATTGTGCTGCCGGTAGTAAAAACATCATCAATCAAAAATATTTTTTTCCCTTTGATTAAATTTTCATTTTTAATTATAAATGCTTCTTTAATATTTCCCTCTCGTTTTTCTTTTGAAAGCTCAACTTGAGGTTGAGTTTTTTTAATTTTTATGAGATTGTTTTCTAAAAGAGGAACTTTAAAAAATTCAGAGAGAATTTTAGCAATTTTTTCTGCTTGATTAAACCCTCGCCATTTTTCCCGTGACTTAAATAAAGGAACAGGAATGAAAACCGAATTTGAAAAAATTTTAGAGATTTTTTCTTTTCCTAATAAAATAAAATGTGCTATTATTAAAGAAGCTAAAGAAGGAGAGAGTTCTTTTAGAAATGGCGGATATTTGAATTTTTGAATTAAATTTTTAACTAAAAGATTTTCATAAGAAGTAGCGAAATAAAGACCATTGAGATTCTTTTTTGAATGGAGTTGGCATCTTCTTTCAAACGTTCTTAATCTTATTTTACAAAAAGGACAATATTGATATTCTAAAATTTCAATTGTTGAAAAACAATCGTCACAAAGCCAGCGCCAACTCCCTTCTTTTTTACAACCGAGACAATAAGGAGGGAAAAGAACATCAAAAATAAATTTTATCATTGTTCTTATTTTTTTCACAATTTTGTGTTATTATAATATCATCAATTTAAACTTATGGGATTATTTTCTAAAAGTTGTTTAGGAATAGATATTGGGACTTTCTCAATTAAAATTGTAGAGTTGACGCAAATTGGTAGAAAAAGGAAATTGGGAAATTATATCCAATTTCAAAATACTTTTCAAACTACCTCTCCTTTTAGAAGTTTTGGTAAAGATAGTCCTATTCTTTTATCCGAGGAAGTTGCTGAGGTATTGGAAGCTTTAATTAAAAAAACAAAAATTAAAGAAAAAAGAGCATTTATAGCTATTCCTGATTTTTCTACTTTTTTTACCACTTTTTCTCTTCCCCCAATGACAGAAAGTGAAATTCCTCAAGCAGTAGAATTTGAGGCTCGGCATCATATTCCTATACCTCTTTCTGACGTTACTTTTGATTGGCAAGCAATCGAAACCAAAGAAGAAATGAAAGGAGTTAAAAAGTTAAAGATATTATTAGTGGCTGTGCCTAATTCTGTTATTAATCAATATCAACGAATAGCAACTTTAGCCGGACTTAAATTAGAAGGATTAGAAGCGGAAATATTTGGGTTAGTTAGAGCTTCGATTTGGGGAAAGAAAAATCAAAAAACACTTTGTTTAGTTGACATTGGTTATACATCAGCTACAATAAGTATAATAGATAATGGAATTTTAAAAGAGAGTTATAGCGTTGATATGTCTTCATTAGAATTGACAAAGGCATTAGTTGATTCTTTAAAAATCGAATTTAGCGAAGCAGAAAAACTTAAAGAAACTTACGGTTTGGACCCTAAAAAATTTCCGGTTTTCCAAGTTTTATCTAAACAAATTAATTTATTTTGCCTTGAAATTCAAAGAATTTGCGAGAATTTTTATCAAAACGAAAATAAACAAATTACAAATATAATTTTAGCAGGAGGAACAGCATTTTTACCCGGATTAAAAGAATATTTTAAAGCATTCCTTAAAAAAGAAATTGAAATTTCTAATCCCTTTTTAAACATTTCCGCTCCTCAATTTTTAAAAGAAAGATTAAAAGAATTAGGTCCTTCTTTTAGCATTGCCTTAGGAATGGCTTTAAGAGGAGTAGAAGAATAATTTTATGGCGGAATTAATTCCCAAAGAAAAACCAAAAATTTCTTCCACTGTGAACTTTTTATTTTATTTATTTTTGATTGCTTCAATTGTTTTAATTTTCGGGAGTTTAATTTTAAAACAAAAAATCTCTACTGCTCAATCCGAGGTCAAAAAGGTAAAAGAGCAAATAACTAAAATTAGAAAAGACAAGAATGAAATTTTAGAAAAAGAAACTTTAACTTTAGTTAATAAAATTAAAGATTTCTCCGAACTTTTAGAAGTTCATAAAATTAATTCTAATTTCTTTAAAATTTTAGAGAATTTAACCCATCCAAATGTCTGGTTTACAAAACTAATTTTAAATAATAAAAATTCTCAAGTTCAATTAATCGGTCAAACCGCAAGTTTAGAGGTTTTAGGCCAGCAAATGCAAATATTTTCCCAGAATGAGAATATTAAAGAACTAAATTTAGCCCAAATTTCTTTTGAAAAAGATGGAAAGGTTAATTTTACTCTAAATTTTATTGCTGATTCAAAAATATTTTAAAAAATGAAACGCATTTCTATTTCAATTTTATTCTTTCTGTTCATTGTTATTTTTTGCTATTTAATTCTGCCGCAATATAAATCATTGATTACAGCGAAAACAGAGCTTAAAAATGAAAATGAGAATTTAGCTCAGCTTAAAAATTATTTTAAAGAAATTGAAGAAGTTTCAGAAAAATTAAAGAGTCATCCAGAAGAATTAACTAAAATAAATGAGGCATTACCAAAAGGTTTTATTTTGTCTTCCTTTTTAGCTTATTTAGAAAAAAGTAGTTCGGAAAACGGAATGATTATTAAAGAAATTAGTTTAATTCCAATTAAAAAAGGGAAAGAAGTAAAGAAAATTTCAGAAACTTCTCTTAATCTTACAGTAGTTGGCGATTATTCTTCCTTTAAAAATTTTCTTAATTCTCTCGAACAATCTTCCCGCCTTATTGAGATTGAAAATATTGAACTAAAAACTGATCCTAAAACTTTACCATCTTACAGTTTATTATTAAAAATTTATTCTTATTAACACTCGCTATGCTCGTTATATTATTTCATAATTAAACCTATGCCAGAAGAAAATAAAATTTTTAAATATTTAACTCTATTTTTAATAATCGCTGCTTTTATTATTTTATTACGAGAAGTGATTTTAAAACCAATAATTCCTTCAAAATCTATTCCCGAAGCCATTTTAAAAATTAAAGTTAATTATGAAATACTTGAGAAGCCAGAAGTTAAAGAATTTTTACCCTATGAGCAGATTTCTCTTCCTGAAAAAGTTGGCCGAGAAAATCCTTTTAGGCCATATTAAAAATCTAAAATGGATTTAATTTTTGAGTTAACAAAAAAAGGAATTCTTGACAAAAAAAGGGGGGCTGATTTAAGGCTAGAATTAAAAAAAACTGGAGAAACCACTGAGGAAATGATTTTAAAAGAAAAAATTGTTTCAGAAGATTTTTTATTTAAGTTAAAAAGTGAAGTCTTAGAAATACCTTTTAAAGAAACACTACCTGAAGAAATTTCTCCCGAGATATTAAAAATAATTCCTAAAGATGCAGTTTCTTATTATAAGCTCATCCCATTTTCAAAGGATAGAAAAGGGGTAGTAGAGATAGGCATGGTTTATCCCGAAAATATCCAGGCCCAGGAGGCGTTAAAGTTTTTGGCTAGACAACAAAAATTATCTTTTAAGGTTTTTTTAATTAAATTATCTGATTTTAAAAGATATTTAGAGAAATACAAAACTCCTAGTGAGGAAATGACAAAAGTAATGGAAAGATTAGAAGAAGAAATAAAGATTGAAGAAAAACCAAGAGGAGTTGAGGGACCAGTTTTTGAAAGATTAGTTGAAGAAGCGCCGATAATAAAAATGGTTTCAGTGATTTTAAGGCAGGCAATAGAAGGAAAGGCCTCCGATATTCATATTGAACCAACTCGAGAAAATTTAAAAATTCGTTATCGTCTAGACGGCATTCTCCATTCAAGTTTAGTTTTACCTTTAAAAGTTCATCCAGCCATTATCGCCAGAATTAAAATTTTATCGGGTCTTAAAATTGACGAAACAAGATTGCCTCAAGATGGTCGTTTTTCCGCTAAGATAAATGAAAAATATATTGATTTCCGTGTTTCTACTTATCCCACTTCTTTAGGAGAAAAAGCAGCTATTCGGGTACTCGATCCTTTAGAAGGTCTTAAACCTTTAGACCAATTGGGATTAAACGAAAGAGATTTTGAGTTAGCAAAAAGAGCTATTGAAAAACCTACCGGAATGATTTTAGCTACTGGACCAACTGGTTCTGGAAAAACAACAACTCTTTATTCAATTCTTCAAATTTTAAATACTGAAGAAGTTAATATTGTTACCCTTGAGGACCCGATAGAATATTTCTTAAACGGACTAAATCAATCTCAGGTAAAACCAGAAATTGATTATACGTTTGCTAGAGGATTACGACAGATTTTAAGACAAGACCCTGATATTATTATGGTGGGAGAGATTCGCGATGAAGAAACGGCTAATTTAGTAATTCACGCTACTTTAACTGGTCATTTAGTTCTTTCAACTTTACATACTTCCGATTCTTTGGGAATAATTCCCCGTCTCATTGATATGGGAATAGCCCCATTTTTAATTCCCTCAACTTTAACTTTAGGATTTAGTCAAAGATTAATCAGAGTATTATGTCCTTTTTGTAAGAAAGAGATTACAGCTTCAGAAAAAATAAAGGAAATAATTTTAAAGAAAATCAACAATCTGCCGGAGAATTTAAAAAAGAAAATTAAAATTCCCGAACCCTTAATTATTTTTGAACCTGTTGGTTGTAAAAAATGTAATTTTAAAGGATATAGCGGTCGCTTAGGAATTTTCGAAGTTTTAACTATGACCGATGGATTATCCGAAATTATTACCAGTGGCAGAATCAGTGAAGCCGAAATTTTAAAAGAAGCGAGAGCCCAGGGGATGATTACAATGGAAGAAGATGGAATTTTAAAAGTTCTTCAAGGGATTACCTCATTTGAGGAAATAACCAGAGTAGCTGAAGAAGCATAAAAACTATGAATTATTCATTATATTTAAAAAAACTTCTTTCTTTGGTAGGGGAAAAAGGCGCTTCTGATTTACATATTTCTGTTGGGCATCCACCAATTTTAAGAATTAGCGGAGAATTATATAAACTTGAAGAAGAAAATTTACTTAGCCCTGAAGATACCCAAAATTTAGCTTTTATTTTGATGAATGATCTTCAGCGAGAAAAATTTTTAAAAGAAAAAGAAATAGACTTTGCTTATGGTTTTGAGTTAAAAGCCCGCTTTAGGGTGAATATCTATTACCAGAGGGGGTCAATAAGTATTGCTTTGCGAATTGTCTCTGCAAAAATTAAAACAATTGAAGAATTAACTCTACCACCGGTTTTAAAAAAATTTACCGAGGTTCAACAGGGTTTTGTTCTAATTACCGGAGCTTCTTCCCAAGGAAAATCTACAACTTTAGCCGCCTTAATAGATGAAATAAATCATACTCGTTCGGAACATATCATTACTGTTGAAGACCCAATTGAATATGTATTTACCGATGATAAATGTATAATTGATCAGCGGGAACTTTATTCTGATACTTTAAGTTTTCCCCGAGCCTTGCGTTCAACTTTGCGAGAAGACCCCGATGTGATTATGGTTGGTGAAATGAGAGATTTAGAAACAATCGCCACTGCTCTAACTGCTGCCGAAACAGGCCATTTGGTTTTTGCCACTCTTCATACCAATTCCGCTGCTCAGACCATTCATCGGATTGTTGATGTTTTCCCGGCCGGTCAACAAAACCAGATTCGAGCCCAATTATCCGGTTCGCTTTTAGGAGTTTTTTCTCAACGTCTTTTACCCCGAATTAAAGAAGGGTTTATTCCTGCTTGCGAAGTGATGATTTGTAATCCAGCAATTGCTAATTTAATCAGGGAAAATAAAATTCATGAAATTCCTTCAATTATTGAAACTTCGGCAAAAGAAGGAATGATTTCCTTAAATCAATATTTAGTTGAATTAGTGAGAAAAAAAGAAATAACTAAAGAAATCGCTCTAAATTATTCGTTAAATTCAAAAGAATTAAAAAGTCGTTTGGAAAAATTATGAAATTTCTTTATCAAGCCAGAACTAAAGAAGGACGGATTCAAAGTGGAACAATTGAAGCATCTTCAAGAAAAGCGACTTTAGATATTTTAGAAAAATACGGCCTTCAAGTTACTTCTTTAACTGCTGAGGCGGGTTCCATTTGGCAAAAAAAAATAGTTTTATCAAAAAAAATTTCTTTAAGAGATATTACTGTTTTTACTCGGCAGCTTTCGGTTATGTTAAAATCAGCAGTGGCGCCGGTTGAGGCCTTAAGGGCCCAAATGATTCAAACCGAGAACCCAAATTTTAAAGAGAAAATTTTGAAAATTGCCGAGACAGTGGAAAGCGGAAACCCTTTAAGCCGCGCTTTTTCTTTTTTTCCAGAAGTTTTTGATTCTTTTTATATCAGTTGTTTGCGTTCTGGCGAGGCCTCGGGAAAAGTGGCCGACTCTCTTAATTATTTAGCCGACCATTTAGAAAGAGAATTTCATCTTCAACAAAAAATAAGAGGGGCGATGATTTATCCTATTTTTGTCATTGTTGTTCTCATTGGTGTTATTTTCCTTGCCGCTTTTTTTATTGTTCCTAACCTTTCAGAAGTTTTAAAAAATTTCGGCACTAAACTTCCTCTTTCAACCAGGGCAATAATTTCTTTTTCTGATTTTATTAAAGAAGGAGGTTGGATTTTAATTTTTGTTATCTTAGGAGCAATATTTATTACTCCTTTTCTATTCAAACGTTCAAAAGAAGGGAAAAAATCTTGGGACAAATTTTCTTTAAAATTGCCAATTCTTGGCGAATTTTATAAAAAGGTTTCTCTGACCAGATTTTCCGAAAACCTTTCAGTTTTAATTTCTGCCGGATTGCCAATTACTTCGGCTTTGGAAATTACTAAAAGTATAATCGGGAATGATGTTTATGAGAAAATTGTAGCTGAGACCGGAGAAAGAGTAGCGAGAGGAGAAACAATTAGTTCAGTTTTTCTGCGATATCCGGAAGTAATCCCAGCTTTTGTAACTCAAATGATTTCTACCGGAGAAAAAACCGGAAGATTGGAAGATACTTTAATGGATGTAGTTAATTTCTATAAAGCAGAAATAGACAGAACAATTAATAATTTAACCAGTATTCTTGAACCAATTCTTCTTTTGGTTTTAGGAATAGGAGTAGGGATAATGGTTATTTCTCTTTTCTTACCTTTGTTTAGTATAGGATTAGGGGGAATGGAGGGGATGTGATATAATAAAACCAAAAATAAAAGGTCGGATTATTTATTAAAAATCAATATGAAAAAAGGTTTTACTTTAATTGAACTTTTAATTGTAATTGCTATTATTGGAATTTTATCCTCAGTTGTTTTGGTTACTTTTCCTACAGCTACCAAACAAGCAAAGGATTCAAGAGTTATCAGCGCTATTGGTCAAATGCGAATAGCAATGGCTACTCTTTACAGTGTCCAAGGAAGTTATACTCTTCCTACGCCTTTAAGCTGTACTGATCCTGAGGAAATGCCTGTTCTTTGCGCGGAAGTTAAAAAGAATCATCCTGTTAAAGATACAGAACCAACAATTAGGAAATATGATGATGTTGGGGGAGATCATCATGGAGCCTGCATTTATTCAAAACTAAACAAAACTGCCGGGGGTCCTTGGTATTATTGCGTTGATAGTGCTGGTAAAGCTGGCTCTACTGCTATAGATCCTTCAACGACTTGTAAAGACGCTCCATCAGCTATAGGCGATGTTGTTTGTCCAGCAGTAGAATAATATCGTTTCTTATTTAAATGAATTGGTTTTTCAATTTAGTTATTTTTATTTTTGGCTTACTTATTGGCAGTTTTTTAAATTGTTTAATTTATCGTTTAGAAAAAAAAGAAAATTT
>Ga0100387_10002942_pt1 | contig 14337 bp, 19 predicted proteins | sample CryGeymeta201511_FD_81547 | JGI IMG/M metagenome (GOLD analysis project Ga0100387, IMG submission 81547) | Groundwater microbial communities from Crystal Geyser aquifers in Utah, USA - Crystal Geyser metaG 2015-11 | ecosystem: Environmental > Aquatic > Deep subsurface > Groundwater | place... | reverse complement strand
GGTGCTGGTGACAACAGCCCGTATACTCAGGAGCCGTGTGAGGTCGAAAGTCTCATGCACGGTTCTGAAGTAGCGGTGGGGTGGGAGACCACCCCACCGACTACACCTAGGCACACCGATGCTCATGCAAACCCCGCCCTTATTCCCTTGCATTTGCCTTAAAGCGAAAATCACAACGTGCACACCCTGCTGCCAGAGTTTCGGTACGCTCAAGCCAACCGCCCCACATTTCGGCAAGGGCAAAATCCAAGTTACACCATGTGCCGATGCACAGGTCTGACGCATCCTGCTTGTGGAAATACTCTGCAACAGGACACCTCAGCATATCCAGCGATATCCCATCACTGCTCGGTAGACGCTCGAAAACGTAACCCGGCGGCGTGAAGGGAAAACGCAAGAACATATTTACCGACATCCGCAGTCGTTCACGCGGATCGCGCGTCGATAATCGAGCAATGAGAATCGGGAGACGTCCCCATTTTTCGTATACTTTCCAAGCCGTATCTCCAATGAGTTCTATTGCATACTCCCTTACAGTACCGGTTGCCAGTAACACCCGAAAGCAGGCGAGCGTCACACAAGAAAGCAACATATTCATTCGATTGCCAAGTTTAGGCTCTTGCGGGACAAAAGGCGCAAGCTGGTCGTAAGTTTGCCAGACCTGCCTTAGGATGTTATCTACTTCTGCAGGCGCGAACCGCCCCTTGTCAGGGCTATGGCGATCTCGACTGCGGCCTAGCAGACCTGCGCGAGCCGCTTGCCTTGTCACAGGTCGGTAAATTAATTTCAGTAGGGTGGTATTCATCTGGCACTCTTCCGTTGTTCTGACTTGCGCCTAACAATCTATTCAGATCGCGCGAATCAGCTTAAGTCTCAAATGATCGCGTCTGCTTGGGATAAGAGCGCTCATTCAAGCGTTTACACGATCAGCGCATTCCAACCGCCATATGTATTTTTGATCTTGCCCGGAGGAATACTTAACGCAATGATTAGCAAACCGATGATCAGATCATTGGCGCCTGATGCGAGCGTCGCTCCGCCGAATACCCACGGCAGCACGATAATGGCGAGCGCCAGCGCAATGTTGATAAACCGGGCGGCGCGGGTCACTTCCGCAAAGGCGACGATGGCGACTGTCACAACCAACGCGCCGAGGATGTGATCGCTGTCTGCCGCCAGTCCCTGAGTTTTAAAGACGTCGGGCGCAATCATCAGCCATGCGCCCAGTGCCGCGGTCACGAGCAGATTCCACGGTACTGTCACGCCCCAGAACATCTGACTTTGATGATCAGTCTGCGGGCGTTGCGGTGTCAGGTTATCTCCCAGAGCATCGCCGCCAAGCCAGAACGTACGCCAAACCGATTTGCCTGCGCGGTGAGTTTGCATTAGGAACTGAAGCATGGCAATCACTTCGTCGAGCGAGAGCGCGACCATGATCAGCATAAACAGCGCGGATAGGAGACACGCCGTGCACCACGCACCGACAATGACGGGCTGCAACATAATCAGCACGACACTGACGATGCCGAGCGGCACTACCATAAAGCCAAAGAGAGCCACCATCCACGGCATCGTGCGCCAACGACGCGGGTCGCCCATGAAACCCGACAGAAGTTCGACAAGATACGTGAACGCGCCCAGCCCAGCATCTGAGATGGGAAATGATTTGGAGAGGGCAGAGCCGAGAACCAAAACTGTGCCGTCGCCAAAAATCGGATCCCACGCCGAAGCGATATGGCCCAACTGGAATGCAGTCATATAGCGCGCCAGGAAAAAACTAAAGAGGGCGAGCGCCAGAATAGGCGCGCGCTGCATCCAGGTTGACGGGTTGTATGACCATCCAAGTGGAACTTCCGGGCCCGGCATTTTCATCATCATCGGGATCAGCACGGCAAATGTCATCACGAGCATGCCTATTAAAGTATCGTTTGCGTACGCGGCGGCATCCGGCGTCCGGAAAGCGACCGGGGCGAAAGCCAGCCATAAGCCCACGAATGTATTCGCCCAGGCAGCCCAGACGCGCTTCGTGCGAAAGGCAATCACTGCCAGCGCCGTGACCAGAATACCGCTGATCACATCGCTCCAGATCAGTGGCACATTGCGATAGCCGAGTGAGAATGGACTGACGACCAGCCATAAGCCCAGCACAAGCAGCGGGATTTGCGACCAGCGCGCCATGGCAACCATCTCCGTCATCATTTTGCCGGTATCGGGCATTTTGGCTTGGGCAGTAACCTGCGCCGTTTGCAATTCCTGATAGACGTGCGCTTCGTGCTGCAACAGCAGGCGCGGAAGTTCGAGCGCCAACTGCCGATGTTCCTGTTCCATCTTCATCATTGTGATATGCGCGCGCGGGTCGCTCTCCATCAGCGCGTGCGCTTTAGCGTCTTCTTTTTTCTGAGTTTCTATTTCGCGTTGATATGCCTGATCCAGTTGCCTTTGCAGTATGCGCGTCTGTTCCAGTTCCAACTCCTTAGCGCGTACAGCATCATTGTCTTTGTCAGACCCACTCATGTCCATCCCCATTGAATCATTTTTATCTGCGTTCGAAGCGCCCATGTTTGCCATATCATGCTTTGCCATGTTCAGATCCTTTCATCTGTTCAGCCATTCCGGGCATCGCAATCGCACGCCGCACCTCTTCGCCCAGCCGCATCAATTCGTGAGGCTCAATCTCTTTCGCCTGATCTACGGAGAGCGCCAATTCGCGCAGCCACAGCGGCGGCTTGATATCATTCTCGCGGTACCACGCAAGCGGATCGGCTTTGAGTGACGGTATCATTTTTGGCAGTGTGTCACGCAATGAGCGCTTGGGTTTCCAACCCAGGATTGTGTGCGCGCGCGTAATGTCAAGTTCAAAATTGTCGGTGGCGAGGTCAATCATCCATGGCTTGATAAAGGGCGGGCGGTTCAGGGGCAGTTTTTCCTGCGCCCACGCGCCCAGTTTGGCTGCCCACTTGGGAAGTGAATGCGTTTTCCATTCTGAGCCGTGGATCAGATGGCCGAAGATACGTTGGAGTTCATCATAACTGGGCGACTCAGACTCGCCGATCAGCAGCGTCACCTCGGGCGGCAGTTCCTTGCGGCGCGCGACCGCAAGCATGATCGAGTCCAGCACATCTTCGTTATGCACGAACGCCTGACGACCGGCAGTGACATTGCCAGGAAAGAGATAGGCAGTGATGTCGTGCTCATAAAAGCGCTGGATCTGTTGCGCCAGCGGAATCGAATCACACAAGTCATTGTAGACGCCGGCAATGCGCAGGATGACAGCGGGGATCTTGCCGCGTTCGGCGTGGATGACCTGCTCGGTCTTGACCTTCGACTGCGGATAGGGCCACTTGGCCTGGAGCGGCGAATCTTCGTTGAGGCGCTGTCCGGGGGCGGAGGGGGCGTACACCAGGTCCGTGCTGGAAAAAATAAACTGCTCGACTTCAAAATCCTGTAACATTCGCAGTAGGCGCTCGGTGCCGCGCACTGTGATCTCATCATAGAGCGGACTCGGCGCGCCGGAAAAATCGTAATAGGCGGCGAGATGGATCACTGAGACGATGCGGTTGCCGTGCAGCTCGCGGATGGCTTGCAGCCCGCGGCGCAGACTTTCATCGAGAGTCAAATCCACGTACAGACATTCGGCGCTGGGCGGGGGATGAGATGGTGCGCGCCGGTCAAAGCCGACGACATTAAACGATTCAGCCAAACGCTTCGCCAGCGGGTAGCCGATCCGTCCGCTGCTGCCTGTGATTAAAATAGTCTCTTTTTGTTTGTTCATACTTAATTCCTCTCTGCCATTACATGCCTGAAAATCAACCTGTACCACAACGATCCAATACACCAGAGCGTAGCGGTGAGGATTGTGGCTCCTATAACAACCATGCCTCCCAGGATAAACCCCAACACCGGTAGCCCGTAATAGAAGGACAAGGCTGAACTAGCCAGAAAGACAGTCGAAAGTAGGTAGGAAAACTGCCGCGGCTTTGGCGTAGGCGGCAGCGGCGGCGCGGCGAGTAAATGGCGAACGCCGAGGTTGTAAACCAAATCAATTAACATGCCGCTGGGGAATAGCGCCCCACTCAAGGCAACAAACGCCATTGAACCAAGCCAAATGGATGACTGCAAGACCAGCCCGATCACAATCAAGATGGCGGCCACTCCGGGCGTGAAGCGCAGTGGCAATGCAAAACGCGATTTAACCTCGTCATCAAGTTTTCCAAATCCCTGCTTATTTAGGTTAGTCTTCGTAAAAGCACTAAGTCTTGCCATTTTAAAAATCCTCTTTCAGTCTGGAAATTCCGTCTGGAGGCAATCATGCTCATCGCCAAATAACCACTTACCTGGATCACTTGAGGCTTGCAATCACACGCTGCAACTTAGTCCTGGCTTCCACGGCAACCTCATGCGCCACCGTATCTCCTTTGAGGACGCCGAGCATTTCCACTGGGTCTACAGCGGTAACTACTAAGCGGTCACCTTCTTCGTACACGGTGACATTGCAAGGCAACAGCAATCCGACATCCAAGTTGGCTGAGAGGGCGCGGTGAGCGAGCGCGGGATTGCACGCGCCGAGGATCACATAGCGGCGAAAGTCAGCGTTGATTTTCTGCTTCAACGTGGACTGCACATCAATCTGCGTCAGCACGCCAAAGCCTTCTGCCTTGAGCGCATCCGTGGCTTTCTGTACGGCTTGCTCGTAAGGCAGGTTCAATGTAGTGCGAATACCAATGTCAGTTGCCATAAGTGTTATCTCCTATATCAAGGTAATATTTTGAGGTAAGCGATCAAGTCAGCCAGGTCTTCATCGCTGATGTTCCAGCGCGGCATGTTGGTACTAAGCGACGTGGCGCCGTCGGGATGTTTTCCTTCCACGACAGCAAGGCGAAAGGTTTCAAGGTTGTATTCACCGCTGCCATGTCCCTCTTCGCTCTCACCACCATGTTCACCTTCCATCTCACCAGCCAGCACTTCCCAGCGAATGTCGGGTGCGCTCATTGTCTGCATTCCCATCATGGTATGTACACCGCCACGCCTATCGGGGCCATGACAGGAGGCACAGGTCAGGTAGCCGCTACCCATCATCATGCCCGAGGGTGGTCCGCCCGTGTAAGTAATATTTGTGTCCCTTTCACTTGTGGCGGTGAAGTAGATGCGTTCACCGTTGGAGTCAAACGCTCCCACACCCCATGCAGTGCCGCTTTGCTGCGGCTGCGACACACAAGCCGCGAGCAGCAGAGTAACGATGACGGCCAATAAGCCCTTAGAGATCATTTTAATTTCCTGGTTCTAAGAAGTTGGCGGCTTGGAGTTACCGACGTTCCGCACAAGCCAGACAATGCCAAAAACTGCCAGAACAATGAGTCCGACTGGGATCAGCCACATGAAGAACATCCCGATCCAACTAAGGGGAGACGGAGCGTATCCCCAATTATTCATCATGCCGCCAGGTCCGCCCATCATGCTCCATCCATGATAGCCCCAACCGCCCATCATCATACCTCCTCCAAACAAAAGCAGAAGAGCGACGATACCGATTATTCCAACGACCAACCAGTTAACTTTTTGCATTTTGTTTTTCCTTTTATTGATAAAGTCTGACCGCAGCGCGGTCAGTTTATAAGTCATTACGCTAAATAGACACAAGTTATCAACTAATCGTACAACAAACACTCCCCAGCCGCATCCATCAGCTGGGGAGTGTTGACCTCCGCCACTTGGGGGAAGCTCCAATAGGCATAATTGCCTATTGGAATAAACAAGATGGTCTATTTTTCAATAGGACATCTGTAAGAGTGAACATATTAATTTTTTTATTTCAATGCCGTGCCGCAGTAGGGACAATTCTGCCAGTCCGTTTGCACACCCTTCGCGCAATTGGGACACGGTGTCTGGGCAGAGGGTGGAGTGGAGTTGCTGACATTTCGTACGAGCCATGCAATGCCAAACACAGTCAACGCAATAAGACCCACAGGGATCAGCCACATGAACGCCATACCGATCCAGCCGAAGGGAGAGTATCCCCAACCCATCATGCCAGGTCCGCCCATCATACCCCAGCCACCATAGCCCCAACTCCTCATCATGCCTCCTCCAAATAGGAAGAGAAGGGCGAGGATGCCGATAATCGCAATAACCAACCAATTTATCTTTTTCATTTCAAGTTGTCCTTTCTATTTAATTCAACGGCGCAGAGGCACTTAATGGTGCGCCTCATATTTCTGCGCCTCGCCGAGGGGCGACCCACAATACGCGCAGGTTTTCCAAGTGGGGTCAACCTTTTGACCATAGGCGGAACAATCCGCCGCCCGCAGGCTCATGCCGCAACTAGGACAGAAAGCATATCCTTGCTGCAGAGGAAATCCGCAATGCGCGCACTGTCGCTCGAGCGCGGTAACGACAGGCACGCTTCCAGATTGCGGGGTGGGCTGATGCCCTTCATGATTCATCGTCGCGTGCATCAACATGCAACCGCACATGGCAGCCTCCTATAAAGTTTGCCCGCAGTGCGGACAAACTTGCCAGTCATTCTGCGCTGATTGATTGCAACGCGGGCAGGCGCGGCTGGTGATGGGTTTCAAAACATTGACAAGATTATTGCCAGAAATGGCATAGGCCACCAATCCAATCAGTAATAAGGGAACGATCCACATGAGAAACATGCTTTGCTCCTTTCTCAATGATCTCAGAATATCAGACGCAGGTAAAGATTGTGTAAAGCCACAACAAAGAGAGGTTGAAGAATTTTATTTGACGACCGTCATTACGAGGAGGGCGTTCTTCCCGACGAAGCAATCTCCGCGCAGGTGAGGGGATTGCTTCGCACACCTGCCCTGGCGGGCGGTGCCAGGGAAGAACGCTCGCAATGACGGTTAGAACGGTGGCACCAGGACTGGCCTAAAAATGACCTGTCGGCGGACAGGTCATTTGAGTGGAAGGTTAGTGATGATGTGCGTGTTCGTCGGCTTTGCCAAGATATTTCTCGGGTTCCTGGTCGAAAGCCTTCTTGCAACCGAGCGAACAGAAGTAATAGGTTTGACCCTTATACTCGGATGTGCCAGCGGCGGTTGCGGGGGCAATGTCCATGCCGCAGACGGGATCATGTACTGTAGCTGCCATGGGTATCTCCTTTTGTTGGATATTATTATCACAGTAATTGACTTCTTCAACGAGAGCCATATTACTTGAAAACATGTAAGCGATTTTGCGTATCTCTGATTACGAAATCAATTGGCGCAACTGCCACCCTGATTTGGAGTCTGCTTCAACTGTCCGCTGGATTGAAGCGATTGGTGTACCATGCTGGCGCCAGAGGCGGATGATAAATCCTTGCCCACTACGCGTCGCGCATCCGCGTCAGCGAAATCAATATTCTGGTTTACCTTGAGATAAACCGCTGTCTCAAGCGTCTGTTGTGGAAACCAGTAGGCGTTGACGTATTTGGCGGCATTAAACATCTCATCCACGCTGGCGTCCTGCGAAGCCATCAATTCGAGCAGGCCGAGCATGGCCATGCCATGGTTGCAGTCGGGGAAGATGGTGTAGTTGTTGCAACACGGACGATAGACTGCCGAGGCCACTTCTTCCACACGCGCCTGTTGTTCGGGCGTGAGCCGGATCAACTCCATGCTGGCGTATAGTTCGGTGATCGGCTTTGTGGCGAGAGTCCATCCACCAGTGGAGGCGAAGCCCTCGATCTGCCCGCCGCTGTATTGAACCATCGGCCCTTCGGTGAGGATCGAATTCCTGTTTGCCAGCCCGACCGCCCAGAAAAAGTTGAGCAGGAAGTGGGCATTCTCCGCAGTGATAACGATTTTGTCATCACTGCCCTTCTTTAGAATATCCATTTGGCGATTGCTAAGGGCATCACCGCCAGCCGTCATTACCTTCATGAAGGCATCATAATCAATGACGCCCGCCTCGATCAATTGCGGACCAAGGTCTCCATAGGAAACGGGCAGGGCATAGCCGTCTTTCGGGTTGACCTGTTCGTAGAGTTGGGTCAGTTCTTTCTGCTGTTTTGCTTGAGCCGTTTCATCCTGTCCCCATTTTAGATAGCCGCTTCCTAGTCCAACCAGGAATGTAACGATGATGGCAATGCCTATCCATGCAATTTGCCTGATCCGTTTGTTTACTGAAAGAACCTCGCTGTCTGCGATTGTTTCTTCATCTTGTTCCGGTTGTTCTGTCACAGTTTCTCCTTCATTGTGTAATCCAATAGGAATGCTCTATTCGGGCTTCATTGCTTGCCCGGCGTTGACATATTTCTCAGGCTCGCGCTCGAACATGATTGTGCACAGCGCAGAGCAAAAGTAATAGGTTTGGCCTTTGTATTTTATGCTTGCCGCGGCGTTTTGCGGATTTACCGCCATGCCGCAAACGGGGTCTTTGACCAAGTTTGTTTCTCCTTATTTTTCGAGTTGGTATCCAGCCTGTTCCCATTCCGCCATGCCGCCCGCGAGATACCAGATGTTGGTGTAACCCAGTTTTACCAGTTCTTCCGCGGCGATCGCGCTCATGCGTCCACTGCGGCAATACAGAACGATCTTCGCGTTTTTATCCGCGGGCAGTTGTGCAAGATTGGCGGGATCGGTGATTTGATCATAGGCAATGGATAAATCTGTGTCAGCGATATTCCCTGCGAATGGGATGTGAACGTTGACGAACACAAAATCCTTGTTCTTCAACATCGCATTCAATTCATCGGGGGTGACGTTTTTGTAGGAGCCTCCAGTTGCTGATACAGTTTCCCCTGTCACAGGTTTGGATTGACAACCCGCCAGCACAACGATAACCAGTATAAAGAGAATAAGCTTTTTCATTGTTTATGACCTTTGGAAAGTGTGTCCGCTCAAATAACCCAGGTACGCTGGCACAAGCGGAAGCACGCACGGTGAAAGGAACGAGAGCAAACCCGCAAGGATCGCCGTGAGATACGTCGGCGCGGCGGCGAAGAGTGCAAACTTCTCTATATAAAGTCCGTTTTTGAAAGCCCAGATCGCGATCAGGCTCATCGTGTTCGTGAGCAACAACACGCCAATGACGATGATAAACACGCCGCTGGCGATCTTGAAATATTTCTGATACGGTCTCATGCGCTTGACCCAGCCTGAAGCGCGTTCCAGTCCCAGCGCCATTGCAAGGAACGGGATCCCCAGTCCAAGCGAATAGCCCGAAGCCAGCCACATTGCCTGGCCGACCGTCTGCTGGCTGAATCCCATCGTCAGGATCGCGCCGAGCGTCGCGCCGATGCACGGACTCCAGCCTGCGGCGAAGAAAACGCCCATCAGTGCCGACCCGCCATAGGTCCCGCGTTGACCCGTATATTGGGCGCGGGTGTCCATGTAAAACCAGGGCAGTCGGATCACATCCAGAGTCGCCAGTCCAAACAAGATCACGATCACGCCGCCGATCTGGGCGATGACTCGCTTATAGGCTCCAAAGACTTGCCCGACCAAAGTTGCCGAACCGCCCCAGCCGACGATAAAGACCAGCGAGAATCCAAGCACAAACAGGAGGGCGTGCAAAGATATTTTCAACCGTTCAGTTTGAGAAGGAACGACCGACACTGTGGTTTCGGATGTCATGAGCCTGCCTGTCTAAAAAGGGATGGATACATGATAAGCAAAATCCCGCCACTGTATGAGCGCAGGATGGCGGAAAGTTGGGTAGGCAAAATGGCCTATGACGTTTAGCGCCTCATAATCGAACCCTCAGCCGGGTCCCCTTTCCCAAAGCGGATTCCGCTTCCAAGCGCGCGCCGATCAAGTCCGCGCGCTCGCGGATTCCCAGCAGGCCGAAATGCCCGCTCGGGGCAAAGTCTGTGGGGCTATTCGGCATTTGAAAGCCGATACCGTTGTCGCTGATTTCCAGTTTGGTCTCTTTATCGGCAAAGTGGATCTGAAGCCCGGCGTGTTCAGCCTTTGCGTGGCGCACAACGTTATTCAATGCCTCCTGCGCGATACGGTAAAGCGCCAGCTCCACCTCGTGAGAAAGGCGCCGTTCCTGTCCCGTTTTCTGGAAATCAATTTCCAGGAGATTGGCCTGGCTGGTCTCGCGCGCCAGCATTTCGAGCGCGGTGACCAATCCCAGGTCTTCGAGATAGATCGGGCGCAGAGCGCGCGTGAGACGGCGCAGGTTCTCAATCGTTTGTTCGGCGAGGGATTCCAGTTCCTTGAGCGATTGCCTTCCGCCCTGGTCTTTGACGGATTTCTGCGCGAGTTGTACGCGTTGCTTGAGCGCGATGACCGCCTGGATGGTGTCGTCGTGCAGTTCACGCGCGAGCCGCATTCGCTCCTCTTCCTGCGCGGATGTGATCGCACCGATGTAATCGCGCAATCCTTCCTGCGCGGACTGCACCTTGCGCGACATCACGGCCAATTCATTTTGAAGGTGTTGTACCTCGGAAATGCCGCCGACGGATTCTTTGATGGCGTCGAAATCGCCCCACGCCAGCGCGGCGGCCTTGGATTCCAGTCTCTGCAACGGCTGGACGATCTGCTTCGCGCCGAACCACAAGGCGATCAGCGCGAGGATGAAGGCGGGGACGAGGACAAGCGGCGCCATCTGCGTGAGTTGCAACGAAGGCCTGACTACTTTTTCCCATTCTTCTTCGGTGATCAACGCCCAGCCTGTCGTTTTGATGGGACTGTAGGCAACGACGTGTTCACTTCCATTCATTTGAACGTAAAGCACGCCGCTTTCACCGTTCAAGGCTTCGGTCACACCTGGGTGGTCTGAAGGTAAACTGTCGGGGGCGAGCGATCCGCTCACGAAAAGTAAACGCCGCGAGGAATCCAAAAGATACACCGTCCCCTGACTGCCGGAAGGGTAAGAGGCGGAGAGAATATCGCGCGCAAGGGAGGCAGGGGAAAACGTGCCAGCCACGATTCCCTTGCGGGAGGCTGAATATGCCGAAACGACAACGAAGTAACGGCTCGAGTCGGGATCGAGGAAGGGGGAGGAGAAAACGGTCTGGGAGGCGGAGGGAGAGGCTAACGGGAGAGTCTGCCTGTTGTCCGCCACCCAGCCCCAAAGTCCCGCGTGAGGCGTGCCTTCGAGCGGCCTCCCGTCCGAATTAAAAAACGCCAGCCCGCCATCAAAATCGGCGGCCAGATCGGTGGTGAGATTAATTTTCTGGTCCGAATCGGATAGCAGGGCAATCGTCGCAACGCGGTGATGGAGCTTGGATTCGAGCGCGGCCGCGGCAGACTGAACGGCGCGCTCATCGCGCTTTCCGACGAGGGAGCGCATATCCTGTTCGTGGAGGTAAACACTGCCAAAAGCGATCAGCAGAAGCAAAAGCGTGAGCGGCAGAATCGTGACCGCGAAAAGTTGCGAAAGGCCGCGCCAGCCAGGAAGGAACCGCCAGGCTTCGGAAGTCTTTTTAGAGTCTTTATGGTCGGGGAGTCTTTCGAGAGACTTCCGAAGTCTTTTCATTCCGCAATCTGCCCCGCGTTTTGCGAAATCCATCCCAGCGAGACGGCGCGCATGACGGCCTCGGTGCGGCTGGTGGCTTGCAGTTTGGCGAAGATGTGCGCGAGATGTCCCTGCACGGTGCGGTCGCTGATGGCGAGTTGCACGCCGATGGCTTTGTTAGTGAATCCCTTTGCCGCGAGCCGCAGAACATCGAGTTCGCGGTCAGTGAGCGACTCGACGACATTTTTCTCAGGCCGTTTGAAAATATTCGACATCAATTTGCGCGTAATGTTCGGGTCGAGCGCGGACTTGCCCTCATTCACGTCGCGCACAGCCTGGATGAGTTCGTCGGCCTGCGCGGTTTTCAACACATATCCATTTGCACCCGCCTGCAAGACAGCCATCACATAGGGATCATCGTCATAGGCGGTGAGGATCAGCACGCCCACTTCGGGCAGGTGCGCGCGCACCCAGCGCGTCACTTCGATCCCACTCGCCTTTGGCATCTGGATATCCAGCACGGCCACGTCGGGTTTGTGTTTTTGGATCAGCGACTGGGCTTCTTCGCCATCCCCCGCTTCGGCAATGACCTCCAAATCTTTCGCGCTTTCAAGCAGTTGACGAATCCCCGCGCGGACGATGTGGTGGTCATCCGCCAGGAGAACGCGGATTTTGGCTTTTGATTTGTTCGATGACTTTGGCATAACTTAATTCATCCAGTTGTTGATTGTAGGTTTGTGTTTGAAAAATATACGGGAAGGCCAGCCAAACGATCCCGAGACCGGCCAAAAGTCCAGAGAGGAGGCGCATGAAAGAGTTGAACGAGCCGAGCGCGTCGCCCGCGTAGAACGTCGCGGGGAAGGCGTCCTTCGTCAACAGGGCAAGCCAGTGATTTGTATCACGGAATCCCTGTCCGATGCCAGCGAAGTCGCTGAGCATGTGCGTGCTTCCATCCAATGCGATGGGGAGCAGGAGCAAAACGAATCCCCACCACGCAAGCGGCTTGACTCTGCGGCGAAGCGGCGACCAGATCACACCGAAGAACCAGATGCTGGTGTAAAACGAAACCATGCGGTCGGACCAGGCGATCTTCCAGCCCATCGCTTCGTTGCCGATGAACTTGCGAAGAAGGATCGGGTTGATCGTATCCTGCCACGCGGCCTGGATCTCGCCCAGGGAATACATCGTCTTTTGGCCGAACAAAAAGAACGAACGCTCCGGCAGTTGGTGGCAGAAAAACGAATAAACGAAGTATATCGCCTTTCCCGCGCCCGTCCAGCCGATTTGCATGAAGATGGGTGCGAGGAAGGGCGTGAAGACCCACAGGCCGTAGACGATGAGGAAGGCCTCAAGCCAGTGAGAGCCGATCCACTGGAAAAGGGAAGGCTTCGATTTTGGAAGGATGGCTGTCGGGACTGTGGTCATGGCATTCCTTTATGGCGCGTTGGGTTCCGGCGCGCTGTTGAGGTTGGCGCGGTAAAAGGCTTTGGCCTGTCCGGCGTCGAAGGATTCAAATATTTGCAGGCGGCCCCAGGATGTGATGGCCAGGGGCACGTCCAACGAAGGCCAGGGATAGGCGATCAGTTTTACCCCGCCCAATTCTTCCATGACCGATTTGATTTGCGATTTCAATTCCGCGCAGGCGGTTTCATCGAGCAGGTCGCAGTTGTACCAGAAGATGACGTAACCGTGTTCGAGATTGTGTACGAGATAACCGGCGGGGAACTTGTAATTATTACTATCATGAAACCCCACCTTGGCTTCCTCCGCATAATGCGGACCCGAGGTTGGCGGATTGGAATTGTAGGTTCCAGGGTCACTGTCAGTCGCGATATGGGTAGTGGTCATCACAGGGATTGGCTCGCCCGCTTCGGGTCGAGCACCCTGCCGGAGAATGATCCCTAAGATCGAAAGTACGGCTACTCCAATCGCGCCCCAGATAAAATAGGTTCTAAACTTCTGGTTACGCTGGCGTTCCCGCAGTTGCTGTCGTTTTGATTTTGTGTTCATGATTTATCCTGATCCTGTTGAATATTTTGGTGTTAACGATATTATTGACGCCCGTTCAACCCGATTATTTACTAACCGGAAATCGAATCCTCCTTCGTTCTTTCCAGGGTAATAGGGTGCGGTCAGGGAGAGGCAATTTTGCCTACTCACTTTGGGAAACGGGGACAGGTGCTTGCTGTGAAAGCGCCCGTATAGCAGCGGCGATCAGCCTTTCATCGGCTCGTTGACCTGGATTGTCGGCAATCGAAACCCATGTCTGGCCGTCATTGCCGTGCAATATCAACGTGACCGGGCTTGTGTCGAGCGGCGTCGAGACATCGCTCGTCTTTCCATAGACCAGCAAAACCACCATCTGGCAGTCGCATTCCTCCGTGCCGTGATTCGGGCAGGGACAATCATCCAGTGCGTGGCGCGCCGTATGCAGATCGAAAGTCTGCATGGCGCGCAAACCCGCCTGCGACAATCGCTTTTGCGTCCACTGCAAAGCCTCATCGCAGGAGCTGTCAATTGAGAAAAAAGGGGAAAGAGTATTCAATAACGCCTCGGATGTTCCCATTATAGGGAAACTTCCGAAGCGCTTGAAGAGCCGCGTGGCGCATTCGCAGGTAGGCAAAATTGCCTATTGGGTCACTCCACAACATGACGAATGACGCGCGTAGGCGCAGCAGCTATGATGAACGACAAAGCAATTCAATGAAACGCCTTCTCATCCTTTTCGTTTATATCCGTTCGGCTCGAACGATAACAGAGATGCGCTAATCAAGGAGTAATCACCACCCGCGTTCCGTAACCGATATTTAAAATACTGTCAAACTTGTGCAGAGGCTGTGTCCAGCGAAACAGCCATTTGGCTTCCTCGATGCGCATATTGATACAGCCACGGCTCATCGGCGTACCAAAGTTATCATGCCAGTAGGT
>Ga0100387_10002919_pt1 | contig 14392 bp, 12 predicted proteins | sample CryGeymeta201511_FD_81547 | JGI IMG/M metagenome (GOLD analysis project Ga0100387, IMG submission 81547) | Groundwater microbial communities from Crystal Geyser aquifers in Utah, USA - Crystal Geyser metaG 2015-11 | ecosystem: Environmental > Aquatic > Deep subsurface > Groundwater | place... | reverse complement strand
CTAAAATTTCCATTTATCAACTTTAAAAAAAATTGCCACCGCTTTTTTGCGGTGGCACAATGCGAATCTATAAAATATCTGTTAAGTTGTCAAGTAAATGAAGTGCTAATTTAAATAAAATTAAAAAGAATGATCCATCAATCTTCAAATCACAAATTAATAAATGAGGGTCAAGTTAATTTTTGCAATAATAAATTAAGAAATTGCTTTTTTTAAAATTGGTTCCATCTCGCCCGAGTAATTATAAAATTCCAATAAGCGTTTAATTACAGAATCAACCACAGCATCCGGACAAGATGCGCCGCTCGTTATAATAATTTTTACGGGCTGCTTTGGCGGCAGATATTTTTCAGTAACGACTTCTGTTTTTGAATGAATATCAAAATGATTTATAACATTTTCCGAAATAAGATTTAGTTCGGATGAAATAAAGTATGTGGGAAGTTCTTTTTCACAAAGCTCGACAATATGACTTGTATTAGAACTGTTATATCCGCCAACTACAATTGCTAAATCTGCATCTTCTTTTAATACTCCATAAGTCGCTTCCTGATTATCGTTTGTGGCATAACATAACGTGTCGCGGGTATCTGCAAAATGTTGATTAATATTTTCCGCCCCAAATTTTTTCAACATCGTATCTTTTATATTTTTTGCAATTTCTTCGGTTTCCGAAGCAAGCATTGTTGTTTGGTTAACAACGCCAACCCGCTCTAAATCTTTTACCGGGTCAAAACCGGAAGAAATTTTATACTTAAAATATTCAAGAAAATCATCTGTTGATTTTTCACCCGAAATAAAATCTGCAAGAAATTGTGTTTCTTTAATGTCTCTAACAATCAACGCCGGAGCGCTTTTTATCGCATGCGAAAAAGTAGCGCGCGTTTCTTCGTGCGTATGTTTTCCATGAATAATTATCGTGTACTCCCCCTGTCCTAACTGTGCAGAGCGATTCCAAACTTTTTCCACAAAAGGACATGTAGTGTTGTACCGATAAGGATCAATTCCCAATTCGTTTAATTTTCTCTCAATCTCAAGAGTAGTTCCGAATGCTGGGATTATAATAATATCATCAGAATTTAATTCTTCCCATGGAATAATGTTTTTTCCCGAAGTATCCATTAAAAATTTAATACCCCTGCTATTTAGGTCTTTGTTAACTGCAGGATTGTGGATCATTTCGCTAAGCAGAAAAATTTTCTTGTCGGGATTTTCTTCAATTGTTTTATAAGCTATTTCAATCGCATTTTCAACGCCATAACAAAACCCGAAGTGACGGGGAATTAGAAATTGCACTTTTCCAAAATCTAACAGGGTAGAAGAAAAATCTTTCTTTCTTGGGTCGTTTAATTTTCTTGCATTTTTTATTCTTGCTATTATCTGACTGCGATAATGCAGAGGGATATCAAATTTTTTCATTTCTGTTCCGTATTTAGAAGGTTCACTTAATAAAATTGTAAATCATATCGCGGCAAGTCCGTTGGCTAACGGATTAGCTAACGGATTAAAAGTTGAAGGTTGAAAATATAAAAAATCTCTTGACATAAAAAATCTCCGTTAGCTAACGGACTAATGGATACATGACAACACCATAAATTTAACTTGAATAATTAAAATATATTCCTTAATATCTCACCAATCGAAATGCAGTTTATTCTAAAAGAAGGGTTGTGCAAGAAACATTTCTAATACGAGGCGGATATGAACATTAAGATTTTGCAGCTATTATATTTTTACTTTGTCAGCATAATTTTTTCGAGTATGATTATGTCGCAAACAAATCATATTGATAAATCGCCCGGCTACAATCCGTTAGCTAACGGACGGGCTCTCGATTCACTATACTCTGATACTTCTCCATTAAAACCCGATTATAGAAACCACAAAAACATACCGGAATATGATCCATCACTTATGCCGCTAAACTATGGATTCCCAAACGGCAGAAGCACCGGTGTTTGGACGGAGTTAAATCCTAAAGTGCCAAGAGTGGATTATTGGGGTGTTTATTTTATTAATACCGATACCGGATTTGCTTGTGGAGTAAATGGTGCAATTATCAAAACTACTAATAGCGGCGATAGCTGGGCCACTTTGAATAGTGGAATCACAAAAACACTCAAAACAATAGGAAGTTATGATGGCAGTTTGATTATTGCTGCTGGTGATAGTGGTATAATTATTACTTCAACAGATTTAGGTGAAACGTGGCAGATCATCAGTAGCAGCAGTAACCAAAATATCTGGAACATACAGATGCTAACCAAAAGAATTGGATGGCTTGTTGGTGAAGGCTCAACAGCACTTAAAACAACAGATGGCGGCAATATTTGGATAAATCAAACGACTCCACTTACAGGATTCGCTTATTGGGATGTTTCATTTCTTGATACTCTTTTCGGATATATTTCTTGTAATGGTGGCAGAATACTTAGAACAACTGATGGAGGAATGAATTGGGATGTAAAACAGGCAGGAGACAACTACGGGCTTTTTACAATAGAGTTAGTAACAAGAACAAAAGCCGTTGCTCTTGGGTTTGCGGGTAAACACGTTTATACAAGTGATGGAGGAGATAACTGGACATTTATAACATTTTTAGGTGGAAGTGAGCCAAATAATATTTCGTTCATTGACACGTTAAAAGGTTTTGCAGTTGGATTTGGTGGATGTTATGAAACCACTAATAGCGGTAGGAATTGGAATTGGAGAAGTGATATGGTAGATGGTGCAGGTATAACTTTCCCTGCTAAAAATGGTATTGGTTATTATGTTGGCAAAGTCCTGACAATACGTAAAACAACTAATGCTGGTATTGATTGGGACAAAGCAATTATCAATGATGATTTTATAGATGTGTTTTTTACGGATGATAACACTGGGTGGATAGTAGGACAAGAACTGTATAAATCTATTTTATACAAAACTTATGATGGTGGAGCTACTATTTTACCCGTCCAAAATTTTCCAGGTGAAAATCCATCATCTGTATATTTTTTTGATAATTTAAATGGAATTGTTGGTGCAAAAGACAAAATATTTAAAACATCTAGTGGTGGTATTAATTGGGAAGCTCAAAATATTAGTGGATATGATAGCTTATTGACTGGCAAAGTATTTAAACGCTTTTATTTTTTAGACAACGGGTTTGGATGGGCTATGAATGCGGGTTGTGTTGTAAAAACTACAGATAATGGGAATAATTGGTTTATAGTTTTTAAATTATTAAATGGTACCACGCTTACGGGTTTTAATTTTACTAATGAACAAATTGGTTGGATAACCTCTACTTCAGGTTTATATTATACTACTGATGGGGGAGTAAACTGGATAACTCAAAATAGATTTCAATATTATAATTTACGTGACATCTATTTTAATTCGAATATGCATGGTATGATAACTTGTTCAGACACATTATTTTATACTGTCGATGGTGGTACGAACTGGTTGGTAGATAACAGTGTCGTTAATTTGGGATATGCGAGATTTAGTAATGAAGCTCTCAATAATATTTTTTTAGTTGGCGGAAGAGGGTACACTTATCAATCTACAAATGCAGGTGAAAGTTGGAATGAAGTCATTGAAATAAAAAATTCCGGAATTACATTTATTAGGTTAAATGAAGTCAATAAAGGTTATACAATCGGTTTAAAAGGACTAGTAATAAAATATTATGATGAAGATTTACCCGTCGAACTTACTTCTTTCGATGCTTCAATTAAAGATGAGAACAAAATAATATTGAGATGGAGCACTACTACTGAAACAAATAATAGAGGATTTACGATTGAAAGTTTAAAAGTTGATAAATTAGATGGATTACAAGGCTGGGAAAATGTCGGTTTTGTCGATGGTGCTGGTACTACAACAGAAAATCATCATTACTCTTTTGTTGACGAAGGTTTAACCGCTGGGAGATATTCTTATAGACTTAAGCAAATTGATTTTGATGGTACGTTCGAATACAGTAATACAATTGTAATAGAAATTGCATCACCAACTGAGTTCAAGTTAAATCAAAACTTTCCCAATCCCTTTAATCCCGAAACAAAAATAGAATTTCAAATACCAACAACTTCTAATGTAAATCTTACTGTATTTAATGTTTTAGGAGAGAAGATAAGAGAAATTGTGAATGAAAAATTAGATGCGGGATACTATGGATTTGTTTTTAATGGAGAAAATCAATCAAGTGGAACATATATATATTCTTTAAACTCAGAAAATTACACTGCATCTGGAAAAATGATTTTATTAAAATAACCCGTCAAAGGTTGATGGGATATAACAAATAAAATACTCAGGAGGCTTTATGAAAGCATTTATTTTTGTTCTTTTGTTAGTTACTTCAAGTTGTTTGGTTCATGCCCAGCAACAAAATAACCTTCCACCGCAAGCTGGACCCACACCAGATGCATCTCTCTTATTACCTCAGAACCCTACAAACGAGAACTTTCCAACACCTGAAAATATTTTGGTTGTTTATAAAATTTCAGTTAGTTCTGATTCTATTTCAGAAAAAATTGCCAATTATTATCAAAATAAAAGAAGCATACCGACTGTTAATATGAAAAGGATAGATATTCCTCAATCATATACATACCCAGAGGGTGTTGCAACTCTTTTTGATAATGGTGAAGATATAAGAAGCACTGGTAATCTTGGTTGGCGCTATACCAATGATTTTATAGCTATTCCAATTCAAAATTATCTAAATAATACTATAGTAAACGGGCAGCCTTTAAAGAACAGAATAAAATATATTGTTTTTTGCAAAGGCATTCCACATAAGATAAGATATGAACCTTATGATCCAAACTGGTCATCGAGATATAGACTCCATGCTTCTGTTGGCGCTCTTATTTCTTTAATTAATCAACCAGATGGTAGAAATTTTCTTCAACTTTTTAATACCCACGTGTCTTCGCATAATAATCCGCTTTTTGGTGTGGATGTAGGTTCAACGATGAATTACAGATTTAAATCTAATCATTTTGTTAATGCTGGTGGTTGGTATACCCAATATTTAGTGTCATGGTTAAATGGTGATAATTATTCTGATGTTGTTGGAATGATAGACAAATCTGCTACTCCTAATTATTCGGGTCAAAAAACTTGAATAATTGATGATGATCCGTACGCTACTTATAATAACTTTTCAACTGTAAATCAAAGTCTGGTAAGCAAAGGATTTACAACCGTATATGACAATTCTACTACATGGATAACATCTGATCCGAATCCCATCATCGGATATTTATCAAATGGAGTTCATACGACTAATCCAATGCCACCAACATATATTCGGGATGTACTCACATTCAACTATGTGAATGGAGCTAACTTCTTAAGCTGGGAAAGTTTTAATGGGTTTAGTTTTGGCGAAAGTAGAGGTGGTCAAGGATTAATTTCAGATTTTATTTTTAAAGGTGGCACAGGTGGCAGTGGTCATGTATATGAACCATGGACTGATGGTGCGACGCAGGATTATTATACTATGCCTGCGTATGCCATGGGTTACTCAATTGTTGATGCACAATATCAAGGGATTTATTATAATGCATGGCGAAACATAGTTGTCGGTGATCCATTAACAGCCATAGCCTGGGGCAAACAAACTTTACCGGACAGCATTGTTTTTGAAGATGTAAACTTAATTACAGGCGAGTTGGATATAGCGGGAAACGCAGCGTTTATAACTGACGGTACAACTTTAAGATTTAAACACAATGGTTTTATAACCGGTGAAGGTTATCTGATTGAGTTGGGTAGGGATTATGTTATAGAAACTATTGATTGGAATAAATCGGTATTTAAAAGTAAATATAACAATCATCCAATGTTAATATGGGCGCCGTATCCGGGGGAAGAATATGTGTATGAATATAAAATTTACAGAAAATGGGAATCAGCCGGTTTTGAATTAATAGGCAGCGCAAGTAATGAAGAATTTGTTTTTGTTGATAATGAATTAGAAATAATTAAACCCGATGGCGAGATTCCTAAAAACGCGCAATACTAAGTTGTCGCTGTATTTTTAAGCGAAGATGATTCAGGCCCCTCCAATCAAGTTGAATACTATGTAGATAAAGCCGGAAAGATTGCCGCCGCTCCGGAAAAAGTTTTTAGCTATAATTTAATGCAAAACTATCCCAACCCGTTCAATCCAATTACAACAATAAAATATTCAATTGCAGAACAGGGGTTAGTAACGTTAAAAGTTTACGATATTCTCGGAAGTGAAATAGCAACTTTAATTAACGAAATAAAAACAGCGGGAAATTATGAAGTTAGCTTCAACGCTTCCAATTTAGCAAGCGGAATGTATTTGTACAAACTTACTGCAGGTAATTATACTAAAGTTCGGAAGATGATTTTAATGAAATAAATTTCGCCTAAGTTCTGTTTATTCTTCAAGCCGTCCGTTAGCTAACGGACTAATGGATACATGACAACACCATAACGGGCAAATTTCAATAGCATTAGCATCCTTAAAATTAAAAAAGTTTTATCGCTCTAAATAGTGTTTAGCTATAGTTTCCGCAATTAGAAGAGTATCGCCTTCGTCACGGTTTGATAAAAATATGACGGTTAATTTTTTAGAGGGAATTCTATAAATGATTGTTCTTCCTCCGATGGTTGAACCCGTATGATATACAACTTCATTTTCATATAATTTTGTTAAGCGCCAACCATACCCATAATCAATAACTTTTCCGTCATTTAATTGTTGCCTAGTGAAGGCATCTTCCTTTAATTCAAGCGGGATTATTTTGTTCGTGTATAAGGATTGATCCCACTTATATAGATCATTTATCGAAGAATAAACTCCGCCATCACCAAGAACTGCGCTTGTTAAACTTTGATCCTTTTTTATCCATCCTTTATCTGATCTCACGTTGCCGTATGCTCTGTTCTCAACTTGATTAATTCCATCTTCAAGAGCTAAAGTGTAGTTCATATTAAGTGGTGAAAAAATAATTTCCTTTAAGTATTCGCCAAAACTTTTGCCTGAAATTTTTTCAACAATCATTGCAAGAACTGCATAACCGGAATTACTGTAGCGGAAAACTTCGCCTGGATTAAAATAAACTGAGTCAACAGACATCAACATCTTTAGAACATCAGAATCTTTAACCTGCATAGTTGCAGTATCGGGGATTAAACTTTCGTAATCTATCATTCCCGATGTGTGCGTTAAAATATGTTTTATGTTTATGTTTTTTCCATATTCAGGGAAATCTGTCCAGACTTCCTTTAAGGTCGTGCTAAATCCAATTTTACCTTCATTAATAAGTTTTAAAATGGCGTGAGAAGTAAACTGTTTAGTTACAGAGGCAAGACGAAAGTTTGTTGATGATGAGACAGTTTTATTATTTTCAATATCAGCAAGTCCAAAGGATTTATCTAAAACAATCTCGCCGTTTTGAATAACCATTACAGCCGCCCCGGGATTGTTTCCATCGTATTCGCTCAATAGAGAATCAATCTTTTTTTGAACATTCATTTGAGCTAATGAAGTACTAAACATTATAAAGGCACCGAAAAAAATATTTTTCATAATAATAAACTTTTTGTTTTTGGTTTTTTAAAAGTAACAAATTTTTAGTTGATTATCTCTTTATCGGAAAATAATAACTCCCAAGTTGTAAACGGTAATTTCGAAATTCTATTAACTCTTTTCTAAGAAATAAAAATCTTTTCTCAAGGAATTACAAGATGGATACTTAAAAAATATTTTTTACTTCATTTAATACTCAATACTCATTCTACACTATTTAGATTTGAGGGTTATCTTAATTATATTTGCACCCTTAAAATCAAAAATGCTTAAATGGAATTATTAAAGAAACTCAGAAGACTCAACGCAAAATTTGAACAGCTAAATCAACAATTATCTGACCCTGAATATCTAAAAAACAGGGAGAAGATCATTGAATTAAGCAGGGAAAGAAGTGAATTGTTAGAAATAATTAAGATTTACAACCTCTATGAGGAAACTCTGAAAAATATCGGGGGTAATAAAGAACTCATTGATGCCGGCGGAGATAAAGAACTTGTTGAGATGGCAGAAGAAGAACTAAAAGACCTCGAAACGAAAAAAGAAAAACTTGAAGAGGGGATCAAATTTCTTCTTTTGCCCAAAGACCCAAACGATAACAAAAATATAATTATGGAGATAAGAGCCGGCACCGGAGGCGAAGAAGCGGCTCTTTTTGCTGGCGATCTTTTGAGAATGTACACACGATACTCCGAGCTAAAAGGATGGAAGGTAGAACTAATTGACATCAATGACACTGGTATTGGGGGAATAAGGGAAGCAACAATTTCGATTTCTGGCAGCCAGGTTTACAGCAATTTAAAATTCGAGAGCGGCGTGCACCGTGTTCAGCGGGTTCCTGCAACTGAAGCTAACGGCAGAGTGCATACATCCGCAGCATCTGTTGCAATTTTACCTGAGGCAGAAGATGTTCAGGTAGATATCCAACCCAACGATTTGCGAATTGATATATTCCGTTCCGGTGGTGCAGGAGGTCAGAACGTAAATAAGGTCGAAACAGCCGTGAGAATTACACATCTGCCAACCGGCATTGTAGTTCAATGCCAGGATGAAAGGAGCCAATTAAAAAACCGGTTAAAAGCAATGAAGGTTTTAAGAGCCAGAATTTACGATTTAAAACTTAGTGAACAGGTAGGTGAAATCTCGGCTCAAAGAAAATTGATGGTAGGCAGCGGAGATAGAAGCGATAAAATAAGAACTTATAATTATCCGCAAAACAGAATAACGGATCATCGAATCGGTCTTACTGTTTACAATCTTTCGAACATTATTGAAGGGGAACTTGACGAGCTAATTGAACAGATTAAAATAGCGGATAGAACTGAAAAACTTCAGGCTACAAATGAGTTTTAAGCTGCCGGTTTGCCTTTTCTGTTTTGGTTTTCGAGTATATTAATTAAAACTGACAAAACAAAACCGAGCATAGAAAAGAAAACATCCGCCACTTCGATTTCAAAAACTTCAATTGAACCAAGCATGGCGCCCACAAATTTTGCAAATAATAATATTGTAAAAAATGCTGAAAAACCAACTAAACCTGCCTTAAGTGGTGATAACAGGTAAGTTGACAAATAAGTATTTAATTGCTTGTATGACTGCTTTTTTTCTTCTCTTTTCAGATCAGAAACAACTATGCCTCTCATTCAACGACCCTCAAAAAATTAATAATAACATACACAAGATATAATTTAAAAGAAGAACCTTAGTGCTCTAAAACACTTTGGCAAGTGTTAAAATTTATGAGGTAAATTTAAGATGGGATTGAAAATTACAATTATGCTATTGTAACTATTTATAGAAGTGACGTAACAAAAAAAAAAATTTAACGAAATTTTAGCTTTTCGCTTAGGATAAAAGATTAATTTAATTTAAGTGTAATTAAACTAATATCGTCCTCAAATTTTCCGGCTGTGAAACGAATAAATTCATCTTTAATTTTTAAAAGCACATCATCTTGCGGGTTAAGTCCTTCGGCAATTTTCATCAGTCTTGCCGAACCGAATTGTTCATTCTCTGAATTTCTTGATTCAATAATTCCATCTGTGGTAACGATGACCGAATCACCCGAAGATAGATTAATTGTAACATCTTCATATTGCCCTTCGGAAGCAAAACCGAGCAACAGCCCTTTAGAATTTATACTTTTAACTTTGCCAGTTTCCTGAATTTTATAAATTAATGGAAGATCTCCGGCGCCTGTATACTTAAGAGTTTTATCATCTTTATTTAAAATGATTATGGAAAGAGTTGCAAACACTTCGGATATTTTAGCATCGTTATAAACCGAGCGATTGACTTGCTGTAAAATAGTAGTTGGCGAATATTCTTTTGTAGTTTGCAGAACAACACGAATTGCGCTTCTAACATAACCAGCATAAGCAAAAGCGAAATACCATGCGCCCCACTTCTTCCCCATTACATCGCCTAAAACGATAATTAAGTTATTCTCATCAATCTTAAAGTAATCTATAAAATCACCGCCCGGTATCCCCTCAAACGGCTGATGCCAATGCTGGATTGTGAAGCCCTCAAAATCCGGGCTTTTTTCCGGCACAACCTTAACCCGAAGATTATCTGCTGCTTGATGAAGTTCTGAAACGGCTTTTTGTCTTTCCTTGCCAAGGCTTTTAATTATTGCGCTAACTTTTGCAACTACAACCCTTGGACCGGCAGTCTTTAAAACATAATCGGCAATTCCCAAATCGTATCCATCAAGGATATCGGCTTCTTCTCCTTTAGCCGTCAAAAAAATAAACGGTATTGAACGCACAGTTTCATCCGCTAAAAGCATGCGCCTAAATTCAAAACCATCAATATCGGGCATCATGATATCTGAAACAATAATATCAGGGTTTTCATTTTTTGCAATTTGCAAACCCTCGGCAGGACCGGAAGCAATTAAACAATCGAAGCCGGCTTTCTTTAAGTTGTACTGGAATAATTTAGCGAGTGAAGGGTCGTCATCAACCAATAAAATTTTTGCAGTTTTGGGAGCAAATGAACTTTCAAGATTTTTTTTCGTACCGTAAGCACGGTAAATATCTGCACGTCTTAAAAGCGCCTGTACTTTTAGCAAAAGTTCTTCAACTTCAAATGGCTTAGTTATCAGGTCATCTCCGCCCACTTCGAGCGCTTTAGATTTGTCTTCCAAAGTGCTGTTGGCTGTAACAAAAACAAACGGAAGAATTTTGTATTGCTCGTTTTCCCTTACTTTAGAGCAAAATTCGTAACCATCCATTCCATCCATGGAAACATCGCATAAAACGAGATCTGTTTTGTTTTTTGATAGGAAATTAAATCCCTCATTTGGAGTTGAGGCAAGATCAACCGTATATCCTTTTTTCTTCAGATGATGACCGATTAACGTTCGCATCGTTGGGTCATCGTCTATAATAAGTATGTTTTTTGCAACGTTCATAATTTATTAGAATTTCAGATTTATGAAAAACTTGTTATTGCTTCTTCTTTTGATTTGAAAGACTCGAAAACTCTGTACATGCGTGTTAATTCAAACATCGAATGAACTGCGGGCTGAAAACCAACTAAACGCAAGTCGCCGCCAAGAGCTGTAACTTTTTTCAAAGATACAACAAGCGCGCCAAGAAAAGTGGAATCTATAAATTCGCAATCGGTCAAATCAACAATAATTTTCCTTGCGCCGGTCTCGATGTCCTGCGAAAGAGTTTGTTTAAATTCCTCCGCTTCTTTTAGTGTGGCGCGCGTTAAGTTTACTACTTCGACTAAAACATCGTTGTAGTTTTCTCTTATAAAATCCAAGTTATTTTCCATTGCTTTTTTCCGTTGTTGATGCTTCGATATTATGTTTTTCCATAAGCCTATAAACTGTCGCTCTGCCAAGCTGAAGCTTTTTAGCAGCTTCAACAATATTTCCTTTTGTAACTTTAAGTGCGTGTTTGATGGCTTCAGCTTTCAGTTTTTCGATTGGGATAATGTTATCATCACTGAACAAACTACCTGTTATTTCGCTTCCGTAGCTTTCTGAGGTTTTTAGATGCGGGGGGAGGTCAACAACATCTATAACGTCATTTTCGGAAAGAATTAGGCAGCGTTCGATTGTATTTTCCATCTCTCGAATATTTCCGGGCCAGCTATAATCGTAAATTAGTTTTAGCGCCCTTTTAGAAAAACCTTTAATTTTTTTATCTAATTTTTTGTTGAACGTATCTAAAAAATATTGGGCAAGTACAATTATGTCGCCTTTTCGATGTCTGAGCGGAGGGATATAAATAGGGAAAGAATTAAGCCGGTAATAAAGATCTTCTCTAAATTCTTTATTTTCGACGGCGGCTTTTAAATCTCTGTTTGTTGCAGAAATTATTCTCACATCCGATTTAATTAATTCCGTCCCGCCAACACGCTCGAATTCTTTTTCTTGAATAACACGAAGTATTTTTGCTTGCAGCATCATCTCAAGCTCGCCAACTTCATCAAGAAACAATGTGCCTCCGTTGGCAAGTTCAAACTTTCCAATTTTCCTTTGATGCGCGCCTGTGAAAGATCCCCTTTCGTGTCCGAAGAGTTCGCTTTCGAGAAGTTCGCGGGGAATTGAAGCGCAATTTATTACGATGAATTGTTTATCTTTTCTTTTTCCATTATAGTGAATTGCTCTGGCTATAAGTTCTTTACCGGTTCCGCTTTCACCATAAATGACAACTGTAATATCGTTATTTAAGACTTTATTAACATACTTAAATACTTCCTGCATTTTATTATCAGCCGAAATTATGTTATCGAAACTGTACTCGTGTTTAACATTCTCACGTAAATTTTCAAGTTCACGCATGAGGTCGTAGTTTTTTATAGCATTAATAATAGCGGGTTCAAGCCTCTGAACTTCTATCGGTTTTGGGAAATAATCGTAAGCGCCGAATTTTAATGACTCAACAGCGACTTCAATATTCCCTTGAGCTGACAACATAATTACCGGTAAATTTTCATCGAATTGTTTGATCCTTTTAAGAGTTTCGATTCCGTCAATTCCAGGCAGCATAATATCGAGAAGAACCAAATCTGGCTTATCCTGTAATTGGGCTAACATATTTTCCGCATTTGTAAATATGCCTATGTTGTATTTCCATTTATCTCTCACCCAATATGAAAGAAGTTTTGATATTGAAGGTTCGTCATCGACAATGTAAACTAACTTGCTCACTTCATTACCTCGTAATTTATACTAATTTCTTTTTGGCAGTTTAATAATAAAAGCGCTGCCCTTATTTTCTTCACTTTCAACTGTTATTAATCCTTTATGCAAATCGATAACTTGTTTAGAAAGAACAAGACCGAGACCGGCACCCGGAATTTCCTGACCTGGTCGGCTAACACGATAAAATTTTTCAAAAATGTTAGGCAAATCTTTTCTCGGAATTCCAATGCCGGTATCACTTATTATTATTTCAAACTCTTTAAATAAACTTTGACCAATCACAGTAATTCTTCCCCCATTATTTGCAAATTTTACAGCGTTTGAAAGCAGAGCTTGAAGCACTTCTTGAAGACGTTCTTCATCTCCGATTATTTTCACTTCCTCTTCCTCAACAGATAAATTTAATTGTATGTTTTTTTCCGAAGCAGCAGAACTAAATTTATTTACCACATTCTTTAAAACGGCAACTATGTCTATTTCTTTTCTCTGCAGTTCAATTTCGCCGGTTTCTAACCTGGAAATATTTAGGATGTCGTTTATTAATTTAGCGAGTCGTTTACCTTCATGTAAAATTATCTCGGTAAACTCCTGCCGCATTTCAGGGGGCATATCAGGGTCAGATGAAATAGTTTCACTAAATCCTATTATCGAGGCAAGAGGAGTCCTCATCTCATGCGAAATATTTGCTACGAATTCACTCTTCAAACGGTTTAATTCTTCAAGAACTGATTTTCGCTGCTTTAGTCTATTTCTTTCGATGCTGAGCAGTCTTTCAGTTTCAATGTATTTTACTTCCAACTCGTTAAGCTTTTGGTTTAATAAGTTCTGTTTTGTTATATTTTTTGCCACTCCAAGCATTCCGCTAACTGAGCCATGCGCTAAGTATGCCTTGGCGGAAACACTAAACAAAATTTGTTTTCCGGTTTTAGAAACAAGCGTTACTTCAAAAAAAACTAAACCATCAACTCTTAATATTTTTTGGAACGCATCTGCTAACTTCACTTTTTCGTTTGCAGATGAGATTGAAAAAAAATGTCTCCCCCGTAGTTCTTCGAGAGAGTATTCTAATCCATTTAATCCGCTTTGATTTATGTATTGAAAATTGCCGTTTTTATTTAGGATAAATACAAAGTCGTCTGAAGCATCAAAAAAAGAATGGAGTAAACTTTCAAAATCTGATTTATCCGGCTGCAAAATTGAAATAGAATCTGCGTGATTAATAACCGTACCAAATATTTCTTTTTTGCTCGTGCCACTCATAAAACTTAAAGTTGAAAAGTCATTTATTAAAATTTAAAACGAATGGTAAAAAATAAAACCTTTTAGCATGTAAATCAAATTGAAACAGTTCGTGGCTCAAAAAGAGATTCTTAATCTTTTATTCCTTCTTTTTCAAGCAGTTCATAATACTTTCTGATGAGTTGTTCGTAATCCATTAGATAACCTTCATTGACAGCTTTATTCAGTTCTTCTCGAATTTTATTTTTTCCTTTTTGAGATGACAAATTCAAATCGGCTGGAGATTCCCGAACAATGTTCAGCCCCGAATTTGATTCTCTTTGCTTCTCAAAATCACGCTCATTTATCGAACGCTGCGCGTCAAGCATCCGTGAAAGGATTTTTTCCTGCTTTTGAATTATAGGATCATCAAGTTTTTGAGT
>Ga0100387_10002913_pt1 | contig 14403 bp, 12 predicted proteins | sample CryGeymeta201511_FD_81547 | JGI IMG/M metagenome (GOLD analysis project Ga0100387, IMG submission 81547) | Groundwater microbial communities from Crystal Geyser aquifers in Utah, USA - Crystal Geyser metaG 2015-11 | ecosystem: Environmental > Aquatic > Deep subsurface > Groundwater | place... | reverse complement strand
GTTGATTAAAAGAGTGAGCTATGGTTTTAGAAACATTGATACTTATATTGCTAAAATGACACTAGCCTTTTTGCCACTAATTTGGATACTAAACTATCACACTAGTTGACGGAGAGCCATAAAAAACCCCGAAACCAGTATTAGTTGATCACGGGGTCCCACGTTGGGGATTTTCTTATAATATACTGAACTGTTCATTCAGCCTCCTTTTTAGATGACCAGGGATTTTAAAGAAGGATTGAGTGCCGGATACGATAGACATTATCGTTAGTACAATCGTACCCGACACTGGTTTTTTTCATTAATTTGACAGCGAGTCTTATCTTAACTTTCTGGCAGCTGTCTTTCAGAAAGTTTGCAGTCTGGAATTAATGGTCCAGACACCTCCGGATGAAAGCGCCAACCCTCATCCCCAGGCTTGAGCAGTTACTATATAACTCAGCCGGGTGACCAATACGGGTTATTCTTTGTTACCAATCCAACTGTTCAGATATGAACTGGCAACGCCGTTCTTTTTATGCCTATCGTTTTCACAGTGGCATAACAACAATGAACGGCTACTTACCTGACTACGGTATCTGGGTCAAGCACCGGGGGTGCAGAAGTGACATAAGCATGAATGCCCTATCTGCGTATTTACGAGGCCGCATCGATGAGGCCGGAATTCGTCCTGGACTGATTTAAATCATATCCGGTTTTCCGGCCTGCGCAATCACTTGGATTGCAATTATGCTGGCGCTCGCAATCACCACTTCCCTTACATTTCAATCGCCTTTTCTTGACGATGTTGGTACTCTAGCATAGACAAAAAATTATGTCAATAGCTAAGCTATCAATAATTACTTATTATGCCTAATTTTAGCCAAATAAAAAAAGAGGCTTACTATTACGCAAACCTCCTTTTGCTCCAGCATCACGTGAATCGTCCATTTCAAGTGATTTATACAGGTTTCCCCGTATCTCTGTGTTGAGTATAGATAATTCAGTATATTTTGTCTATAATAGATCCTTGGGGGACCGAGATTGCCACGTCATCGAGCTTAGCTAATTCCTCGCGATGACTGCCGAACTAAAAACTATATGTTATTTTGGAGCGTCAGCGATAGAATCTTGAGATTCTATCAGTCGTTTCACTCCTCCCACCGGGCCAGAAGCCAGAATGACGAATAATAAGTTGACTAAACAATAATCCCCGACCCAAGCACTTCATCGTCTAGATAAAAAACAGCTGACTGTCCAGAAGTGACAGCTCTTTGTTTTGTGACTAGTTTAACAATATTGTCTTTATCTAAAACACCAGGAATAATTTTGTCTCGATAACGAATTCTAAACCCACACTCTAGGGGTAATCTAATATCTTTAGCGATCCAATTTATCTGATCTAGTTGAAATTCTTGCTGATATAATAATTGATCCTCTTGATTATTAGTAACTAGTAAATCACCACTCTTAAAATCACGATCCACAACATAGTATGGGCCTGTACCACCAACTTCTATCCCCTCTCTTTGACCAATAGTAAAATACTCCAGTCCAATATGATCGCCTAGTATTTTTTTATTATTAATATCTACTATCTTACCAACTGTTGGTTTGAGCCAACGTTTTAGAAAATCTCGCACTTTAATATTACCAATAAAGCAAATACCCTGAGAATCTTTCTTATCTGAGGTATTCAGACCTGCCTTTTCTGCCAACTTCCTGACTTCAGGTTTACTAATCTCACCTATAGGGAACAATGATTTGGATAGCTGTTGTTGATTCAATCTGCATAAAAAATAAGACTGATCTTTATTCTTATCGATTCCTGCTAATAATTTATACTGTCCTTTATGCTCTTCCACTCTGGCATAATGACCAGTAGCTATCTTATCAAAGCCGAGTTTGATCATTTTATCCAAAAAAATACCAAACTTGATTTCTTGATTGCACATGATGTCTGGATTGGGTGTAATCCCGGCCTGATAAGCATCAATCATATATTTTACCACATGATCATAGTATTCTTTTTCAAAATTAACGACATAAAATGGAATATCCAATTCTGCTGCTACTAATTGAGCATCTCTTTGATCTACTTCCCAGGGACAACCTTTGATCTCTGGCAATTCTTCTGACCAATTGCGCATAAAAACACCAGTTACGTCATAGCCTTGTTGCTTTAATAACAAAACAGCGACTGATGAATCAACGCCGCCGGAAAGCCCTACTGCTATTTTGATCTTATTTTTTTTGTTCATTAATATCATTAAATGCTTTTAAGAGCCAAGAGCTTGACTGAATCTTACCTCCTTGACCAACATTAAAAATTAGCTGACAACCTATTTCCTGACAAACCGCAACTTCAGGAATATTATCAGCAAAACGATCACCACTATTAGCAAATATGTCTGGTTTGATCAACTTTAATTCGACACACACAGACATATCGTCTGGATTCTCGGAATGACTACTTATCACCACTTCATCTACTGCTGACAAATTCTCAATTATTTCCTTTCGCTCGTCTTCTTTCATAAAAGCATAACCCTTTTTCTTGGCCAGCCAATTGTCATTATTAAGAATAATAACAAGTTTATCGCCAAGTTTTTTAGCCTCATTAAAGAGTCTGACATGTCCAATGTGTAAGGGGTCAAACCCACCACTAACTGCTACAATTTTGTTGTTCATAATTTAATTCGATTAATTATGATAAAATATAAACAATTGCATACCCTATTGTCCGTGACATTTCTTATATTTCTTACCTGAATCACAAGGACAAGGATCATTACGTCCGACTTTGTGACCTTCATCATCTTTGATTTTGGCTGCTGGACCGGATTGATTTTTCATAGCTTGCTGACTGGTAAACTGCGTTTGTTGACTTGGCTCATTTACTTGCAATGGCTGATCAATCATATTGCGTCCACCCAGGCCAACTACCTGTCCCATTTTGAAAATATTATAAACAACTTGATTTTGAATATCCGCCAATAGATTGCTAAACAAAATATATGACTCCCTCTTGTATTCAACTAAGGGGTCTCGTTGACCATAACCACGTAAACCAATCCCTCGCCGTAAATGGTCAATTGATTCTAAATGTTCAATCCAGAGATTATCAATTGCGCGTAAAAGTAGAGATAGCTCAACTTGTGACCAATCATTTTTACCAGTGATCTTTTCATTATAATTCTTAACCATCTGATCATACTGAGCACGAATATAATCAACAATACTAGTGATCAGTTGTGTTCTTAAAATATGTGGCTCTAAGGAATTATCATCGAGCAATTTTTGATACAATGACTCTTGATCAATAGCTAGTGGCACAATAGTACGCACTGTTTCAATGATCTCCTTTTGATCACCACTTCCCTCTTGATTCGTATGAAAAGTTACTATTTGTTCAATTTCTTGCTCAATCAAATATAAAATATAATCTCGTAAAGACTTGACTGGATGATCACCGGCTTCATCTTTAATCACTATTTCACTGATCTTATTTTCAGCTAAAGATAAGAGCTCTTTGCGACGGCGATAAATAACTTCTCGATGCTTGTTATTGATATCATCATATTCAACCAAATGTTTTCTAGTATCAAAATTGTGTCCTTCTACCTTTTTTTGAGCACCTTCAATTGATTTGGAAATAATCTTATTTTCGATCGGCATTTCTTCAGGCACTTTCATGGTCTGCATCAAGCCTTTCATTCTTTCTGAACCAAAAATTCTCATCAAATCATCATCCAGAGAAACAAAAAACTGGGTAGATCCTGGATCGCCCTGACGTCCAGATCGACCCCGCAACTGATTGTCAATTCGTCTTGACTCATGGCGCTCTGTACCAATGACATGCAAACCACCACAGTCTTTGACCTGCTGAGCTTCTTCTTTGCTACAAGGATTGCCGCCCAGGACTATATCAACCCCACGACCAGCCATATTGGTCGCTAAAGTAACTGCTCCTTTTCTACCAGCCTGAGCAATGATCTCGGCTTCCCTATCGTGTTGCTTGGCATTGAGTATTTCATGCTTTACTCCCTCTCTGCTTAGTAGTTCAGACAAGAGCTCGTTTTTCTCAATTGATATCGTACCCAGCAAAACAGGTTGTCCCTGATCTTGTCTTTCTTTGACAGCTTTGGCAATTGCTTTAAACTTACCAATCTCATTTTGGTAAACTAAGTCAGTCTGATCAATTCTTTGAACTGGTTGATTGGTCGGAATAACAACAACACCAAGACCATAAATTTTACCAAATTCTTCTGCCTCGGTCAGGGCCGTACCGGTCATGCCAGCTAATTTTTGATACATGCGAAAATAATTTTGAAAAGTCACCGTAGCCAGAGTGATACTTTCTCTTTGCACAGCAACGCCTTCTTTGGCCTCAATTGCTTGATGCAAACCTTCTGAATAGCGACGACCCTGCATCAGCCTACCCGTAAACTCATCAACAATGATCACTTCACCCTCTTTGACAACATAGTCCCGATCTTTTTTAAATAAAACTTCAGCCTTCAAAGCTTGCTCTAAGTGATGCACCGTCGCAATACCTTTAGTTTGATAAATATTATCAATATGCAATGTCTTTTCCACTTTCATGATGCCCTCCTCTGTCAATGTGACAGCACGTAATTTCTCATCAATATTATAGTCCTGATCAACACGCAAAATTTTCACTAACTGAGCAAATTGGGCATATTCACTTTTAGAATCTTCAGCTCCAGCAGAGATGATCAATGGTGTGCGGGCTTCGTCAATTAAAATAGAATCAACTTCATCAACAATGGCATAGTGTAAAGGTCTTTGCACCATTTGCTCGAGACGTAAGACCATATTGTCGCGTAAATAATCAAAACCAAATTCATTATTGGTGCCATAAGTGATATCTGCCAGATAGGCTTCTTTCCGGGCGCAAGGTGTTAAAAATTTATCAACAATTTTTATTCCTTGATCTCTAATCTGATCAGCCTCAGCATCTTGATAATCTTGATTATAAAGAAAAGCTGCTTCATGTTGAATAATACCAACAGTCAATCCTAAATAATTATAAATCTGTCCCATCCAGACAGCATCACGTTGAGCCAAATAGTCATTGACAGTGATGACATGCACGCCCTTGCCACTCAGAGCATTTAAATAGACAGCTAAAGTGGCAACTAAAGTTTTACCTTCACCTGTCCGCATTTCTGCTATCTGACCATCGTGCAGAACAAAACCGCCAATCATCTGCACATCATAATGTGACATCCCTAATGTCCGGCTAGCTGCCTCACGCACCAAAGCAAAAGCAGCTGGTAAAAGATCATCTAGCTTCTTACCATTTGCAATTTGTTCCTTGAACTCAATAGTTTTGGCTTTGATCTCTGCTTCGCCGAGTTCATGAAATTGATCGCGAAATGAATTGGTCTCTTTGATAATCGGCTGTAATTCCTTGAGATATTTCTCATTGGGATCACCAAATATTTTATCTAGTATTTTCATATTTTGTCATCAATATAACGAATTTCTTCTTGTAATTGAATATTAAATTCTGTCCGTATTTTTTGTTTGATCAAACTGATCAAACCAAGTGTATCGGCTGCTGTTGCCTGACCAGTATTTATGATAAAATTTGCGTGTTGTTCAGACACTTGTGCGCCTCCAAACTTCTGCCCCTTCATATTTAGTTGATCTATCAACCAGGCAGCTGGAATTTTTTGATATTCAATAAATTGAGTAGGCAAATCATAACCTTTGGTCCTGATTCTGTCAATCAATTGTTCATCAGTAATCACATTCTTAAAAACACAACCAGCTGACGGTTCAAGTGGTATTTTCTTCAATCTTTCCGCTCGATATCTTGCAATCTCCTGCTCCTCTACTTCTTTGGTGCTGGTTGCAAATTCTAGCTCAGCAGATAATACAATAAATTGATTGGACTTGAAAATACTATCACGATAATTAAAATTACACTGTTCTTGGTTGAGCTTTTTGATCGTGTCATGATCTAGACAAGTCACTGTTTTTACGACTTGCTTCATTTCATTGCCATAGGCCCCAGCATTACCGACTATAGCGCCACCAACTGTCCCTGGAATTGAGATCAGACCACTGAGACCTTTCAATCCTCTTTTAGCCGCTTCAGTAACAAGTCTATTCAAAACAATATCAGCGCTCACTGAAGCGGCCCGGTCTGCAAATGTGATCTGTTTCAACGCCAATTGAATAATTAGTCCATCATAGCCTTGATCACTGAACAAGAGATTTGAACCACCACCGATAATAAAAAATGGTAACTGCTCCTGCTTTATCAAAATCAAGACTCCTTGCAACTCGGCAATTGTGTTAATCTGACAAAAATATTTTGCCGGTCCGCCTATTTGCCAGGTTGTGAGCTTAGCCAATGGATAATTCTCCTGGATCTTAATAATTTGTTCTAATTTATCTTTAATATTATTCATCTTTTATTAATGAGCGAGCAATATTATCAATATTACCGGCGCCCATAATTAATACTAAATCGTTTGGTTTGATATTTTGTAAAAGCAACACTTTTGTCTCTATTAAATCAGCTGCATAAAAAATATTCTGCTGATCTATCTTTGACTTTCTGATAATGTCTGGGATCAACTCTTGTGCTGATATTGTTTGTTCATCATTTCTGCCGTCAACTTCATAAACTTCGCTCAGTATCACTAGATCAGCACCTTGAAAAGACGAAATGAATTGTTGTCGCAGTGTCTTGGTACGATTTTGCTGATGTGGCTGAAAAGCAACCACTATTCTCTTGTCAGGATAAAATTCACGAGCGGCCTTGATCGTCGCCTGTACGGCAGTAGGATGAAGAGCATAATCTGAGATGATCAAAGCTTTCTTAAAATTGCCAACAATTTCAAAGCGTCGCCAACAACCATGATAAGCAGCTAGCGCATTTTGCATTTTATCAAAACCAATATTGTAGTAATGGGCAATAGCGATACTAGCCAAAGTATTATAGACATTAAATAATCCTGGTATTTGCAGACTGACAGTTCCTTGTAAATCACCAGCAATATAACAGTCAAAAAATTGTTGATTATTCTGAATGGTAATATTTCTGGCTTGAATCAATGCCAACTGATTATTTATCCCAAAAGTAATATCTACTCTCCGCGCCAAAGAAGCTAAGTGATCATTGTCAATATTAAGAGCTACTATTTTGGTCTTCTCAATAAATCTTGAGAAATGCTCTTTAATATCAACGATATCTTTATAATAGTCTAAATGGTCTAATTCTAAATTGGTTAAAGCTATAAACTTTGGCGACAACTCCAGCATATGACCACGATATTCGCAAGCTTCAACGATTAAATAATCACTCTGGCCTACTTTCAGATTGTGATCAAAAGTATCAACTTGACTGCCAACAATTACAGTCGGATCCAAATTTGCTTCCACAAAGATCAGACCCGTCATGGCTGTTGTTGTTGATTTACCATGTGTCCCGCTGATGGCAATAGTATGATACTGTTTTGATAGCTCACCTAAAAATTGTGGATAACTAAAAGTGGGGATCTTTAAAGCTTGCGCCTTGATCATTTCTTTATTATCGAAAGAGCAGGCTGGCGAATAAATAAAAAGATCTATCTCCGGTGTTATATTTTTTTCCTCTTGCTGAAGATTGATTTTAATGCCCATTTCCTCCAAATCTTTTATAATTGACGATCCCACTATATCAGAACCACTAACTTTGATACCGCGATGAAAAAATAAGCGCGCTAAAGCCGAAACACCAATACCACCAATACCGGCAAAATATACATTTTTGTACTTAGTTAATTTCATTTTCTAGTAATTTATAAATTTCTCTTACAAAAGCCACTGTCGCATCTTCTCTAACTAAATCTCCAACCTGATCCACCAGGTCTTTTGTTTCTTGCTCTTGATTAAAAATGCTATCAATTGCGCTAAGCAAATTATTTCCAGCCTGATCATTTTGTTCAATTATTCTGATTGCTCCTTTACTAGCAAAATATTGAGCATTAATTTCTTGATGAGAATTTGGTATAGGGATAATGATCGCTGGTTTATTAATAGCAAAAATCTCCGTCAAAGTACCAATACCAGCTCGTGAGATGATCACCTTGGCTTGATTCATTAGATAGCCGAGCTCCTCATGAACATATTCAAAAGTTTGATAATATTGTCTATTTTGATCTGGCAAATCAACTCCGATCATTTTATCTGGACCAGTCAAATGAATAATCTGATATTCAGCAACTAATTGTGGTAAAATCGAACTAATCAGGTGATTGATTGCCAAAGCACCAGTACCCCCACCCATCACTAAAATAAGTGAGCGATCTCGATATATTTTGATATGCGGATCTAAAAGACCACAAATTGGATTGGTGATCTGTCGTCGAATTGGTGTGCCTGTCCAAATAGTATGCTTTTTACCAAATTTATTCAATAAATCTTGCCAGGAAACAGCAATAGTATCTGCTACCTTGGACATAATAATATTAGCCAGACCTGGTTTTAGATCCAATTGTAAAATCAACACCTTACAACCATAGAGTCTCGCTGCATAAGCCAAGGGTACAGAAACAAAGCCACCAGCTGAAACAATAATATCTGGATGATGCTTGGTCATAATATTAAATGACTGCATAAAGCCAATCAATATTTTTAAAGGGTCAATCAAGTTGTAAACAGAAAAGTAACGTCGTAATTTACCCGATAGTATAGCTTCATATTTGATATCGTATTTAGCTATCACTTTTTCTTCTGGTCCACCATAAGTACCCACCCAAACAATATCGTTTGGTTGCACCTGATGCTTTGATAATAATTGATCAATCACCGCAATTAGTGGTGATACTGACCCCATTGTCCCACCGCCCGAAAATATTATTTTCATACTCTTCTCTTACTATATTTAGAAATGTTTAATAATATCCCTACCGCAAATAATGAAATTGCAAATGATGAACCGCCATAGGATATTAAAGGCAAGGTAATACCAGTTAGAGGCAGCAAACCCATCATTGCTCCCAAATTGACCACGGCTTGGATGACAAACCAAATGGTAATACCTGCTGCTAAAAGACGTCCAAACTCATCTGGACTACCTCTAGCAATATTAAAACCTTTGATTAAAATTACTAAAAACAAGCCAATAAAAACCGCGCTAACAATAAAACCCATTTCCTCGGCCATGATCGCAAAAATTGAGTCTCCCTGTACTTCTGGTAAATAACGATATTTTTGTTGTGATTGCCCCAGCCCCAGACCAAATATACCACCTGAACCAATAGCAATTTTTGCTTGATTGATATGATAACCCTCACCCAGAAGATCACCGCCTGACAAAAAAGTTTTAAGTCTGTCTGCCCGATACGGACTCGATAATATCAACACTAATAATATCAAAAAACTGGCGCCAAGAATAGTAAAAATATACTTCCAGGGGGCACCGGCAATAAAATACAATAAAAACGAAATTGCCAGAATAACAAGCAGTGTACCCAGATCCGGTTGCTTTAAAAACAGAATGGCAATAATCCCGATGATCGATAAGAATGGTATGGTGCCATATTCAACATCATGCAAACCACGCACACCTTTTTTTTCTAACCACGTTGCTAAATATATCAAAAATGTAATCTTCACAATTTCCGAGGGTTGAAATGATATTGGTCCTACTTTAATCCACCGCATAGCACCGCCATGCACCTCCCCAAAACTAGGTATCAACACTAACAATAATAAAACAACCGAGACTACTAACATCCAAAAGGCCATCTTTTTCCAAAAATGATAAGGCGTCCTAATAGCAATCAAAAAAAGTATTAGCCCAGGTATCACACCTCTTAATAGTTGATGTTTCAAATAAAAATAGCTATCCCCTTCCACTTGAAAAGCAATGACTGTAGTGGCTGATGATAACATCAATAAACCAAATAAGATCATTGCCCCAAATAAGATCATCAAGGCAATGTCTGGGGCTTGTTGATTGCGGCCACCGGTAAAAGGTTCAGTGACAAACTCAACAATACTGCTAATTAAACTCTTATGTCTCATAATGTTTTTACTGCTTTAATAAAATGTTCACCGCGGTCAAACTCATGTTGAAATAGACCAAAACTAGCTGCTCCAGGACTAAGCAAGACAGTATCGCCAGTTTGCGCTAGTTTACTACTCAAAACAACTGCCGCTTTCATTGACTTTACCAAATGATAATCATGATAATGTAATTTATCGAACAACTTTACCAGTATAACAGTTGCTGATCCTGGCAAAAGAATAATGTTCTTACTATTTTTAGCAATTAACGAAGCAAATGCCTGATACTTTAATTTTTTATCTACCCCGCCAGCAATTAGTATTTTGGGGGGCAAGATTGCTTTAAATGTTGCTATTGCGGCTACAGGCGCAGTAGCTGTCGTGTCATTAATATAACGGACACCAGCTTTTGTTCTGATCAGTTCAGCGCGCCCAGTCAGTCCACGAAATGAAGACAAACCATTCACTATCTTTGCTGTGCTGATCTTTAACTGCTGCGCAATACAAATTGCCGCTAAAATATTTTCTTCATTATGTTGACCAATCAAAGCAATCTTGCCTCTTGCTAAAACTTTTTTCTGGTTGATATACAAGAAATTGTTTTTAAAATAATTTCTTACTCCGCTATTGAAGATCATCCTTTCGCCCTTGCCGACAACTGTCTTTATATCCTGATGATGAATAGCAGTGTCTCCCTTTTTCTGATATTTAAATAAATTTAGTTTAGCTACTTTATAGGCCGCATAAGAGGGATATGAATTCAAATGGTCTTTGGCAAAATTTGTTATCACAGCCAGTTCTACACTTTTTTTTATAGCTGGTAATCCTTCGCACTGCCAACTCGACAATTCTAAAACTACTAGATCCTTTTCTGTCAATTTATCTAAAAAGACAAAGGGGCTAATCCTAATATTACCACCCAGAAAAACTCTTCTTGAGCCTTGCTTTAATAAGTGATGAGTCAAACTAGCTGTTGTACTCTTACCCTTCGTACCGGTAATACCAACTACTTTAGCTGGACAATATTGTAAAAAAAGTGAGGCGTCATTGTAAATCAAAGCCCCCTGTTGTCGCGCTTTCTGTAAATACTGATTATTCTGTCGCACAATTGGATTTGCCACAACAATATCTGCCTTGGCAAAATCTGTCATCAAATGTTTACCCAAAGTATATGTGATATTCTTTGCTGCCTGTAAGGGCTGCAAACTGACTTTCAATTCCTGGGATGATTTCAGATCAGTAATAATTAGATTGGCCTGATGTTTTAGGAACCATTGAGCGACCCCCAAACCTCCCCCATGAAGACCAAGCCCCATGATGACAGTATTTTTATTCTTAAAATTCACTTTAGACATTCTTATCTAAGATATAGATAATAAAACCAATTAATGAAAATACTGATGAAATGACCCAGAGACGCATCACGATTTTTGCTTCAGTCCAACCCTTTGCTTCTAAATGATGATGCCAGGGCGCAGACAGAAATACTTTTCGATGGCGCAACTTTTTGGATAATACTTGAATGATCACTGACAAAGATTCAATCACTAAAACAATACTAATAATCGGTAATAAAAATAATGTATTAGTCAGCATAGCGATGACACCCAAGGTAACTCCTAGAGCCATCGAGCCTGTATCGCCCATAAAAAAACGTGCCGGTGGAATATTGAACCATAAAAAAGCTAGTAGTGCGCCAATGATCGCTCCACAAAAAGTTGCTAAATCATATTTACCCTGCATAAATGCAATCGCGCCAAATGCTAAAAAATTGGTTACCAAAACTCCAGCCGCCAAACCATCTAAACCGTCTGTTTCATTGACAGAAAATGATGTGGCCACAATGATGAAAAAGAAAATCGGTATATACCACCAACCAATCTGCCAACTACCTACAAAAGGGACGTGCAGTAGATCCCAATCAAGTTTAAAATAAAACCACCACGCGCCAATCAAAGCAATGGCTGAATATAGCATCAGTTTGTGTCGCACTCGTAAACCACCACCATTGGGTCCGATCTTACGGACATTAAAAATATCATCTACCAAACCGACTAAAGCCGCTGCAATCAAAGCCCCTAATGGTAAAAGTGTTTGTGCCCTAGAGAAAAAATTCAAATCAATAAATAAATCAAACTTTGTCAGTAGTGCTAAATAATAGATCACCAAAATCAATATCAGAACACTAGCCCAGATAATAATCCCACCCATTGTTGGTGTACCTGACTTCTGCTTGTGATGCTCATAATAAATTGGTGCACTATCAGCAGAACGAATAGCCTTGCCCAGTTTATATTTGTACAAGAAGTGAGTGACCAGCGGTGTTAAAATGCCAGCGCCGCTAAACGCCAAAGCCGTGATCACAAAAATTTTTACTGCTGACCAAGTGATGATATCCATATTTTTAAATTAGAAGTGATTAATAAATAAAAAAAACATTGCTAAACCAATGATTATCTGGCAAGACAAACTAATTAAGCCTAAATAAACAACCAAACCACTAACAGAGCGTTTGCTATAAGCCAGAATCAGATTTATCAAGATAATGATAAAACCAATCAGTGGCTGATAATACAGTTGCCAGTCAATGCCCATCAAGTCAATACTAAAGTATATATTATAATGTAGTGGTACAGTATTGCCAGATGGTTTGATCAGTAAAGCCAGCCACAACCAACACAAGATATTTAATAGCAAGGCAATAGTAAAATAGGTAATAATAGCACCTTTTGTTTTTAGAAACTTATTCATTCTTTTTTAATAAAATATCGAATTTCTTTATTAATCTCTTAACTTCACTACTAGAATTATATTTACCCAGGCTAATCCTCACACTAGTCAAAGCTTGCTGTTCAGTTAATCCTTGGGCTAGTAAAATCAATGATGCTTTGATTGCTCCTGAGCTACAAGCGGCGCCGGCTGATAATCCAATACCAGCCAAATCTAGCTGAATCAATAAATCCTCAGCCAAATAATTGGCCACTCGAATATTACATAAACCAGGCACTCGTGTTGCGCTCGTATTAAGGGTCAGTGCTGGTTGCTTATTAAGATAAGCCAAAAACTGCTCTTCCAAAGCTAATATTTTAGCTGTTGTTTTGGTTTGTTCGGATCCGATCAACTCTACTGCCTGACCCAGACCAAAAATGCTTGCAGTGTTTAAAGTACCAGCTCTTCTAGTTCTTTCTTGTACTCCACCATCCACCATCCTGATCAATGGAGTCTTCTCGCGACAATAAAGCATACCCACTCCCTTTGGTCCATAAATTTTATGACCAGAAAATGAAAGCAAGTCTACCTTTAAATGATCTGGCCGACAATTTAGATAATTCAGTGCTTGCACAGCATCGCTATGAAAATATATCTTTTCTAAACCAGCTTCTTTTCTCTGTTCATTGATACTGAGCAATTCCTTACCAAGTTTTTGAACTTCTTGAACGACACCTGTTTCATTATTGACATACATCAAAGAGATCAAAACTGTATTTTGAGTAATCAACTTGATGATTTTATCAATGTCTACCAAACCACAACTTTCACTTTGAACAAAACTAATAGCTATCCCCTCTTTCTCCAGTGCTAAAACTGTTTCACGTACTGATGGATGTTCAATAGCCGCAGTAATAATATGCGGCTGACCTGAGATTTTTTTGATTTGGTATAGATTTTGATAATATTTAGCAATACCTTTGATTGCTAAATTGTTCGCTTCTGTGGCACCAGCTGTAAAAATCAGTTCTTCAGATTCACAATATAAAAAATTAGCAATCTGCTGCCGTGTACTACTAATTGCTGCGCTTGCCTTCTGACCGAAACGATGAACTGATGAAGGATTGCCATAGTATTTGCTAAACCAAGGCTGCATTGCCTTGAACACACGTCGATCAACCCTGGTGGTAGCTGCATTATCAAAATAAATATACTTACTCATGGTCAATCAATTTAATATCATTTAGACCTTTAATCTTGGCCAGCTGTGATTTTACAATATTCTCAAAAGTCATGGCGCTTAATGGACACCCATGACATGCCCCTGATAATTGAAGCTTTAAAACACCAAGCTTCTGATCAAAAGCCACGATTTTGATGTCACCACCATGAGCTTGTAAAAAGGGCCTGATTTTATCTAATTCCTGATCTATTTTTTCTTGTATTTTCATCATATCTAGGTTATAGTATACCATTTTTTAATATTGCCTAAAAGCTTAGTCTAAAACTGTTAACTTGCCCCAGTTCAATAAGTAAGTGCAACACTTTGATATAATTAAGGATATTATCAAAGCGTATGAAATACCAACATCTAATAATTGAGGAGCGAGAGAAGATTCAATTAATGTTATGGCAAAAACAATCAGTAAGAGCCATGGCTAGGGAATTAAATCGAAGTCCTTC
>Ga0100387_10002902_pt1 | contig 14417 bp, 17 predicted proteins | sample CryGeymeta201511_FD_81547 | JGI IMG/M metagenome (GOLD analysis project Ga0100387, IMG submission 81547) | Groundwater microbial communities from Crystal Geyser aquifers in Utah, USA - Crystal Geyser metaG 2015-11 | ecosystem: Environmental > Aquatic > Deep subsurface > Groundwater | place... | reverse complement strand
TTTGCTTTCGGTTGGGGAGTCGAACGGGTTTTACGCTTGAAACCCGGCTTAAACATTGACGACATCCGCCTGCTTTATTCCACCAATCAGGAGTTTTTAAACCAATTTTAATTATGAATATTTCTATTCCCCATTCCTGGCTTAAAGAATTTTTAACTACCGATGCCTCGCCGCAAAAAATAGCCGAGTGTTTATCGTTCTGCGGCCCGTCGGTGGAAAAATTGACCAAGGCCAGCGACGATTGGATTTATGAAATCGAAGTCACCACCAACCGCGTCGACATGATGTCGGTTTTAGGCATTTGCCGCGAAGCCGCCGCCATCCTGCCTCAATTCGGCTATAAGGCCAAGTTAAAAACTTCAAGTACTCTACTTGAAGTGGATCAAAACCGATCATTCCCCCTGAAAGTTAAAGTTGATCACCAGTTGTGCCCCCGGTTTACGGCGGTCGTAATCAGCAATGTCACAATTAAACTCTCGCCGCTAAAGATCAAAGACCGCCTGGAAAAATCGGGAATCCGGGCGATTAATAACGTCGTGGATATCAGTAATTATTTGATGCGCGCTTATGGCCAACCGGTACATACCTTTGATTTTGACAAAATTAAATCAGCCATAATCTTACGCTTATCCCGGAAAGGGGAGTCATTGACCACACTCGACAGCAAAACTTTTACCTTGCCGGGCGGGGATATTGTCATTGAAGACGCTGGTAAAAGACTAATTGATCTGTGCGGGATTATGGGGGGATTAAACAGCGCCGTCGACAATCAAACCAAAAATGTTTTACTCTTTGTCCAAACCTACAGTCCCACCCACATCCGCCGGACCTCGATGATTTTGGGTCAAAGAAGCGAAGCCGCCCAAATTTTTGAAAAACAGCCGGACCCGGAACAAGTTAGGCCGGTTCTACTGGCCGGAATTCAATTATTTAAAGAGTGGGCCGGGGGAGCGCAAAGTTCAAAAATAATCAATCTTTATCCGCATCCTTATAAACCGAAAACCGTTTCCGCCCCGCTTCAATTAATTAAAGAGCGGCTAGGGGTAGAAATCAGCCAGCCAGAAGTTGACAAAATTCTAAAATCATTGGGTTTTATCAACGGCCAAGTACCGTCGTGGCGGGCTAAAGATATTAATATCCCGGAAGACATCGTCGAAGAAGTCGCCCGGATCTACGGCTACCACAAACTGCCCAGTCAACTTATGGCCACGCCGATTCCCACCAATTATCCGGAGACTGATTTTTACCTGGAACAGCAAATCAAGCAGTGGCTCGCCGGTTGGGGTTTAACCGAAATCTACACCAACTCTCTGGTCAGTGAAAATATTCCCGGCCAACTGAAAATTAAAAACGCTTTATCGGCCGACTGGCAGTATTTAAGAAACTCGCTGGTGCCTTCCCACACCCAGAATTTTCCCGCTTTCGAAATTGCTAATATCTACTTGCCCAGAGCCGGTAAACTGCCGGAAGAACGGCTGCAGCTGATCATCAGCGGCTTTAAGGACTTTGCCAAACTTAAGGGGATCGTCGACGCTTTATTTGCTAAATTTCATTTGCCGGTTAAGGCCGAACTAACAACCACTAACGCGGTCATTGATTTAGAACCAATTATGAAGAAAGCTAAAATTTATCCCCAGTACCAACCGCTGTCGGTTTTTCCTCCGATTATTGAAGACTTAACTTTCACGATTCCGCTAAAAACTTTTATCGGCCCGGTGATCGGAGCGATCAAGCAAATCGATAAAATTATTACCAAAGTTGAACTCACCAAAACTTATGAACAAAACTTTACTTTTACGATTACTTACCAAAGCCAAACTAAACAGTTATCCGCGCTAATCATCGCCCCGACCAGAAAAAAAATCGTCCAAAAATTGAAAACCAAGTTTAAGACGGACTTAGTAGGGGAAATATAAAATAAGCATGACAAAAAGAATAAAAGATATTATTGATAGGGAAAATGAAGCTTGGAATACAAAAAATGTCGATTTACTTTTATCAATTTTTCATAATGACATGGTGTGGCCTTGGCCAAAAAACAATATATCTCACAATCCGGCAAATTGGGAATTAAAGCTGGGAAAATTTAATTACAACAGGTGGAAAAAAATCTATTTTAAGTTCTTCAATGAACATAGACTAATACACAACAATCGAATAGTTGTAAAAATAAAAATGTCAAATGAATTGGATGCCGCAATCGCAATAATCGACATCGATACCTTATGGGAGAACATTATTACGAAACTAAAAAACCATTGGTATGGTCGGGTGAGTAAAGTGTATGTTAAAGTAGGGAACCAATGGAAATTAATAATGCATACGGGGCCATTGGTGTATTGATGATACTGTATAAAGTTATTACCAATTAATCGATTAATTGGTAATAGACTATTTCTAAGAACTTGGTGAAGCGCTCGGACTTGGGCTAGCCGATGGACTCGGCGATGGAGTCGGTGACGGCGACCAATCCCAATCGACGTTAACCCCGATTTTAATTTCACTTTCGCCGCTATTGCCGGCTTCGTCTTCAGCCCGGACTTTTAAGGTGTAAGTTCCACTGCCGTCAATATGGGCCGCATATTCGTACGGTTTTCCGGTTAAAGATTTTTTCTCGGTTCCGTCAACATAAAAAGTAACCTTTTTGACGGTTTTATTGGCCGTAACTTTAACCTTGAAATTAAAGTCATTGCCCTGTTTAGACTTATCCGCCGGCGATTCGATCTGGACGACGATTTCATTAGACTCGCCGCAAAACTCGGTGGGGAAGTGATAGCGTTCGTCACTTTGTTTACTGCGCCAAATATCAATCCCTTCCTGCCAGCGGTTCCGGCCGCCGCCGGCCGGATCGTCTTCTTTTAAAACAATAAACTCTTTTTCCTCAAAATCGCCCCGGGCAATCATCGGCCCGCTGGCCAGCTGATTTTGCCCGCCTGCCTGCGCAGGCAGGCGGCACAGCTTTAGTTTAGTATGAATCAAATCCGCCCCCAACGGCTCGGTGCCTTTGATCATATACTCATGGCGCGCTGGATAGCCGTCATGGCTAATTTGCCCGGAAATGGCATCCACCTCGACGCTGGCTACATCCTTGGTGACCGGCCAGCCCTTGATCGGCTGGCCTTTCAAGACTTCCAGCATAATCCGGCGCCAAATTGGCGTCGCCCCGGAAACACCGGAAGCCACGGTTTTCATCCGGCTGTTATCGTTATTGCCGACCCAAACGCCGACGATCCGGTTCGGCGTCCAGCCGATCGCCCAGTTATCCCGCTGGTCATCGGTCGTTCCGGTTTTGACCGCCACCTGCTGGTTGGGGATTTTCAACAAACTATTGGCCCCAAAAGTAATTAGCCGGGCAGAGTTGTCCGACAAAATATCGGAAATCAAAAAGGCTTCAGCTTCGGAAATAACCCGCGCTCCGGCCGCCGGCCGAAACTCTTCCAAAGTCTTACCGTTTTGATCGGCAACTTTTAAAATGCTGATTGGCTCAACTTTCAATCCGCCGTTAGCAAAAGCCGAATAAGCGGCCGCCATATCAATTAATTTAACTTCGCCGCCGCCCAAGGTGACGGACAAACCAAACCGGTTGACATGTTCCGTGGTCGGCTCCAGCGTCGTCAGGCCCATTTTGTAGGCCGTGGTCAGCATATTCTTTATCCCCACCAGCTGCAGCAATTTTACCGAGGGAATATTAAGAGAGTTACCCAGCGCCAGACGCAGCTGGACCGGGCCATGGTCTTTGCCGTCATAATTTTTCGGCTTGTATTCCGGCAGATTAACCCCCCCGGGAAACTCGGTGGCCACGTCGGCCAGCATTTTCGCCGGCGTCATCCCTTGTTCAAACGCGGTCACATAAGTAATCGGCTTAATCGCCGAGCCCGGCTGTCTTAAAGACAGATTAACGTTAACTTTGCCGTCATAATCCTCGGCAAAATAGTCTTTGGAACCGACCATCGCCAAAATTTCCCCGGTGTGCGTGTCCAGCACCAAACCGGCGCCGTTGCCGATTTTTAGATTCTCAACTTTGGAAATTTCCTCGGAAACTATGTTTTGCGCCGCCTCTTGTAACTTTAAATCAAGAGAAGTCGTCACTTTTAACCCGCCCTGTTCCACCAGTTTTTCGCCGTATTGCTCGATCAACTGTTGGCGAACGTACATGACAAAGTGCGGCGCTTTAAAACTGGCCCCTTCGGCGGCAAATTCCACCTGATCCAATTGTTCCAAGGCCTGTTTTTCTTCGTCTTTGGAAAGATAATTATCCTCGCGCATCCGCCGCAGGACCGCCTTAGTCCGGTCTTTAAAAGCCTGCGGGTTTTGGCCAAAAGGGGAGTAGCTGGTGGGCGACTGGGGCAGCCCGGCCAAAATTGCCGACTCGATCAAGGTCAATTCCGACACCGGCTTGCCGAAGTAAGTTTCCGCCGCCGCTTCCACTCCCCAAGCCGTGCCGCCGTAAGGCGATTCGTTTAAGTACATCTGTAAAATTTGGTCTTTGGTGTACTTTTTTTCAATCTGGACCGACAGCACAAACTCTTTGATTTTGCGGCTGATGGCCCGCTCGGGCGTCAGCAGGACATTTTTGACTAATTGCTGGGTTAGCGTCGAGCCGCCGGCCAACCGCCGGAAACGAAACACCGAATTAAAAATGGCCCGCACTACCCCGAGCGGATCAAACCCCTCGTGCTGGTAAAAATTCTTGTCTTCGATGGCCACCGTCGCTTCGCGCAAATCCCGGGGGATTTGCTCCAAAGTGACCGGGGTCCGGCGCTGGTCGGCAAAGACGTCGTACAGCAACTCGCCGTTCCGATCAAAAATCTTGGTGCTAAAACCCTCGCGCCTAACCACCTTATCCGGCCGGGGCAGTGAGCGCGAATACCAGGCAAACAGCCCGGTCGTTAACAAAAACCCGCCGACTAACCCAAAAAAAGCTAAGACCGCCAGCAGCCTGATTAAATCGGCTCTGGTTTTCACCCGGTACTTTCTCCAAATCCGTTGCCAATTTGCCATAGTTCTAATATACCGCTTGTGAATTAAAATTTGCAGTGCTACATTGGTTTTATGTTAACCAAGCAGGATTTAAACCAAATTAAAAAAATTACTCAAGATGCAGTTAAGAATGGTACAAAAACATTAACAGTAGATGTTAAATCTTTAAAAATAGATGTTTCTAAGTTGGAAAAAAGCGTTTCAAAATTAGAAAAAAATGTGACCACGATCAATCATGGTTTAAAGAAGATCGACAAAAAATTTGACGATCTCTATGATTTTCTGGACAAAGAACATATGAGCTTGGTTAAACGTGTTGTCAGGATTGAAACCAATCTTAATATTCAGCCTCTTGCGGATTTTTAATTTTTAAGGAATTCCTAATTTTCCAAAGGTGAATAAGTTGCCTCTTCGAGCACCTCAATCGGAAAATCATTTTCTTCAAGATACTTTTTCACTAACCCAACACATTGATGCTCATTTTCTCCTGCAAGCTTTACTTTCTTTACAGATTTTTCTTGAAATAGATCAAACAAATCATCTAAAGAGTCTATTTTCTGATAAATGAAATTATGGTCAACTGTTTCAATGCAGGTAACCGGCATTGGTCCATGGGTATGAGTCGCAATTGTTAAATCAGCATCAGAGATCCCTAATCCGTTTAAAGATTTTCCTTCTCGTATATTTTCAGCTCCGACTAAAAAAACTACTAAATCACCGTTCTCTTTCGCTTTATTGATCGCTATTTTTAACTCTCTAATATATTTCTCATATCCCTGCTTATTTTTATATAAAAATTCATTCGTCAATAACCCATAACCCGGATGAACCACCAAAAGCACTTCATCATAGTTATTCTTTAATTTTGTCTCATGCAGATGTTTTGCCTCAGCTGGGTCAATAAGCTTACAGCCAGATTTCATCTGTTTGTCATCAGATAAAGTCTTCAGTAAATCAAAAATAGGCTTTAATAACACTAAGTCAACTCCAACTCCTGCAAGTCCCGTACAAAACTTTAAAAAGTCTCTTCTGCTAAATTTTCCTTTACCTTGACTAGTCTCACTCATAGCTCAAATTATATCAGCACGCAAATTATTACCAATATGATATAATACGGATATTGAAAATTTAATAAAGCGTTTTAAAAGGAGAATTTTTACACTCCTATAGCCGCCCCGACAAAATCGGGGATGGGTACGCCCATAATAGCGTTAGCGTGTGTCGGCAACGGAGCACGTCAGTTACATGACAGAACTCCCGCGTTGTGGCGGGATTTTTTGTGTTTCCGGCACGCTATCACTTAAGCTGTGGTGCCGGAGTCCGGTCAATCGGGACTGTCTGTAGAACAGTTGCTTTCCCAAGCTACGAAAGTTCAAATCTTTCCCACAGCACTTATGCCAAACTTATCACTCAATCCTCTTTTTTTGCCTAATCAGGCTGATATTGTTGTGGACGAAACTAAGCCAAATATTTTTATCGGTGGCGGTATTGCCACTAAAACCGAGTTAAGTCAAGCCGTGCCCTTTGATATTGCTGGCTTTCTGCTCTCGGCCGAGTTTATCAAACGCCTCATTCCAAAAAGCCAAGTATTTTTATTAATAGCTGATCAGCACGCTTGGCTGGCGAATAATTTTAATCAGGAAAAGTCGAAAAAAATTGCCGATAATTTAGAGCAAATTGTTAAAAAAATTATTGCCAATTTTAATCTGGCTGGTTGGAAAGTTTTCCGAGCCTCGCAAATTTTTCCTGATGCTCTACCCCAATCCTACGAAGAACTGGAAAAAAGAGATGTGGCTCATTTCTTCAATCAGCATAATTGCGGCCTGAAAATCGGCTGGAGTTTTTCGCTGGCTGAAGGCAATCATAAAACCGACGAGTCCCATTTTGACCAACAATTAAATATTCCTATTCAATCAATTTTTACTAAACCGGGGGTAACCGCTAATCCTAAAAAGCCATTCGAAAGCCCGTACATTTGCACTGATCCAGCCACCAGGATCACGGTTGATATACTTTCCACCTCTAAGGTGGAAAGTACTAACCTGGCAGTGAAAAATCACTTAAACCGGATTACAATATTATTTGAACAACTAATAGAAACTTTTCCTAATAAAACGCCATTGAAAGAAAAGGTTAAAAAAATAATCGAAAAAATTATATGTTGAAGTTTACTAAAGTTACCGGTTACAAGTTTGATCGAGGAGACGTTAAGGGTTTTAGTTTCAACACCAAAGAACAATTTCCCAGAATGAGTGCCGCTTGGTTTGAATGTAACGGCAAACACGTCAAAATGAAATCTATTAACAGCAACCGTCTTTACTTTATTATTAAAGGCTCGGGTAAGTTTATAATTAAAAATAAAGTGATCACTGCCAAGGCTAATGAAGTGATTATTGTACCTAAAAACACTATCTACTGCTATTCCGGTAAAATGACTTGTTTTTTAGTTCATAGTCCGGCTTTTGATAAGGCAAAGGAAATTAGCTACAATGAGTAATATGCAATTAACTACGGACTATGTCTTAACTAGGGGAGTGGCCGAGATTTTACCGACCAAAGAGGGATTAAAAAAGTTGATGGAAAGCCGGAAAATCAGCCTATATGAAGGTTTCGATCCCACCAGCCCGTCATTGCACATCGGCCACTTGATCGGGATCAGAAAACTGGCCCAGTTTCAAAAACTCGGCCATCAGGTGATTTTTTTAATCGGGGATTTTACCGGCATGATCGGCGACCCGACGGATAAAACGTCCGCCCGGCAAAAACTGACCCACGAACAAATGCTTAATAATCTCAAAGGCTACAAAGAACAAGTCAAAAACATCATTGATTTTGACGGGGACAATCCGGTTAAAATCGTTTTTAACTATGACTGGCTGTCGAAATTAACTTTTGCCGACGTCGTCGAACTGGCCACCCACTTTACCGTTCAGCAGATGATCGAGCGGGATTTTTACCAGGAGAGATTAAAACAAAATAAACCGATTTATTTGCACGAATTTATGTACCCGCTGATGCAGGGCTACGATTCTGCCCATATGGCCGTGGATTTAGAAATCGGCGGCAACGACCAGATGTTTAATCTGCTCGCCGGCCGCACCCTGGAAAAAGCCTACAAAAATAAAGACAAATTTTGTTTGACGACGAAACTGCTGACCGACCCGACCGGCGCCAAAATGGGCAAAACTACCGGCAACACCGTCAATTTAACCGATTCGCCTAATGATATTTTCGGCAAGATCATGGCCCTGCCGGACTCGCTTTTACCGCTGGGGTTTGAATTGTTAACGGATATGGACCAGCCCGAAACCGAACCGATGACCGCTAAAAAAATTCTGGCCCTGGAAGTAGTCAAACAAATTCACGGCGAAAAATCCGCCCATGCCGCCCAAAAGAATTTTGAGCAGACGTTTCAAAAAAAGGCGCCGGAATACAAACAAAAAATTAAGGCCCAAGCTAATTTAATACTGACAGTGGCCCAGATTGCCGGCAGTAATTCGGAAGCTAAACGTTTGATCGCCCAAGGCGCCGTGGATGTCAACGGTGTTAAAGCCAGTGATGGTACGGTAACGATGAGGGCAGGGGATAAAGTGAAAATCGGCCAAAAAACTTTTATCAAAGTTATATGAGACTGACGAAAAGACAGAGAAAATTCTTCACCGTCATTGTCGCCATTGCCGGCTTAAGTTTGCTTTTAGGCTCGCTCCTGCCGCTGTTTTATGCTCTCTAGGGAAGAACTGCTCCATCATTATCCGTCCCGCTACGAAGATTTAAGAGACTATGAAAGGGGAGTAATCGCCAGCGCCATAAATATTTATACAAGATCAGGAAAAACACTTCAGAAGATTTTGGTAAAAGTAGGGGATAAAACTAGGGAATTAACTTATTTTAACCAGTCGTTTCTGGTGAAAACTTTGCGGCCGGGAATACCGATCAGCCTGGCCGGCAACGAATACGAAGTTAACGGCCCCCTAATCCATACCGGCCGCTTGGTGCCGGTCTATCCGGAAACCAAAGGTATTTCCTCTAAATGGCTGCGCCGGCAAATCTATAACCAGTTAAAAAAACCAATTGACGATTGGCTGCCGGAAGAGATTGTTAAAAAATACGGGTTAATTAATTTAAATTCGGCCCTGCAGCAAATCCACTTTCCCGAAAACCAAGCCGCCATCGACGCGGCTACCAAACGCTTGGCCTTTGACGAAATGCTAAAATTGCAGCTGCGGGCACTGGAAACAAAAAGTCAATGGCAGGCAAAAAAGTTGGCCCACCGGCTCAAAATTAATCAGGTAAAAATTCAAACCTTAATCAAACGTCTGCCGTTTACCCTAACCGCCAGCCAAACGCAAAGCCTTGACGAAATTCTGGCTGATCTGGCTTCCGGCCGGCCGATGAACCGCCTGCTTCAGGGCGAAGTCGGTTCCGGTAAAACCGTGGTGGCCGCCATCGCCATGTACGCCGCTTACTTAAACGGCCTTAAAACCGCAATAATGGCCCCGACGGAAATTTTGGCCCGGCAGCACTATCAAACTTTGAAAACCATCCTCGCTCCGGCCGGAGTAAAAATTGGTTTAGTCACCAAATCTGTTAAACAAGAGGGAGACATCCTGATCGGAACCCATGCGCTTCTCAACCGAAAGTTTGACCGGCTTGGTTTAGTCGTCATTGATGAACAACACCGTTTTGGGGTCAAACAGCGCTCGCAGCTGCTGCAAACTAAAATTACGCCCCATTTATTATCCATGACCGCCACGCCGATTCCCCGGACTTTGGCCCTGACTCTTTATGCCCATTTGGATTTATCCAGCCTCGCTGATTTGCCCGGCCGGCAAATAGTCAAAACCTGGCTGGTTCCCCAGGAAAAAAGGCTAGCGGGCTACGGCTGGATTAAACAGCAAATTACGGGTAATCAATCTCAAGTCTTTATTGTTTGTCCGCTGATCAAACCCTCGCCAAAAGAATCGATGCAGGATATCAAAGACATTACCACGGAGTTTACCAAACTAAAAAAAGTTTTTAGCGGTTTATCTATTGATTTAATCCACGGACGCTTAAAAGCGGTCGAGAAAACCCAAATTATTAAAAATTTCAGTCAGGGCCAAACTAAAATTTTGGTGGCTACTCCGGTAATCGAAGTGGGGATTGACATTCCCCAAGCGGCAATTATGGTCGTCGAAAACGCCGAGCGCTTCGGCCTGGCCCAATTGCATCAGCTGCGCGGCCGGGTGGGCCGAAGGAGCCAAACCGCCTACTGTCTGTTATTTTGCCAAAAAAGTTCTTCCCGGCTGGAAAAATTAGAAACGATCCACTCCGGGATTAAGCTGGCCGGGCTGGACCTAAAATTGCGGGGGGAAGGCCAAATTCTTGGCTTTGATCAACACGGTTTTAACCGGTTCAAACTGGCCCGGCTCGATGACCTGGAATTGATTACCTTGACCCGTCAAGCCGCCGCCGCTATAATGGCCTCATGCCTCCACAGCCAAAACGCAAAATTTCCAGCCGCCGCCGGGGCAAACGCCGCGCCGGCATTAAACTGACACTGCCGCATTTACTTAAGTGCCCCCACTGCGGCCGGGTTAAGGCCGGCCACCGGCTTTGCGGCAATTGCCGGCAATATTAATGAAAACGGTTTTAGACCCCAGGCACCGCCGGCGAGTCCAACGGTTTAAACAGCTGTATAGTTTCAGTTTTAAAGCCAAAAAATTTGATCGTCAAGTCGATGCTTTAATTACCCAAAACGCGCCGGAATGGCCGGTTGGCAAATTAAATAAAGTCGATTTGGCTATTTTAAGACTGGCAATCAGCGAACTAAAAAGTAATCCGGCAACTCCGCCCAAAGTGGTAATCGACGAAGCCATCGAGATCGGCAAAACCTACGGCACTGCTAAAACCCCTAAATTTATTAACGGCGTTTTAGGAAGCATCATCAAAAATGGCCCAGCCTTTAAGTAAAATCGCCCTGACCCACCGTTCGGCCCTGAATGAAAATAAGGCCTTGGTTTCTAATGAGCGCCTCGAGTTTTTAGGCGATGCGGTCCTGGAATTAGTCGTTTCCGACTGGCTTTACCGCCGGTTTCCGGAAAAAAATGAGGGCGGCTTGAGTCTGAAGCGCTCGCAAATTGTCCAAACCAGAACCCTGGCCCTGGCCGCCAAAAATTTAAAATTAAACGAGCAGTTAATTCTGGCCAAAGGTGAGGCCAGAGGCGGCGGCCGGGAAAATGTTTCGATCTTAGCCGATTGTTTCGAAGCGGTCATCGGCGCCATTTATCTGGAAAAAGGTTTGAATGAAGCCGCTGAATTTATCAGCCAACACTTATTAAACTTAAAAGTAGAACTGGTGGATTATAAAAGCACGCTTCAGGAAAAATGGCAAAAAACTTATCATGCCGCTCCGCGATATAAACTGCTAAAAACTACCGGCCCGGACCATAAAAAAACTTTCAATGTCGGGGTATATTTAAAGGGAAGGCTCATGGCCGCCGGTACGGGACTCTCCAAACAAGCCGCCGAACAAGCCGCCGCCAAATCTGCTATAATCTCCCCATGCTTAGAATAAAACTTCAACGGATCGGTAAGAGCGGGGAAAGCCATTACCGGATTGTCGTAGCCGAAAGGCGCAGCAAGCGCGACGGCAAGTTTGTCGCCCAGTTGGGGTTTTACTCGCCGCAAACCCAGCCGGCAACGATAAAAGTCAACCAAAAACTTTTAGCCGAATGGTTAGCTAAAGGCGCCCAGCCGACGCCAACTCTCAAACTTTTGCTCAAAATCAATGGATAAACTGCTGCAATTTTTAATCAGCCGGATTGTTGACCGGCCGGAAGCGGTCAGAATAGAGGCCGGCACCGATCCGACCGGGACCGTTATTTTAACTGTCAGCGTCGCGCCGGAAGATATGGGCAAAATCATCGGCAAAGGCGGAAAAATTATCTCGGCCATTAGGGAACTGGTCAAAGTCAAAGCGATTAAAACCAGTCAACGGGTCAAGGTAGTCTTGGCTGAACCTCAAACAGATCCTCTTTCCCCACTGCCCCCGTCGGCAGAATCGCCGGAAACGTCCTGAAGCCAATCAGCTGGTTTAACAGCCCCTCTTCATTTTTCGTTAACAGCCGAACCGGTTTATCAATACTGCCCAGAGTTTTCGGCGGCGCTTGGTAATAGGCCGAAACCTCAACTTGGGCCGTTACCTGGGTCGCTCCGGGATCAAACAGGGGATTGGTTTTAATGTTTAAGGACACCGACTCAATCTTCATTAACGGGGCCGTATTCTCCAGGGACTTCATGAATTGACTGATCCGGAGAAAATCGCCGCCCACCTCAAAATTAAAACTTAAGTCTTTCAGGTCCGACTGGCCCTTTTCCTGGCTCAAGCTCCCGGGTGACAGGCTCAAGCCGCCGAAAGTCAAGCTGTGTTCCGCGGCTAACTGGGACAGGCTGGCCAGCAAGGGAACGATCGGTTTTATCGACGGAAATACCGCTTCCATTTTTTTAACCCGTTCGTCTACCAGGCCCGTCTCAATCCCGTTTAAGATCTCCAGCTTCTCCGATAATTCCGCCGCCTGCTTCACCAACTGTTCTCTCGCTTTTAAATTAGCGTTTAGTTTAACCGCCAGCGGCCGGACAAATAAAAGTAAAGTCACCGCTAAAACCAGAATTTGACCGGTAATTTTTTGTTTTTTCGTCATATTTTTAAGGTCAGCTCCAGATCAAAATCGACTTGGCCATCAGCAGTAAAATTAATCTGCATAATTTTCGATTGGGCAACGGTTAACGGCCGGCTCGGTTGTTCCAAATTGGTCAGCAACCGGGAAAAAAGGCCCCAGCTGGGCACACTGCCGGCCAGGCTGATGACGCCCGTCTCGGTCACCTCAAAACCTTTCAGACTGGTACCATCGGGAATAAGGGAAAAAATTGTCTCGGCGATGGCCTGATGCAATTCATGGGTCTTGATTAAACCGCCGAAAGCCGTCAATTTGCTGTTTAAATAAACCTGCTGGCTTTCGATTTTTGATTTAGCTTCTATCTGTTTTTTCAGCGACTGAATTTTAGAGTCCAGCACCTGATTCTCCCGGTTTACCAATAGGTTAGCCGCGGCAATAATGATGATGACAAGGCTTAAAAATATCGCTCCCCAAATAATCACTTTATCCAGGGCCCGTTTGGCCCGCTGGGCCTGCCGGACGCGGCCGATAGTCTTTTTGGCTAATTCGATTTCCATTATTTATAACCCTTTGATGGCCAAACCGGCCGCCACCGCCCATTGAGGATTAGCTTCATTGGTGACTAATTGATGAAACAATTCATCTTTAACAAATTGTTTAAACGGATCGGCGACGACGACTTCGGTGTTTAACTTCTCCACTAAAAAACCGGTTAAACCGGGCAGGAGCGCCCCGCCGCCGGCCAAAATAATCTGTTCCGGGTTCTTTTTATATCCCTGGTTATTTAAATAAACATAGGTTTTATTGATTTGGCTGACCAATTCATTCATGAGCGGCTGGAGAACCGCCGCCACTTTTCCCTCCAAAAGATCAGCGCGCAAACCGTAAGTATGCTTGTATTGTTCCGCCTGCATTTCCGATAAATTCATTTCCGTCACCAGGCTCCGGGTCAGCCCCAAGCCGCCGCCCGGCAGTGAATGCATCATTACCGGTTCGCCTTTATACACCACCATCATATCCGTGGTTTTGTGGGACAAAAGCAGTAATAGTTGATACCGGTTCGGCTCGGCCAATACCCGCTTCAAAGAAAACAGCTCGGTTTCCAAATTGTGGGGGATCAAACCGGCGCTGTCTAAAAGCGCGGTCACCCGGTTTAACCGCTCTTTGGGCACGGCAATCAACAGCACTTTCATGGTTTTGGCCTCGACTGTCTCCGGCGCCGGCAAAATTTGGTGGAACAATTCGACTTCTTCCAGGTTAACCGGAATATACTGTTCAGCTTCAAATTGGATGGCCGAGTTCAGCTCGGTTTCCGACAGTTTAGGAATATCCACAATCCGGGTGTAAATCTCGGCCTCGGGCAAGGCCAGGTTGACCTCGCAATTTGATTTAATTCCTGCCAGTTTAACTGCCGCTTGCACCTCTGAAGCAATCGCCAAAGCTTTTAACTTAAATCCCGGACCGCTTTTTTCCGCCCGGCAGACTTTAATTTGAGATGAACCTAAATCTAATCCGAAAAAATTTCCCATAGGCAGGTTTTGGTTAATTTATAGATGATCTAAATTTCCTCCGGAAAATAAAACATAGTCAAAAATTGGCGGCGCCGCCGGTTCCAGCCGGGTAACTTCGATCGCTTTGGCTTCCTTGGTCGTCTCGATCTGGGCCGAGGAACTGATCAAATAGGCCTGGTCAGGCAGGGGGTCGAAAGAGTCCGGGTCCGCTGTCACCTGCAGGCTGGTTGAATTATACACCGGCCGGATCCGGACTAATTGGTCGCCG
>Ga0100387_10002866_pt1 | contig 14493 bp, 10 predicted proteins | sample CryGeymeta201511_FD_81547 | JGI IMG/M metagenome (GOLD analysis project Ga0100387, IMG submission 81547) | Groundwater microbial communities from Crystal Geyser aquifers in Utah, USA - Crystal Geyser metaG 2015-11 | ecosystem: Environmental > Aquatic > Deep subsurface > Groundwater | place... | reverse complement strand
GCTGAGCGACGCGGGCCTGTTCGAGCACCTCGGCGGCGCGCTCGCCCTCGCCGCTGGCGAGGTGCGCGATGCCCAGGCGCAGGGCGATCTCGAGCCACTCTTCGGGCTCGGCGGCGCTGAGCCGACGCTCCAACCAACGCGCCGCGCCCGCGTGCTCGCCGCGCGATTCGTGCAAGCGCGCGAGGGCGTCGAGGGCCTCGGTCGAGGGCGCGAGCTCGGCCACACGGCGCCAGGCGTCGAGGGCGCGTTCGGGCTGTCCCAGCGGCGCTTCGCACAGACGCGCCACGCGAGCCCAGAGCTCGGGCGCCTGTTCACGCGGCACGCGCGCGGCCTGCTCCGAGAGGATCGAGACCAGCTCCTCGCCGCGACTCTCGCTGGTCAGCACCGCCTCGAGCTGATCGATGGACGCGGCGTGACCGGGGACCTCCTCGAGGTTTCGACGCAGAGAGGCGACACGCCCACCCTCGCGCTCGATCTCGGATAGCAGCTTCGCGATGCGCATGCGCAGCTCGAGGCGCTCCGCCACATCCGCCGTGGCCGCGAGCTGACGCTGCCTCAGACCCAGCAGCTCGGGCAGACGCCCGGCGGCCTCGTACAGATCGGCCAAGGCGCCGAGCGCCCCGGGATCGTCGTCGCCGAGCGCCAGCAGCTCTCGGTAGAGATCCGCCGCACGGCGCGGGTCCTGAAGCTCGTCGCCCGCGATGCCGGCGGCCTGACCCAACCATGTGCGCACGCGCTCGGTGTCGAGGGGCAGCCGAGCCGCGTCTTCGAGCTGAGCCAACGCCGCCTGCGCGTCGCCCGCGGCGCGCGCAAACGCGACCAGGGCCTCGACGCTGGCCGCGGCGGCGTCCGCCGGAGCGAGCTCGCCCGAAGCCTCGCGCTTGCCGCGCAGCAGGCGCGACGCACGATCGTAGAGGACGCCGAGGGCGCGACCCGCAAGCGCCGCGTCGTCCAGGGATTCCCCGGCGAGCCCCGCCGCTTCATGCAGCTCGTCGAGGCTCTGGCTTCGATGTTCGGCGCTCGCCATCAACGCGTCGAAGAGCGCTCGGCCCCCCAAGCGTCGCGCGATCTCGAGGCGCGCCTGCGCGATCTGCGGCCGGTCGACCGCTGCGCCCAAGGTCTCCAGCGCCACAGCGTCTTCCCCCACGACGGCCGCGAGGGTCGCGACGCGTGCGGCGGCATCGAGGCGCGTGGGATCGGCCTCGAGCACGGCGCAGAAGGCAGCGAAGGCCTTGGCGTTGTCTTCGAGCGCCTCGTACAGCGAGGCGGCGCGACCGTAGAGCTCGGCGCGTCGGGCTCCGTCGTCGGCGTTGGCGGCCGCGGCGGCCAGAGCCTCGGCCACGGAGGCGTCGTCTCCCGTGCTCTGTCGCAGGCGATCGAGGTGAGCGTCGAGGCTGCGGTCGCCCGGCGTGTGTTGAAGCGCCTGCGCGACGGCCGCGAGCGCCGCCGCCGGATCCCGAAGCGACCCCTCGAGGTGACGCGCGGCCTCCATGGCGATGGACGCGCGCTCGATGGGCTCCTCGGCCAGGGCCACGCGACGATCGAGCAGGGCCACGAGGCCCGCGAGATCCCCGGAACGGCGCGCGGTGACCGCGAGCAGCTCGAGCGCCTGGCGCGAGACCTGCTCGACCTCGAGCAATTCGCGCAAGCCCTCCAGGGCACCGACGTGATGGGGGTCGAGGGCCAGAGCCTGACCATAAGCCTCGACCGCGCCCGCGGCGTCGCCGAGCTTCGCCGCGCGGATGCCGCCGAGGCGTGTCAACACACCGCACGCGTGTGCGGCCTCGGCGCCCGCGCGTCGCTCGAGCAAGGCGGCCAGCTCCTCGAAGCGTGCCTGACTCTCGAGCAGATGCGCCCGCGCGTCGGCGACCTCGATGTCCTCGCCAAAGGACTCGGCGACTTCGGACCAGGTCAGCAGCGCGTCCGACGGGGCGTCGAGGGCGTCGGCCTGGAGGCGCGCGATGCGCACGAGATCCTGGCGCCGTTGATGCGCCGGCATGGGCAGGCTCAGCCGCAGGCGCAGCGCCTGCACCAACGCGGCATGCTCTCCACCCGCGTCGAGCAGAGCCAGGCGGGCGTCCAAGGCCTCCATGTCGCCCGGATCGAGGGCGAGGCGCTGACCCCACGCGCCCAGCGCGGTGGCCGAGTCTCCGGCGGCCTCGGCGGCGCGGGCCAGATCACCCAGAGCGCGACGACGCGCGGACGGATCCTTCAGCAGCTCCGCGCGGCGCGCGAGGGCCGCGAGCTGCTCGGCGCTCTGACCATCGGCGGCGTGGAGCTCCGCCAGGATCGCCGCGGCGTCGGCCGCGGTCGACGAGCGGACCTGATCGGAGCCAGCGACCTGACCCAGGAGTTCACGCGCGCTCTCGCCCTGGCCGGCCTCGCCCAAGAGTCGCGCGGCGTCCATGCGCAGACTCGCAGCGGCCTCGGCGTCGGGGCAGGCGTCGGCCGCGGCGACCAGCGCCGCCGCCACCCGTGCGGGAGCATTCAGCTCTCGGCCCGTGGCGCGCAGAGCCTCGAGGGCTTCCTCGTCGAGCGGACGCAGCGTCAGGATCGCGGCTAGGTGGTCGAAGGCCTCGGAGGCGTCGCCGCCAGCGAGCAGATGCGCCGCCGCCTGACGATGCAGGCTCAGGCGCTCGTCGCCGTCCGCCAGCTCGAGCGCGGCGTCGAGGGTACCGACCACGTCCGTGATGCGGTCCTCAGCGGCGAAGCGCGTGCGCATCAGTCCCAGGGCGCGGCGGCGCGCGGCGGCGGGGCGAGTCGTGTCGGCGACCAGCGCCTGGAGCAGTGTGACCGCCTCCTCCCCGGCCTGGCCCTCCGCGACCAGGAGCGGTTCGAGCACGGCCACGCCCTCGTCTTCGCGCGAGAGGCGGTCGAGGTACAGACGCGCCAAACGCAGGCGCGTCGCGCTCGAGTCCTGCTCGCCTTCGAGACGCGTCGCGAGCAGCTCGGCCAGGTCGCCGAAGCGCTCCTCGCGCTCGAGCAGGCGCTCCAAGGTGGAGGCCAGTTGCGCGTCGTCGGGGCGCAGCGCCAGCAGCTGGCGCAGGTATCCCGTGGCCCGGCCCGCGTCGCCCGCGAAGTCCTTGGCCGTCTGAGCCGCCTCTTCGAGCAAGGTCTCGCGCCGGGATTCGTCCTCCTGCGTCGGGATCAGCTTGTCGTACAGGCCGAGGAGCGCGTCCCAGCGCTGCGCCACGGTGTGGATCATGGTCAGGCGCGAGAAGGCCCAATCGTAGACCGTGGGGTCGATCCAGAGCACGCGCTCGAGCACATCGGCGAGCTGCTCCGACTCCTCGGGAAACCACTCCTCGTGGAAGCCAACGGCGCGCTCCGCCAAGAGCTCGGCGACCTCGGCGCTGGGGCTGTCCCCGAGCACCTCGCGGTAGAGCGCGGCGGCCTCTTCGGGACGTTGCTCGTCCCCGGCCAGCTCTTCCAGCGTGTCCCAGGCTTCGACCGAGTCGGGTGCTCCGCGAGCTGCGCTCAGCGCGTCCTCGAACGCCCCCGCAGGCGCCACTCCTGCTCGCTCACCACGCTCGTCGACCGTCATATCGCCTCCGCTCGGCCCGGATCAAAGGCCGGCGCGGAGGATACCAGCAAGAGCCACCCGAGATCCGCCCTGATCGTAGAGTGAGGCAAAAATGCAGGAGTTGCGGCGGCGGTGGTGAACACGGACGGGCCCCTCGCAGGCGCCGCCGATCCCGAGCGCTGGGCCATCATGGGCCACTCCTTCGGCGCCACCATCAGCCTGGCGCTGACCGAGCGTCACAGCGGGATGGATCACGATCCCCGCTTCCGCGGTCGAGTCCTGCGCTAAGCGACGCCCCGGCGGCGCGCTTGACGAGCCCGGGGTGCCGACTGGGGACCCTTGGCCGAGCGATCGAGCCGAGGCGTCTGGCGTGCGTCCTTCGCAGCCTCCTCGGCGGCGGCGCCCTCGGGACCCTCTTCGGCGGCCTGCTCGGCGGGCTCGGCCAGAGCGGCGTTCTGTGCCGCGATCTCTGCGGATCGCGCCTCAGCGTCCTCCTTGAGATGGCACTTCTTGTACTTCTTGCCCGAGCCGCAAGGGCATGGGTCGTTCCTGCTGATCTTGGAAATCGGGTCCTCCGAACTGGATGAAGTCCGGATCATGGCGCCGAATCTCGCCCCGCGCTACGAGAGGGCTGGGTCTGGCGCTGGCGCCCGCCACCCAGCCGCACGAAACCTCCAGCACGTACCAGGTAGGCGTGGAATTCCGGCGTGCGATCCTCCTGAGCGGCCTCGCGACTACTCGTGCGCGAGGCCCGTCGCAGCGTAGGGGTCTGCGATCTCGGCCAAGCCACTCGTGACGTGGGCGTTCAGGAAGTGGAACCACGCCTCCGCACCTTGTTCGCTGTCGCCGACGTTCGAGTGCGTGGCCATGTGAGCCGTGCCGCCGGGCGCATCGCGCACGACGTCGAACTGCAAGAGGCCCGCCGTGGCCGTGCCGCCCGCGAGGTTGCCGCTCGAGGGCGCCGCCGGGCCGACCGTCATGCCAGGCTCCGCACGCAGCAGAGGCGGCACGATGTCCACGCCCATGGCCCGCGCCAGCGTGTAGTTGGCCACGTTCGGCACCGTGTCGTCGTCGAGCACGACGCCGAGCAGCACGCTGGGCACGCGATCCACGGCGAAGCGATCCGAGAGCACGTGCGGACCGAAGGTGGCCGCGTCGCCCGCGTCGAGCAGGGTCTGCAGCACGGGGAAGAAGCGGAAGGTGTCGCCCTCGCTCACGCCGCGCGGCCGCAGCAGCGTCACCAAGGAACCAAAGGTCGAACTCTCGCTGATGATGGCCGAGACGCGTCCGCCGGGCACGACCAGCACGCCCGCGCCGTAGGCGTCCGTCAGCGCCAACAGCTCGGGGCCCATCACGCCACCGAGGGAGACGCCGAGGTACATCAGCGTCGAGCCGTCGACGTCGGGCGTGCCGTCGCCGTCCACGTCCGGACTCGCGCTCAACAGACGCGTGAGCTGCAGCTTGTCCCACGTGCTCTGGCGCCAGTTGTCGCGCAGCTCGAGCGGCTCGAGCGCGCGCGTGGTCAGGTCGCCGATGGTGAAGAAGCGCAGCGCCGTGTTGAGCGTGCTCGTGTCCGCGCCCGCCGGAACCGAAGGATGGGCCCCGTGCTGCACCGCGGGGATGGCGACGGTGGCGAAGCCCACGGGCGCGGCGAACTGCGCGAGGCGCGCGCCCTGGCTGCGACCGCCGCCCAGGCCGTGACCGTAGACTAACGTGGGATAGGGCGGCGTGCCCGTCTTGGGCAGCCAGATCGTCATGGGGATGACGTAGGAGGCGTGGCGCACGATGCTCTCGCCGGGGTTGCGCACCAACACGTGGTCGGCGTCGCGGTAATCCGTGGCCGTGAAGCTCGCCTCGCAGCGGATGAACTCGGTCTCGGTCGTGCACACGGGTGGCGCGTCGAAGACGTAGTCGCGCGTGGCGACATCGGCGGCGACGGCGCGCGAGTCGTCCGTGGCCGTCATCGTGGGGAAGACCGTGAGCGCGACCAGATCACCCGCCGAGGTGATCACGCCGAGGTCCTGCAGCGTGGTGACGGCCTGGGCCGTGCGCGCGTCGGGCGTCGCGAGCAGGTCGGTGAAGGCCTGGGAAGGCTCGAGGCAGCCTCCGGCAGCGGCGGTCAGGGCGCGCGTCACGTAGGCGATGGCCCAGCCCTGCTCTGGCAGCGGGCGCATGGGCGCGAGCAAGAGCGTGCTGTCGTGGTCCGTGGTCGTGACGAGCACCGACTGCAGGTAGGGCGCGCCGGGCTCCATCACCGCCATGCCGAGGCCCGCCGTGGGCGCGGCCGTCGCGTCTCCGTCCGGCAGCTGCGCGGGATCGAAGGCGCGGCCGAAGCGAAAGAAGGCCTGCGCGTTGAGGCCGAAGCCGTCGAGGCGGGGCAGGTCCTCGGTGAAAACGGGCACGTAGCCGACCGCCATGCCCACGGTCTCGGCGTAGCGCGTGGCGTCGAAGCTCAGGCGAAAGCCCGTGCCGCTGCTGGGGTCGTCGACGAGCAGGCCGGGCTCGGGGAAGCGCGCCAGCTCCCCGCCCTCGGGATCCCAAGAGAAGACCGTGCAGCTCGGCCCGGCGTCCGCCACGCCGTCGTCGACGAAAGGCGAGTCCGCGCTGGCGTCCGTGGGACCTCCGTCGCCGCTCCCGCCGTCTGGCGCGCCGTTCGAGCCGCCGCAGGCTGTCGCGGACATCGCCGCCAAGACCAAGACCGAGAGCACGCGCATCCGCACCTCCGCGACCGAAGGTAACAGCGGCGCGCCGGGCTGCTCAAATGCGGTTCAGCGCTCGAGCAGCACGGCGCCGCGCAGGATCGTCGCCTGGTCCGCCGTCAGCTCCGTGCCCCGGCCGCGACCACTCCAGAACATCAGGTTCTCGCTGCCGAAGCCGCTGCACTCGCCGGCTGCGAGCACGCCATCGCCGTCCGCGTCGTGCAAGGGATCGCAGACAGGCGTGTCACCGAGCGCCTCTACGCCACTGCCGTTGATCTCCGAGGTGTGGAAGAGGCCGAGGAAGTGGCCGACCTCATGGGTCAGCACGGCACCCAGGGAGAGCCGCTCTTCGCCGATGATGGACGCCGCGACCACGACGCCGCTGCCGGTGCTGGCCATCACGCCCTGAGGTCCGGGGATGCCGCCCGACGCGCCCAGGGCGCCGCGGTCCATGGCGCGCACGAAGAAGACGGGCAACGCCGGTTGGCGCAGGCCGGCGGAGAGCGCGAACAGCTCCTCGCGCTCGGGCGAGTGGCCGTCGGGTGTCTCGTCGAGCACGGCGAGGCGCGTCGCGAGCTGACCCGGGATCACGTGTTGGCCCGCGACGTACGCCGTGATGCTCGCGGCCGAGAGGATGCTGAGCAGCTCCGCGAGCGCGGCCTGAACCTCGGGCGGAGGCGCGTCGCCGACCGGAGCCCAGCCGGGCACGCCGACGTAGAAGAGCTGCAGCGCCAGCGAGCCAGGGCCTGGTACACCCCTCAGGGTGATCTGCTCGACGCTCCCCTCGCCCGTGGCGTCGAGCTCGAGCGCGTAGCCGTCGGGGGCCGCCGGCGCATCCGAGCCGCTGGGCACGAGCAAGGTCAGAGGTCGTCCGAGCGCCGCGATGGGGTTGATCGGCGGATGATCGGCGTCGCCAGCGCTTGGCCCGAAGAGCTCCGTGCCGTCCATCAGTGCCAGGCGATGGGCGCTCACCTCGGCGCCGCAGCTCGGCAAGAAGACACTCAGCGAGGGGCCCGCCGCGAGGGGCAAGGTCACGCGCGGCGCGCTCGAGGACAAGAGCGCTGCCCTCGGCAGGCGCTCCGCGCTCACGCCCGTGGGCAAGAGCACGCGCGGCACGCAGGCGCCCAGATCCTGCGCCACCTCGCTCGAGCGCAGCGCCCAGGCGTGACGACAGACGTCGCCACCGTCGCAGTCCGCGTCGTCGACGCAGGGCCCGGCGCAGCTCCCCGAGACGAGACACACGCCCCGCGCGCAATCCGAGGGCTGGCTGCACAACCCATCACCCGCCGCCGAGGCAGGGGCGCAGAGCAGAGGTACGGGCGCGCCGTCCTCGAGCGGCGCCGCGCTATCGGCGACGCACACGCCCGACGCGCAGTCGGCGTCGCGCTGACACTCGCCCGCGAGCGCGACCCCCGGCGGGCAGTCGACGCCAGGCGGGCCCGCGTCCAGCGTCGGTGGCTTGGCCCCGGAGCAAGCGAGGGAGAGACAGAGCACGAGGAGCAGCGAGCGCACGCCGCATGGTAGCAGTCACGCGCCGGACAGGCCGGGAGCGCGCTAGCTGGGCCAGAAATGCGAAGGGAAGCTGCCGGTCGCGAGGATCGAAGCCAGGTCCATGGCGATGCCCACGCTGGCGTGGATCAGCAAGCCCGTCCAGATCGAGCGCGTGCGCAGCGCGAGCGTGCCCAGAAAGACACCGGCGAAGATGGCGCCGAGGGTCTCGGGCAGAGGCTTGCCGAAGTGCACCATGCAGTAGGGCACGACCATGATGAAGATGGCGTAGCTGCCGAAGCTGCGACGCAGCACGGTCAGCCAGTGGCCGCGGAAGAAGAACTCGAGGGAGAAGAACTGCGCCACGTAGAGCAGCTCCCAGCCGAGTAGATCCGCGCCGCTGCGCCGCGCCAGGCGGTAGAAGGGATACTTCGCGGTGAAGGCGTCGCTCTGGCTCGCCACCAGCACGAGCAAGAAGACCACGCCCAACGCCAAACCCAGGAAGGGCAGCTCCTGACGCAGGAGCCCGCGCCGGAGGCCGTGGTCGCGCACCTTCTCCTTCAGCACGACGCGGATGAAGAGCGCGGGCAGCAGGAAGTAGGTGAGCACGCGAAAGGCCGCCCACCAGGCGTGACCACAGAGCGCGTAGGCCGCGGAGTGCGGCAGCGTGACCCAGAAGGATCCGGGCGCTGCGTCGCGGGCCAGCCAATGCACCCACGCCTCGAAGTCGGACGCGCGCCCGAAGCGCGCCTTCAACGCCAGAAGCGCCGCGCCCACACACAGCAACCAGACCGGTCGATAGTCGTAGCCGAGCCCAGCAGCCTGGCGCGCCTCGCGCTCCCGTGCGGCCTCGGCGTCGGCGCCCTGCCAGGTCTCGAGGAAGAAGCGCCGCGGATGCAGCGACGCCAGCCAGCCGACCTCGGGCGCGGCGCCCTCGTGGCTAGCGCCAGTCGCCCCCTGCCCTGCGCGGACGACCCTCTTCTTCCTCTTGCTCATGCCGGCGCGCAGCCTACTCCAACCTCGCAGCCGATGCGCGAGCACCCAATCAATACAACAGCGGCGCGTGGGCGAGCAGGTCGCTCTGCTGTGGGCTCAGGGTCTCGCCGACGCCCGCCCAGAACATCAAATTGTATCCGTCGTTGGCCGCGCACTCCTCGGGCATGACGTATCCGTCGCCATCGGCGTCCAGGGAACGCGGACAGCGCAGCGTGTCGGGCAGCGGCTCATAGATGCTCCCGTCGTATTCCGTCGTGTGCCAGAGACCGAGGAAGTGACCGATTTCGTGGGCCATCGTGTAGCCCAGGTCGTCCGCTGTCGGGTCGTGCAGATCCACCGCGATGAGGATGCCTGAGCTGCCCGTGCCGTGGATGGACTCGGGGCCGGGGATGCCGCCGGCGACACCGAGGGCCAGGCTCACTTCGCGCACCAGGAAGAGAGAGACACTGGAGCGTCCGGCGCCCGCGCTCAAACGCAGAAGCTCGGGCATCTCGGGCAAGCTTCCGTCGGACGTGCCCTCGATGACGGCGAAGTCGCGCTGGAGCTGGCCAACGATCTCGTGCTGGCGAACGACGCCGAGGCGCACGCCGAAGCGCGCGCAGACGCGCTCCACCGTCGCGAGAGCGTCGGCGATGCGCGCGGGTCCGCGATCGCCGCTGGGCGCCAGGCCGCGCGCGCCGACGTAGAAGAGATCGAGATCGAGCGTGTGACCGATGCGCTCGCGCGACATGCTGGTGACGAAGACCGGGGTGCGCGAGTCGGAATAGAGGTCGAGCCCGTAGCCGGCGGGAGAGCGCCGCGCGCGCGGGCCGTTGGGCATCAGGATCGAGAGCACGGGGCCCGGCGTGCCGAAGGGCGCGAGGGGTGGAGGTCCGTCGCCCGCGTAGCCCTCGGCGTCGAAGAGCATGACGGCTGGCGTCTCCGAGGTGCGGAAGCGGCTGGCGTAGAGCGTCTGCGGTAGCTCGGGCTCGAGCACCATCACCTGCGTCCCAGGCGCATGGGCGAGGGAGAGCGTGTCCGGCGTGTCCGCGCCGCGCACCACGCCCGCGCGGCCGCGTGAGACGTGCACGTCGGGGGGCGCGTTCACGCGATCGACGCAGCCGTTCAGCCACTGCAGCGCGCTCGAGGACGTGCGCACCCAGAGCTCGGTGCAGCGCTGGCGCGGCCCGCAATCGCCGTCGACCACGCAGGGCGCGACGCAGCTACCCGCGACGACGCACAGGCCACGGCCGCAGTCGGCGTTGGTGTCGCACAGCGCGCCATCGGAGCTCGCCGCCGTGGCGGGACCGCAGGCGAGATCGAGGCGCGCGAGGTCTACGGCGGCGACGCCGGGCGCACGTACGCAGGCGCCGGAGCAATCGGAGTCGGTGGCGCAGCGAGTGAGCACGCCGCCGTCGGGGAGGCCAGCGTCCGGCGCACCCGTGTCGGGACGACCGCTATCCAAGAATCCGCTGTCGCGATGGCCACTGTCCACTGGCGCGCCATCCGGTCGAGCACCGTCGCCCGAGCCGCTGTCGCGGACGCGCGAGTCCGGCAGGTCGCCGTCACTCAGGTCTCCCGCGTCGAAGCCATGGGAGCGGTAGCAGCCGCCGACGAGCATCGCGACGAGGGCGATGGCTCCCAGCAAGACGCGTGGGTTCACGCGCTACCGTTTGCGTCGGGATCCCACGGTCCGTTGACGTGGGAGACGTTCGCCTCGAGGCGCCTCAGCTCGTCGCGCAGCGCAACCCCCACCTCGCCCTCGGGTCGCTCCCGCAGCAAGCGCGCCACCAGGGGCGTAGCCGCGGCACCGTTGCCATGCGCGAGGGCGAAGCGCGCGGCCTCCGCCAGGGCGTCCTCGAGCCCGGGCCGGCCCGGCGGCTGACGCAGGAGCGAGGCATAGGCGCGGTAGGCGTCGGCCAGCAGCCCGGCGTGGGCCCATCGTTGCGCCAGGGCCCGCAGCACCACAGGCGCCTCGTCGGTCTCGGCGCGCGCGTCGACCAGGATGCGCTCGGCAGCGCCACCGCGACCGAGTTCGTCGAGCACGCGGGCGACGTACAGGCTCGCGTTGGCCGAGTCCGTCGGCCGACCAGCCGCCGCGAAGGCCCTGGCCGCGCGACGAAAATGGTCGAGCGCGTGAGCGGCCTCGCCGCGCGCGAGGTGCGCCTCGCCAGCCAGGAGCCGAACCTCCGGGGAGTGGGGCGCGAGCTCGAGGGCTCGCTCGATGGCGGCGGCGATCACGGAGTCAGCCGCTTCGGCATCGTCCGCGGACGCCTCGATCACGCCGAGATCCACGAAGGTCGGCGTACCTCGTCGCAGCGCCATGGCCATCAACTCACCCCGAAGGGTGTCCTCGCAAGGCGAGCGCTCGATGGCCTCCACGACCTCGAGCCGGGCTGCACGTCCAGCGGCGGGCGCGGCTTCGGCCGCCTTGGCCAACGCCACGACGTCGTCCCCCATGCGCGTCGCGGCGCGCGCGAGGAGCTGGGCCGCGACGGGAGGCACACACAGCACGGCGGCCAGATGCGCTGCCTCCACGGCCAGGCGCGGCGACGGGTCCGAGCCGAGCATGACGCGCGCGGCCTGGGCGGCGTCGTGGGCGTGGCCGCGGTCGAGGGCCGTCTGAAAGGTGTGTTCGAGGCGGAACCAATCGGGCATGTCGTCGAGGTCTGTGCGTTCGACGGCGCCAGGCCAGAGCTCACCCAGGCGAGGCTCGTCGAGCAGCTCGGCCGCTTCGTCACCGGCGCTCAGCCAGAACCCGCCATCGCCCACGGCGAGCTGGACCACGGGCAGGGCGTCGGCCTCGGGGGCGCGTTGGCCCGACTCCGCGAAGGCGTCGGCCAGCAGCCAGAAGAGCGGGCGCTCGAGACGATAGCCATCATTCAGACCCAGCCGCAGCGCGGCGCGATGCAGACGCGCGCTTGGAGCCTCCGCCCCCGAGCGGGCCCGGAGTCCGTCGAGGCCGAGGCTGAGATCGCCCCCGACGCCCACGGCACGAAGCGCGAAGCCCAGGGCGCCTTGCTCGTCGACCAGCGTGAAGTGCATGAGCTCGGCGTCCACGCGATCGACGTGGAGCCCGACGCTGCGCTCCTCCGCCCAGCGCTCGAGGGCGGTGGAGGAGAGCCAGATGCGTGCGCTCACGAGGCGGCGACGGCGGGCACGAAAGCCCAGCGCGCCCAGGCGCAGGTCCACGGGCGAGGGCAGACGGCCGAGGTCGAGGACGCAGCTCTCCACGCGCCCGAATCCGGTCGTGAGCGGACGCGCCAAGCGCAGGCGCGCGCTCTCGGCGTCGACCCGGAGATCGAAGTGGGGCGCACGGGGCGTCGTCCGAGACGCGCTGGCGAAGGCCTGTTGAAAGCGCTCTCGCCCTGACCCGAGCTCAGGCACGCTTCTCCAAGAGCGCGCGCGCCCGCGCCCAGGGTTCTCCCAGAGCCTCGGCGAGCTCCGCCTCCTGGTCGTGAAGCTCGTGTTCGAAGGCGCCCGCACGTCGCGCCGCCCGCAGGCAACCCATGGCCGCCACGCGCTTGCCACGCGCGGTGTAGCAGCGCGCGAGTTGGGGCAGCACGGAGGCCTCGGACGCGCCGAGCATCAGCGCGCGACGAAAGAGCCCAATGGCCTCGGCGGGTCGATCCTGCGCCATCATCGCCTGCCCGAGGCGCTCGAAGAGATCCCCGCTGCCCGGGCTCTCCTGCCCCCACTGGATGCCCAGCCGCATCACCTCTTCGGCCCAGGCGTGGCGCCCCGTATGCACGTAGGCGGTGCCGAGGAGACCCAAGGCCTGCGCCAGGTTCCCACGCACTTCGGCGGCGAGGCTCTGCCCCTCCGCGGTGCGAAGCAAGAGTGAGAGCGGCCCCGGCCAGGAGCCGATCAGCGCGATGACCGCCGCCCAATCGTCGTCCGAAGCCGCAGCCAGAGCCCGCGGGATGGCGCTGAGATCGATGGCGAAGGGCGACTTGGGCCGCACCGACTCGCCCTCCTGGCGCACGCGCTCGTGCAGGAGGTCGCGCAGCACGCTGAGCTCGATCTCGTCCTTGGCGCCGCCGAGATCGACGCGCACGGTGGGAGGGAGGTCACCGCCCACCATGAGCTCGAGCAGGGTGAGCCCGAAGACGGGCGAGAGCAGCACGTAGCGGAAGCCCATGAAGGCTTGCAGGTCACTGGCCTGCGGCTTCTGGGGCAGGTTGCGGGCCGCGACGTCGTCGCTGCACAGCGTGGCGACCAAGCGCCGCCTCAACTCGCCCAGGGGCAGGCGATGTTCCTGCGCGTCGTCGCCCACCGTGAAGTCGACCAGGGTCGCGTCTGGCGACTGGCGGTCGATGGTCACGGAGGCGATGCGCACGCCGGCGATGATCGAGAAGGCGAGAAAGCGCTCGCCCAGGACCTCGGAGAGCTGCGCGAAGCTGGGAGAGCCCTCCCCGAGCTTGGCGAACCAGCCGTCCGCCCGCGCATGAGTGAGATCGATAACGCGACGCGGCGACACGGTGTCCATGGTGAAAGGCCCCTTGCCGCCGGTCAAGCGTCGACCGTCAGACCGAGCTTCTGCCGGTACCAGGCCAGCGTCCTCTCGATGCCGTCGTCGAGATCGGTGGTGGCGCGGAAACCGAGCAGCTTCTCCGCCTTGCGCACGTCGGGGATGCGCAATTCCACGTCCGCGAAGTCCCAGGGAATGAAGCGAATCTCGGACTCGCTGTGCGCCAGACGTTTGATCAGACGGGCGAGCTGATAGATGGTGATCGTGCTGCGGGGGTTGCCAATGTTGAAGGTCTGACCCACCGCCTCGTCGCGCATCAGGGACAGCACGATGCCCTCGATGATGTCGTCGATGTAGCACCAGGCCCTGATCTGATCGCCCTCGTTGTGGATGTGCAGCGGCTCGTTCCGCAGCGCGCGCAGCACGAAGGCGTGCACGGCGCCCTCCCCCACCTGCCCGGGTCCGTAGATGTTGAAGGGCCGGATGGCGCAGGCCGGGAGTCCGAACTGCTTGTAGTAGTTGTGCGCCAGGTGCTCGGTGGCGAGCTTGCTGACGGCGTAGGTCCAGCGCGCCTCGCCCACGGCGCCGAGCTGGGTCACGTCCGCCTCGCCGACGCGGAAGGCGTGCGAGCCGAAGACCTCGGAGGTGGAGAAGTCGACCAGGCGCTGCACGCCGCCCACCTCGCGCGCTGCGCGTAGCACGTTCATGGTGCCGAGCAGCGAGACCTCCATGGTCAGCACGGGGTTCTTCAGCACCGTGTCCACGCCGGCGATGGAGGCCATGTGCAGGACGTAATCCACGCCCTCCATCGTGCGCTTCACGAGGTCGAAGTCGCGCACGTCGCCCTGCACCAGCTCCACGTTGGGGTGCTCGTCGAGCCCGGCCTCGGCGAGCGCGTTGCGGCGCAGCAGGTCGAGCACGCGCACGCGGTTGTGGTCGGCGAGTCGGCGGGTGAGCGCGGTGCCGATGAAGCCGGCGCCACCCGTGATCATCAAGGTCTTGTCGCGAAGCATGGGGCCAGCTACCACGACGGGACGGCGGCAGTCGAGGCGTAGACGCACGCGGGAACGTTTCCGGGAGAGCAATCATGCGAATGCACGGGCACGACCACGGACACGGGCACGACCACGGACACGGGCACGGACCCGGGGGCGGGCGGCGCTTCCCCTTCGAGAAGATGGGCCGGCTCGACGCCCTTTAGCGTCAGCTGAGGCAGCCCGCCCATGCGCTGGTGAAGACGATCTCGGAGCCCCTGGCAGACGGGCGCCTGCACTTCATCGAGGTGGCAGCCGCCACAGCAAGCTAGCCGTCAGCACGGAGGCTGCTTCAGGCCTGGT
>Ga0100387_10002860_pt1 | contig 14506 bp, 12 predicted proteins | sample CryGeymeta201511_FD_81547 | JGI IMG/M metagenome (GOLD analysis project Ga0100387, IMG submission 81547) | Groundwater microbial communities from Crystal Geyser aquifers in Utah, USA - Crystal Geyser metaG 2015-11 | ecosystem: Environmental > Aquatic > Deep subsurface > Groundwater | place... | reverse complement strand
CAGTTCTGTCGCATGGACCATCACCCAGCCACGGCCGGGATTGGCACGTGTGACATTAAATTTCGAATAATGGTGGGCGTCATCCACCGCTAAGCCGTAAAACAGAGCACCATCTTCGAGTAGTCGTTTTGTGAGCACATAATCCCAGGTAGCGTCCGTGCTGGCGTGTGTACTGTCACCGGCATTATGAACCAGGGGATGACCGTTGTACACTTCAAAGAAATTATCACCGTTAACCGCAGCCAGCTCATCGGGGGAAATCGCATAACCAAAATTGGGATGATTAATATGGGGTAAAATCGGTTTGCCGGTGGTCGTCCGTTGATCCAGAATAGCATCAACATTATTCTGCAAGACCTCCACCACATCCGCGCCCCTTTGTGGTAATAATAAAGTCTGAATGTTGGTGGCATTCACATGGAGAGGTTTCTTTTCGAACCGATCAGAAATTTCTTCGCTTTTAATCAGCAGAAATTTGCCAGATTCTTCGAACAGTGAGCGATACTCGGACATGGTTTTAAGGCGAACACGCCAGAGATCAGCATCGCCGTCGCTCAAGGAATCCGCCAGGGGAATGACCTCCACCCACTGGTCACCAAAGAGTCGGACATAACGCAGGTAATGATCATAATCGGTGCTATCCACAGTAACCCATTTTTGACCCTCCTGCAGGGTATTGTGGTCGGAGATAGCCAGAAAATGGTAGCCGTGCTGTTTATACCACGCCGTGATGACTTCCGGATAATCATTGCCATCGCTCCAAAATGAGTGGGTATGCAAATTACCGCGATACCATTTCCGGGCCGGTTGGGAACTATTGGGCGAACAGGCGTCCATTCCCAGGATCATCATTATAAAGACCAAAAAAAATTGAGGCACTCTTGCGTTGTACATGATCTGATTTTCCGCCTTGGGGTAATAATAAGACTTTGGATGGATATTTCCCATGACTCCGTGAAATTCGGGTACTAACTACCGCCATTCGTCCTTGAGAATTCATCGGGAAATGATAAATTCCCGCCAACAAAGAGAACCTGTCTCATGCGATCAAATCCACGCCAACCCTATTTAAGGATATTATTTCTCCTCTGTTTTTTAGCCGGGGAGAACTTGGCGCAGGTCAATACAGAAAAATTGCGTCAATCATCCGACTGGAAGGAAGGGTGGAGCGGTACCGTGGGGTTTAATCTCTCATTCCGAAGAGGAAATGTGGAGAAAAGCGATTATCTGTTGGATGGTTCATTCGGATGGAAGCGCGGTCATCACCTCGTATTCGGAAAAATCATGGGAGAGTTCGAGGACATTGCCGGAGATCAGATTTCAAATGCAGCATTTGTCCATTTGCGATATAACCTGCAGATTGAAACGCTCATAACCCCGGAAATTTTCACCCAGTACCAATTTGATCAATCATTGAATCTGAACTCCCGGTTTCTCATCGGTTCCGGCATTCGGCTGGAGGGCAAAATCACCCCTAAACTCTTCGCAGCCTTAGGCAGCGGCACCATGTGGGAACAGGAATATTATGAACAGAATCTTTCCCTCACGACAGCACGCTGGACCAATTACCTGGTGACCAATTGGCGGCCAAAGTCCAACTGGGGTTTTTCAAACACACTCTATTACCAACCGGCTTTTGACGATTTTGGCTTCTTCCGGGTTTTGGATGAAGGGGGTCTGCAGGTTGATCTTTCTGATCATATCGTGCTGCGGATTAATTTGAATTATCGCTATGACAGTAAACCGCTGTATGCCGAGCTAAAGCAATATGATGTCAGCCTCACCAACGGGTTGGAGCTGCGCTTTTAATAAAGATTAGAAGAGAAGCTTAGAGAAAGGTCAGGATTTATTTGGAGACGCCGTTAATCAATTTGACCGGGCAGGTGGTGCTTATCACCGGTGGTTCCCGGGGCATCGGTGCAGCCGCCGCAAAAATGTTTGCTCACGTTGGCGCTGATGTGGCCATTGCTTACCGTGAAAATACCGAAGCTGCCAACGCCGTCGCTCAGGCGGTGGGACAAATCGGCCGGCGAGCAATCCTATTAAAAGGTGAGGTTTCAGATCCGGCGGTAGCGACACAGCATATCGCGCGGACGCTGGAGGAATTTGGGCGACTGGATATTCTGGTGAATAATGCCGGAATATGGACCTATTTGAATACAGGCGAGGCTTCGGTTCAAACCTGGGATGACCTGATGGCAGTTAATCTGCGCGGGATGTTCAATTACACGAATGCTGCCGTGAAAATATTCAAAGAACAGCAGCAGGGTAACATTATCAATGTCTCCTCCACTGCCGGTCAACGCGGTGAAGCTTTTCATAGCCATTATGCCGCCAGTAAGGGTGGTATGAATGCCTACACCAAGTCACTCTCGACAGAATTAGCGCACTTCAATATTCGGGTGAATGCTGTGGCTCCCGGTTGGGTGGATACGGATCTGAATGATGAGGTATTTGCGCTGTCGGCTGAGAAAGAGACGATTCGAAGAGGGATTCCTCTGGGGCGAATCGCCAGCCCGGAAGACATTGCGGGACCCATTGTTTTTCTCGCGTCAGCTCTGGCGCAGCATATCACGGGTGAGATCATCAATGTGAATGGTGGATCGGTGTTATGCGGTTAGCATCTTGCGGGCAATAAACCGCCGGGCACGAATGTGATCCGGGGAAAAATACCGCCCCGATAAGCGATAGATGATGTAAACTTTTGGGGGAATCTACAAGCTCATGATTGCCGTGTCAAATAGTGTTAATAGTTGTTAAATAACAACAGTTAAGGCTGAAATACAACATGATAGAATTTCTCCCGATTTCGTATTGCACTGATTGGGGTTTCCGATTACTTTCGCGCCCAATGGTTGCCCAAAGATCAATGCACCATTTTTTTGCGCTGGCGCTGGTATAGTCCAACCCAAATTAAAGGACAACGGTTTTGGCTCAGATTTTCCCAAAATGGACGAACAAGTTACCCCCTGTTGTTGCTGCCGGCTTACTCCTGGCGCTCCTGGCGGTTGTTGGATTTTTCTGGTACTTTGGCTCTCCCATGTACACCGATGTCGGGTATCAACCGGTTCAACCGGTTCCCTACAGCCATAAGCTGCACGCTGGCGATATGGGCATGGACTGCCGGTATTGTCATACAGCAGTGGAGCGCTCCACGGTAGCAATGGTACCACCCACACAAACCTGTATGAATTGCCACACACTGGTTTTACCGGAAAGCGAATTGCTCAAACCGGTGATGAAAAGCTGGTCTGAGGGAACGCCAATTCCCTGGGTAAAAATTCATAAAGTTCCGGACTATGCCTATTTTGACCACAGCGCTCATCTTCGCGTAGGCGTTGGTTGTGCCAGTTGTCACGGCCGGATCGACCAGATGGAAGTGGTTCAACAGGATCAACCGCTTTCAATGGGTTGGTGTTTGGAATGTCACCGCAATCCGGACATGAGCCTGCGACCTATTGACCAAATTACCAACATGAGTTGGACACCCCCTGTCAACCAGCTTGAATTGGCTGCAAAATTTAAATTGGAGCGCAATATTAATCCGCCCACCAATTGTTCGGGATGTCACCGATGAGTACTGAAAAAGCATTACAGCAATTGTCACCAACGGCTGACCCAAAAAAATATTGGACCAGTCTTGGTCAAATAGAGCAGTCACCCGAATTTCAGAAAATGGTGGAGCGCGAATTTCCGGAAGGCGCTTCCGAAATGACGGATCCCATGTCTCGCCGGCGGTTCATCAATTTGATGGGTGCGTCCATGGCTCTGGCGGGACTGGCGAGTTGTCGTCGCCCGGTTGAAAAAATTATTCCCTATGTGATTCAACCCGAGCAGATCACCCCCGGCATTGCCCAGCGTTACGCAACGACGATGCCCTTTGGCCTGAGCGCGTTCGGTCTGACGGTGGAAAGCCATGAAGGCCGTCCCACCAAGCTTGAGGGCAATCACCTTCATCCCGCGTCAATGGGACGTGCTGATGCATTCATTCAGGCATCCATCCTTGATTTATATGATCCTGATCGCTCGCAACTCGTTCAGAAAAACGGGAAGAAGGCGACATGGGCAGCTTTCGTTGATTTCTGGTCAAAATTATATGTCAGTTACCTCAACAATGGTGGGCAGGGGCTGGCAATTTTAAGCGAATCGTTTGCCTCACCGACGCTTTATCGCCTGAAACAGAACTTTACCCAGACATTTCCCAAAGCCGTTTGGGCGACTTACGAACCCGTGAGTGATGAAAATATTTTTGCCGGAATTTCAGCAGCAACCGGCCAATCGCTTCAGCCGAATTACGATTACAGTAAAGCCAATGTTGTCCTGGCGCTGGATTCAGACTTTTTGATGATGGACAGCGAAAATCTCACGGCTGCACGGGGATTTGCAACGGGTCGTCGTGTGGCATCCGAAACTGATTCCATGAACCGCCTGTATGTGGTTGAACCAGCATTCACCATCACCGGTGGTATGGCGGACCATCGTCTCCGTCTACAATCAGGTCAAGTCGGTACTTTTCTCGCCACACTGGCCAAAGCATTACAACGACAAAATGTCAAAGTTGATAATCGCTGGCTACCGGCGCAAAATGAACCATCCTCAATCGACACCGCCTGGATTAAAGAGCTCGCCCGGGACCTCGTAGCCAATCAAAGCCAAAGTCTCATCGTTGCCGGACGTCGTCAACCCGCCGAAGTTCACGCCTTGGTTTTTGCGTTGAATCAGAGCCTGGGAAATATTGGAAAGACCGTCGTTTATCGTGCGTTGAAAGATGCCGCCGCGCCCAGCACCGAAAGTCTGGTGGAGCTGTCCAAAGCTCTAAAGTCCGGCGAGGTGGAGACATTATTTATCCTGGGTGGTAACCCGGCTTATTCTGCTCCGGCTGATCTGGCATTCGACAAACTGCTGACCACGGCAAAACAGACCATTCATTTTGGTAAAAATGCTGATGAAACCGGCTGCCTTACGACCTGGCAACTACCCCAAAGTCATTACCTGGAAAGTTGGGGCGATACCCGCTCGGCAGATGGCACGGCCAGTGTTATTCAGCCACTGATTGAACCGCTCTTCGACAGTCGTAACACGGTTGAAATGCTATCGCTTATCACGACCGGCGCGCTTCCCAAAGCTTATGATGTCGTTCGTGAAACCTGGAATTCCCTGATTCCCGGGAATTTCGAAGCCGGCTGGCGTCGGGTTTTACACGATGGCGTCCTTGCCGATTCAGCCACACCCGTTAAACAACCTGCCATTGACAAAAAATTAGCAACATTCCTTCAGGCTCACCCATTTCCAGCGACAAGCGCCACAGCAGCATCAATGGAAATTATTTTCACAGCCTCCGCCAGCACATTCGACGGACGATTTGCCAATATCGGCTGGTTGCAGGAGTTGCCGGATCCCAACACAAAATTGACCTGGGATAATGCCGCACTGCTAAGCCACACCACGGCTCAGAAGTTGGGTGTGAAGAACGAAGATTTGGTCGCTGTTGAGTTGAAAGGACGAATGATTTCGTTGCCGGTGTGGATTATGCCCGGCCAGGCGGACTGGACCGTGGTCGTCGCATTAGGTTATGGTCGTACCAAGGCTGGTCGGATTGGTAATTACATTGGACAGAATACCTATACTTTGCGGACCAGCGAATCGCTCCATTTTACCCGTGGGGCGAAAATTACACCAACCAATGGCATTTACGCCCTGGCCTGTACACAAGATTTTCACGGACTGGATGTTGAAAAGCTGGCCAGCGAAGGGATTGACCGAAGATTGCCAACTCTAATTCGGGAAGCGACACTGGCGGAATATCGCAACCATCCGGAATTTGCCGGGCAGGAGTCTGAATTTCCCAATAATTCCATGTGGCCGGACTGGAAATACGACACCGGTTATCAATGGGGCATGTCAATTGACCTGAATGTTTGTACCGGTTGTAATGCCTGTACCATTGCATGTCAGAGTGAAAACAATATTCCCATTGTGGGCAAACGTCAGGTTGCCAAGGGCCGTGAAATGCACTGGTTACGCCTGGATCGTTACTATTCCGGCAATTTGGATGCACCGCAAATGGTTTTCGAGCCGGTGGGTTGTCAGCAGTGCGAAATGGCGCCCTGTGAACAAGTCTGTCCGGTGGCGGCCACCACGCACGACGCCGAAGGGCTTAATGTAATGACCTACAATCGTTGTGTGGGAACGCGCTATTGTTCCAACAACTGTCCTTATAAAGTGCGTCGGTTCAATTTCTTTAATTACACCAAGGACACGCCTGAAATTGCCCGTATGGCGATGAATCCTGACGTCACGGTACGGTTCCGGGGTGTTATGGAAAAATGCACCTATTGTTTGCAGCGCATCAATCGCGGTAAACAGGTCGCCAAGAAGGAGAACCGTGAGGTCAGGGATGGTGAAATTGTCGTTGCCTGTCAGCAAACCTGTCCGACGGATGCCATTGTTTTTGGCAACATTAATGACCCGGACAGTCAGGTGAGCAAGATGAAAAAGCAGAACCGGGACTACGGCCTGCTGGCTGAATTAAATACGCGTCCCAGGACCTCTTATCTGGCGAAGTTGCGTAATCCGAATCCAGAATTGGAACTGTCGAATCACCGCGGTTAACCATCCCGGTTTTGTTGGTAACCGTGTTCAGATAGTAATGAAGTAGAAATGAGAGAAGGCAGTAAGTTTGAAAACCATTGAACCAAATCGTTCGCCATCTGAAATCGCCGTTTCAGCCCACGGAGCGCTGGAATCCCCGTTGATTACCGGTAACCAGACCTTTCACAGCGTCACGGAAAAAATAGCCGGCATCCTTGAACGGAAAACACCCAAGGGCTGGTATGTGGGCTTTTCCCTGGCGGTCTCATTACTCATGTTACTCGTCGGGACTGTGGGATATTTGGTTTGGGAGGGTACGGGAATCTGGGGTGTCAATAATCCCGTCGGTTGGGGCTGGGCAATCGTCAACTTTATCTGGTGGGTCGGTATTGGACACGCCGGAACCCTGATTTCAGCCATTCTTTTCCTGCTCCGGCAACAATGGCGTACCAGCATTAATCGTTTCGCGGAGGCGATGACACTATTTGCGGTCATCTGCGCGTTGCTTTTCCCGGGAATCCACGTCGGCCGGATGTGGGTTATCTATTATTTCTTCCCAATTCCCAACCAAATGTCCATGTGGCCGAACTTCCGTAGTCCGTTGCTGTGGGATTTTTTCGCGGTGGGAACCTACTTTACCGTATCACTGCTTTTTTGGTACACGGGGTTGATTCCGGATTTGGCCACCATGCGTGATCGGGCCAAATCGCGAATGAAAAAGATTGTGTTCGGTTTGCTGTCATTGGGATGGCGCGGTGGTAACCGACAATGGCAACATTATGAATTGTCGTATCTGATTTTGGCCGGACTCTCAACACCCTTGGTCTTATCGGTCCACTCGGTGGTGAGTACGGATTTTGCCACCAGCATTATACCCGGTTGGCACACGACCATTTTCCCTCCGTACTTTGTGGCCGGCGCGATTTTTTCCGGATTTGCCATGGTGATGACATTAGCCCTGATTGCCCGGAAGATTTTCGGTCTGGAGCATTTCATTACCCTGAATCATCTGGAAAAAATGAACAAGATCATGTTGGTGACCGGGTCCATGGTAGGGTATGCCTACATCATGGAATTTTTCATTGCCTGGTATAGCGGGAATGAATTCGAAAGTTTCGCCTTCATTAATCGCGCCTTTGGCCCTTACGCCTGGGCCTATTGGACCATGTTCACCTGTAACGTGTTGTTACCGCAACTTTTCTGGTTTAAAAAGATCCGCACGAGCATTCCAATTATGTTTACCATGACCATTTTTATCAATATTGGCATGTGGTTCGAGCGGTTTGTCATCACCGTAACGTCATTATCCCGGGACTTTTTACCATCGAGTTGGGATTATTACATTCCCACCATTTTTGATGTCTTTACATTCATCGGTTCGTTTGGTCTTTTCTTCACACTATTCCTGTTGTTCCTGCGATTTTTGCCCATGATCTCCATGGCGGAAGTTAAAGGCGTTCTGCCACAAGCAGATCCGCATTATGGACACGATCACGCCTCCAAAAAAGGAGGTGCCGCATGAGTAACCTGAAGATTCACGGTTTGCTGGCTGAATTTGCCGACCCCCATGCACTGATCAATGCTGCCAAGGCGGTTCGGGATGCCGGCTATAAAACATTTGATTGCCATTCACCCTTCCCGGTTCACGGGATGGATCAGGCCATGGGAATGAAGCGCTCATCCATAGGATTTATCGTGGCTGTTTTTGCCTTTCTTGGCGCCGTCATTGGTTTGGGCTTGCAGGGCTGGGCAAGTACAGCCGCCTACCCGCTGGTCATTTCCGGCAAGCCGCTTTTTAGCTGGCAGGCTTACATCATTATCACCTTCGCTCTGTTTGTTTTGTTTGGAGCGATTTCGGCAGTCTTAGGTATGTTGAGATTGAATAAACTTCCCCGGCTGCATCATCCGGTGTTCTATTCCGATCGTTTCAAATCAGCCTCAGATGATGGTTTTTTCGTGAGTATCGAAGCTTCCGACACCCAATTTGATGCTGCCCTGACAAAAACATTCTTAGAGTCGATTGGTGGGAAAAATGTGGAGGTTTTAGAAGGCGAATGATGAAGTCCGCACTACTTCAACAACAGACAAAATTTTTAATTGCCGCCCTAAGCCTTGCAATCCTGGCAGGTTGTTACCGGGGGCAACCATCCTCGAAACCGCCGATTCACCTGAATCCCAACATGGACACTCAGGAAAAATACAAACCCATGGGGGAGAGCAAGTTTTTCGAGGACCATCTCGATATGCGCACCCCGCCTGAAGGTACTGTTGCCCGAGGTGAACTCCGTGCGGATAAAATTCTTTACGAAGGTAAAAATCCGGATGGCTCGCTGGTTTTAACCAATCCACTCCCGGTCTCGACGGCATTACTAAAAACGGGACAGGAACGGTTTAATATTTATTGTTCACCTTGTCATGGCGGTGCCGGTGACGGCAAGGGCATCATGACAAAATATCGGTATCCTGTACCTCCCACCAATCTGCACGATCAGCGCTTAATTGATTCACCGGACGGTCATTTCTTTGATGTCATTACCCACGGCATCCGGAATATGCCCCTGTATGCGCATCAAATTCCGGTGGAGACGCGCTGGGCAATTGTCGCCTATATTCGGGCGTTGCAACTCTCCCAGAACGCATCGTTGGCAGATGTACCCAAAGATGTTCAGGCGCAATTAGGCAAGAAGTAAAGCAAGTTTGTAAGTAAGCAGAGAGAAATTCAGCATGAAGATGGATCCACAGACCTTTCGATTGACCGACTCCGGAAATTTCGGCCGCAACATGCTGATAATGGGTGTTCTGGGGTTGGTGATAAGCTTCGTTGGATACGTCATCAATCAGGAACAATTCTTTTTCTCCTACCTGGTGGCGTTTGCCTTTTGGACGACTCTGGGACTCGGGGCGTTGTTTTTCTTAATGCTTCACCATCTGACCGGTGCGGTGTGGAGTGTGGTGTTGCGAAGGATTATCGAGTCCCTCGCCTCCAGCTTACCCGTTATGCTGGTGCTTTTTATTCCCATTTTGTTGGGGATGCACTCGCTCTACCACTGGTCCCACGCGGACGTTGTGGCCAGCGATCCTGTGCTCTCTCAAAAAGCAGGCTACCTGAATATGACATTTTTCACCATCAGGACCGTTGTGTATTTCGGAATTTGGTTCCTGTTAGGGCTCGGATTATACAAGGCTTCACGGAATCAGGACGGCGGTCATACGGATGCGATTCAAGCCAGAATGCGCAAACTCAGCGCTGGTGGCATGATACTCTATGCTTTTTCAGTCAGTTTTGCAGCGTTTGACTGGCTGATGTCCCTGGATCCGCATTGGTTTTCAACCATTTTCGGAGTCTATATCTTTTCCGGTGGATTCCTGATCTTTCTATCATTCATTGTTGTGTTCACCACCTGGTTACGTCAAAATGGCGTCCTGGCCGGTGTTATTACCATTGAACACAACCATGATTTGGGACGGCTGCTATTCGCATTTACCGTGTGGTGGGCATATATCGCCGGTTCGCAATATTTTCTCATTTGGTACGGAAATTTACCTGAAGAGACGCACTGGTTTCTTGATCGCTGGACGGGTAGCTGGAAACCCTGGAGCCTATTTATCATCACGGCCCATTTCGCAATCCCCTTCTTTGTCCTGGTTTTCCGCGCCAGTAAGCGGAACGCAAAAATCCTGGTCAGCATCGCCGTTTTATACTTTGTGATGCACTGGGCGGATCTGTATTGGGTCGTCATGCCCACGCTACACAAGTCCGGCGTGAAATTGTCCTGGATGGATTTAACCACCTGGTTGGGTGTGGGTGGTATTTTCCTGAGCATCTTCTGGAGACGCTATTCCGCAGCACCTTTGATCCCGGTGGGTGACCCCAATCTTCAGAAATCCATGGATGTTGTACACCTCTAATCAGAAAAAAGACAAACGAAATAAGACAAGATAAACAGTTAGATATGTCAGAAAAAAAAGAACACAGAGAATCAGCACCACCCAGCCACAAAAAAATGGGTTATGACAAAGCCGAAATTTCCATCAAATGGATTGCAGTGATCGGTATCCTGTTTGTGGTGTTAATGGTGGTTATTTCCGTCGGAACCAAGAGCCTGTTCATTAAAGATAAAAACGCAATCATTTATGATCAGGTCCTAAAACCCGTTTCGCCTTTACTCATTCAGATACAGGCACGCGAGGACTCACTTCTGGACAATTATCAGATCCTAAATATAGACAAAGGCATTTACCAAATTCCAATTGACCGGGCTATGGAAGTCCTGGTAGAAAAGGCAAAACGGGACCAACACACCCAACCTTAAACTGGGTGAAAAGAGATTCCCGCCATTTTTCGTAATGGGTGGAATGAAGTAGGTGAATCGAATGATTCCTCGATTGTGGATTTATGCTGCCGTCTATTTTCTGCTTCAAACGAGTGGAAGCACCGATATTTGCGCACAAATCCTGAATGAGAACGACCAGGCCCTGAAAGGCATTGATGTGGAAGAACATCTTGGACGCCACCTGCCGCTGGAATTGACATTCACCGATGAAAATGGCAAAGCGGTTAAGCTGGGTGATTTTTTTGACGGGCAACATCCGGTCATCATGGCGCTGGCCTATTATGAATGCCCCATGCTGTGCACCCTGGTACTGAACGGCATTGCCGATGGCGTGAAAAATATGGATCGCCTCAGTCCGGGTAAGGATTATCGCGTCCTGACCATCAGCATAGATCCCCAGGAGACATGGGAACTGGCGAAGGAAAAGCAGAAAACCTATCTTGCGGCCGCCGGTGAAAAAATGACGCCCAATGACTGGACATTCTGTGTCGGCGCGGAAAGTGACATTCGCGCGGTGGCGGATTCATTGGGATTTGACTACTACTATGATGCGGAACAGGACGATTTTGCGCATCCGGCGGTGATCTATTTACTGACACCGGATGGCCAGATTTCCCGCTATCTCTACGGCATTCATTTCAAAGCTCAGGATTTGCGTCTGGGCTTATTGGAAGCGTCACGAGGCAAGATCGGGACAACGATTGAAAAGATACTCCTTTACTGTTATCACTATGATCCGGATGCAAAAGGCTATGTGGTACTGGCAGGGAATGTGATGCGCGTCGGCGGGGTGTTGACACTGGGATTATTGAGCATTTTGCTGAGTCTGTTGTGGTGGCGGGACCATCGCCGGAAGGAAAGCCGCTCATGAGAACGAAGATATTATTTTTACAATTAATGATTGATGCTTAAGGAAAATTACGGTTATGGATAGTACAGCCACACTTTGGATGCCACCGGCGCAATCGACGATTGCCGGTGAGGTAGATGCGCTGTTTTACTTCATTTTTTATGTGGCAATGGGATTTTTCTTCCTGGTGGTTCTGGCAGCGCTGTATTTCCTGATCAGGTATCGCCGGAAGGGGAATGAAGTTGGGCTCACCGATGGTCACGACCATAATTTCAAGCTGGAATTGATCTGGACCATTATTCCGACGATTCTCGTGTTCATCGTCTTTATCTGGGGCTTTCGAACCTATCTAAAGATGAATGTCGCGCCCAAAGGTGCCATTGAAATTAAAGTGACCGGACAAAAATGGTTCTGGTCATTCGACTATCCGAATGGTGCGGTGACACTGAGTGAATTGGTGGTTCCGGCAGGAAGACCCGTGAAGCTGTTGCTGTCATCGCGCGATGTAATCCACAGTTTTTATGTCCCGGATTTCCGGATCAAAATGGATGCCTTACCGAACCGGTACACGATGCTCTGGTTTGAAGCTAAAAATGTTGGTACCTACAATCTGTATTGTGCGGAATATTGTGGAACGGGTCACTCTACCATGCTGGGGAAGGTGACGGTGTTGTCAGTCAGCGATTATGAAAAATGGCTGGCCAATGCCGGAGCTGAGAAGGATGCGGAGGTGCCGCTGCCGGAATTGGGTAAAAAGGTATACACGGGTAAGGCTTGCATGACCTGTCATACCATCGATGGCACGCCAAGTGTCGGTCCGACATTTAAAAATGTCTTTGGCCACACCGTGGAATTATCGGACGGTACCACGATTACGATTGACGAAAACTATATCCGTGAATCGGTGCTGAAACCTCAAGCCAAAGTTGTGAAAGGATTCGCACCGGTGATGCCGACTTTCCAGGGACTGCTGAGCAACCGTGAGATAGATGGCATTATCGCCTACATCAAAACACTGTCAGAACAATAATAAATTGAACATTGAAAGAATTAACCATGTCTGTGAATAAAGAGTCTTTTTTACCAGAACCAAATTTTCTCACTTCGCCCAAAGGGTTGAAGTCCTGGTTGCTGACGCTGGACCACAAACGCATTGGACTCATGTATCTTTTTGCCATCATGTTCTTTTTCATGATTGGCGGAATCTTCGCGGTTCTGATTCGTTTGGAGTTGCTCCAAATCGGCGAAACCATCATGTCCGCGGATACCTACAATCGCATGTTCACCCTGCATGGCGCGATTATGATCTTCCTCTTCATCATTCCCGCCATTCCAGCGGCGATGGGAAATATCATGTTGCCCATCATGCTGGGTGCAAAGGATGTGGCATTCCCGCGACTCAATCTGGCGAGTTGGTACATCTACATTGGTGGCTCGCTTTTCGCGATTTATTCCATGGCTCATGGGGCGGTGGATACGGGCTGGACATTTTACACGCCGTATAGTACCAGCACCAACGGGGCCGTCATATCCATGACCTTGGGGGTTTTTATCATCGGATTTTCATCCATCCTGACCGGTTTGAATTTCATTGTGACGATTCACAAACTGCGACTGCCGGGCATGACCTGGTTCAAGATGCCGCTGTTCATCTGGGGGCTTTATGCCACAGCAATTATTCAGGTCTTGGCAACACCGGTCCTGGCAATCACACTGATCCTGCTCATTCTGGAGCGGACATTGGGGATTGGAATTTTTGATCCGGCCATGGGTGGCGATCCGGTACTCTTTCAGCATTTTTTCTGGTTCTACTCACACCCGGCGGTGTACATCATGATTCTGCCGGGAATGGGAATTATCAGCGAAATGGTTGCCGTATTTTCGCACAAGAGAATCTTTGGGTACAAAGCCATCGCCTTTTCCAGTCTGGGCATCGCATTTTTGAGCTTCCTCGTCTGGGGACACCACATGTTTACCTCGGGTCAGTCCGAATACGCAGCCATGATTTTTTCGTTTCTGACGTTCATGGTCGGTATTCCTTCCGGCATTAAAACCTTCAATTGGCTGGCCACCTTGTTTCGCGGTTCCATCACCTTTGAAGCGCCCATGCTCTATGTTTTTGCCTTTTTGTTTCTGTTCACCATCGGCGGATTAACCGGTATTTTCCTGGGTGCTTTGCCGGTGGATATTCATCTCCATGACACCTATTTCGTCGTCGCGCACTTTCATTATGTGATGATGGGCGGGACGGTGATGGCATTCCTCGGCGGTATTCACTATTGGTGGCCGAAAATTTGGGGTCGCATGTACAGTGAAGCCTGGGCGCGGGTTGCCTGGGTGCTGATTTTTGTGGGCTTTAATATGACTTTTTTCACCCAATTCCTGCTGGGAACGAAGGGTATGCCGCGCCGGTATTTCGACTATCTCCCGCAATTTGAAGGCATGCACGGCTTTTCGTCGGTGGGTTCATTGGTGCTGGGCGCGGGATTTATCGTCATGGCGTTCTACCTGATACATGCCATTTTCAAGGGTCGCCTGGCGGGTGACAATCCCTGGGGTGCGTTGACATTGGAATGGCAGACCAGTTCACCACCACCGCCGGAGAATTTCCTGAAAGACCCGGTATTCACGCATGGACCTTACGATTATGACACAGTTGATGTGCAGCGGACGGTGTGATGATGCGATTCCAAAAATGGAAAAATTCCCCAACGCGTCTTGCTGAGCTTGT
>Ga0100387_10002858_pt1 | contig 14518 bp, 15 predicted proteins | sample CryGeymeta201511_FD_81547 | JGI IMG/M metagenome (GOLD analysis project Ga0100387, IMG submission 81547) | Groundwater microbial communities from Crystal Geyser aquifers in Utah, USA - Crystal Geyser metaG 2015-11 | ecosystem: Environmental > Aquatic > Deep subsurface > Groundwater | place... | reverse complement strand
GTTCAAGATCAGACCCTTTCATCTCAAAAGAAACTGACTTGAGATTGCCAATACCACCTTCAGAGATTGCAAGTTGAGTAACTTTAAACCCTTTTGATTCGGCAAACCGCACATACATGCGGTAGAGTTCTGACGCAAAAAGTCCAGCTTCGTTTCCTCCCGCTGCCGAACGAATCTCTATGATCGCGCTTTTAGCTTGTTTTGCATTTTCAAGTTCAGAATCATCCTCTCCTCCTGTGTCATACTCACCCGAAAATGCGGCTATGCTTTGCTGTAATGCTTCTTTTTGGCGGGTAAGTTGCTCAATTTCTTCAGAAACGAGGTCTAATAGTTCGGGATTTTCTGTTGCAAGGGCTTTGGATTCGTTAATGCGTGCATCTATTTTTGCAATTTGCTCAGTCAAGATTTGCGATGGATCACTCTGCATGGGCATATTGTAGCACTATATGCTTAACCAAGATTGATAACGGTTGTTTCTTCGGGGAGCTGATCTGACGAGTTGATCGTAAGAGTATTTGAAACTTCCGGCAATGCTGCGCCGCGGTATTTTGCGAATTCTTCACCATTATTAAGCGGAATAATTATGCCTGGCGAAAGTGTTTCCGCTATTTCGCCTGCATTACCGTCAATCAATAAAATATCGATAGTGTCAAATTTTTCAATGATTTTTTCGGTCATTTGTTCGGGAGGGAAGGGGAAATACCCAACAGTAATCTCATCCGCAAAAAGCAAATAACACAATCCATCAGCGTTTGAAATTTTGCTTGCTTCAACCCCAATGCGTCCGAGATCATATTCTCCCGAAGATCGAATCTCATACGGTTCCTGGTTTCCTTCGTCAGTCGGTCGAATAAGCTCTATATGATCACCCTTTAAGATTGCCTCGGAACCGTTTGATGTTATTGAAAAACCTTTTGATTTTGTATTTTTTATCGTCATTTTTATTGTTCGTAATTCGTAATCCGTAAATCGTAATTTGTAAAACTCCAATCCCTCGTCTACAGATTATTATACATTTGTTTCAAAACTAATCATAATTGACCGCAATTATTTTGCCACCATAGGTTTCATACAAAAATATTCCTTCGGCATGTAGGTATGTTTTATATTCTGTGCGTAATCGCGTGTTTATCTCATCACCAATGTGCCCTCCATCCAAAGCAATGTAAGGTTCGAAAGCGTTCATGTTCGCTTCATCACGTGGAAGATACGGAGCGTTTGCAAGTATGACATCAAACACTTTTCCCCTAACTGGCTCAAATAAATCACCGTGTAAAAAGGTGATTTTTTTAGCAACATCGAGATCGCGGGCGTTTTTTTGTGCAACAGAAAGTGCGTCGTTTGAGATGTCCGTTGCCGTGAAATTAACGATTAAACTTGGATATCTAAGCGAGATGACGTGTGCGAGAGAGCACATAATTGCACCTGATCCAGTTGCAATCTCAAGGATCGAAAGCGAGGGTTTATCTTTACATCGTTCAACATATTCAAGCGTTACATCAACTAGTCTTTCTGTTTCAGGTCGTGGAATTAATACGCGGTTGTCAACATAAAACGGTAGACCATAAAATTCTTTTTTATTAATAATGTAGGCGATTGGCTCTTTCATTTGTGCACGTTGCGTGAAATGTTCCCATTGCGTACGTTCGCTTTCGGTAAGTTGATATTCAGGATGGGCAGATAAAAACGATGGGTCTTTTTGTAAAAGCTCAGCAAGCAAAACGCGGGTATCAAGACTAGAAAGTGTTGATTCTGTGAGCAAAGTTTGTATGGTTTGACTCATGAAAGTGCGTCCGACAAACTAGGAGTTGACGCGTTCGATGTAGGTTCCAAGTTCGGTATTGACCTTAATCCAATCGCCTGCGGAGATAAAAAAAGGTGTCGAGATTTTTGCACCTGATGAAATTGTAACGGGTTTTGTGCTTCCTGACGCGGTGTCACCCTTGTCATTCGGTGGGGCTTCCGTAACTTCAACCTCGATTGTTTTAGGGAGTGTAACGTCATAAATTTGAGCGGTTTCAAGATCATCACTGCTTGCCAGAGCTTGAATGATTAATCCTTGTACCAAAAAATTACGTTTTGATTCGCCCACAATCGTTTCAGAAAGCTCAATACGCTTTTTTGTTTCAGGATCTGAAAATATCAGAATTTCGCGGCGCTTGTCCGCATACACAAATTCTAGGTTAACATTTACTGCCGAACCGTCATCAACTTTATCACCGCTTTTAAAGGAGAGTTCTTGAACGCCGTTTGTTGCAACGTTTCGAGCTTTAATATTTACAATTCCTTTTGCTCGAGCTTTTTTGAATCGTTCAAATTCTAAGACTTGATACGTTGTTCCGTTGTGTTCGAATATCACTCCTTGACGTAGATCATTTGCGGCAATCATCGTTAGGAATTGTATCATAATTTAGTCGTAATCCGGAAAACGTAATCCGAAGTTCGTAAATAGTAAAGAGGTAAAAGATAGAAGTGAGAAAGGAGACAATACAGAATTACGAATTGCAAATTACGAATTACGAGTTACGAATTACGAATTCCGAGTTACGAATTACGAATTCCGAGTTACGAATTACGAATTCCGAGTTACGAATTCCGAATTCCGAGTTACGAATTCCGAATCTCCACCAATGTTACAATACGCGTATGGCGAAAGACGTTAAACTTCCACCACATAATCTTGATGCCGAAATGGCTGTTTTGGGTTCTCTTTTGATTGATCCAGAGGCCATAATTCAAATAGCTGACAAGATTAAGCCTGAACAGTTTTATCGTGGTTCACATCAAAAAATCTATGCCGCCATGCTTTCTTTGTTTGAACGACGCGAACCAGCGGATGTTCTTACTGTTTCAAACGAATTAAAAGAATCAAACGATCTCGAATCAGTCGGTGGCGAAGGGTATTTAGCAGAACTTGTTAATGCCGTTCCAACCTCGGCCAATATTCAAAGTTACACCTCAATTGTGCGCGAAAATTCTATCCGTCGCGAACTTATTTCAACTGCATCACGTATGACAGAGGATTCATTTGAAAACACAAAATCGGTACGTGAATTATTGCAAGAAACTGAGCAGGCAATTTTTGGTATCAGTCAAGAGAATTTAACGCGTATGTTTGTGCCAATTCGCGACACACTCATGGAAAACTTTGACAAGCTTGAAGATCTGCAGAAAAACAAAACAGGAGTACGCGGTGTACCTACAGGATTTCGAGATATTGACAACAAACTCTCGGGACTACAGGATTCAAATCTCATTATTCTTGCGGCTCGTCCATCGGTTGGTAAAACTTCACTTGCGCTGAACATTAGCCAATATGCGGCGGTACACCAAAAAGTTCCAGTTGGATTTTTTTCACTTGAAATGTCACGCGATGAGTTAGTTAATCGACTTTTATCGAGTCAATCGGGGGTTGATCAGTGGAAGATTACAACGGGAAATTTAAATGAGGAAGATTTTGGAAGATTGGGTGAAGCGATGGGTATTTTGGCTGATGCACCAATATATGTTGATGATACTCCGGGAATTAGCATTCATGAGATGAGAACAAAAGCGCGAAGACTGCAGATTGAACACGGGGTAAAACTAATTGTGGTCGACTATTTACAGCTTGCGGTGAGTCGAAATCTTATCAATCGCGTTCAAGAGGTTTCGGAAATTTCTCAAGGTCTTAAAAATATTGCGCGTGAGCTTAAGTGCCCAGTACTTGCGTTGTCGCAGCTTTCACGAAGCGTTGAGCAAAGAGGGGAGCAGCGTCCGCAACTTTCTGACCTTCGGGATAGCGGATCTATTGAACAAGATGCCGACGTTGCAATGTTTTTGTGGCGCCCCCTTGATGAAGAAAAAGAGCGTCCTGATCATGTTAAATTAACTATCGCAAAACATAGAAACGGTGCGCCAGGGGAAATCGATCTTATTTTTAAAGGTGAGCAAACTAGGTTTTATAGTATGGAAAAGAAGATACGGAATGAGTAATTTGTAATGAGTAACACGTGATTCGTAACACGTAAAACGTAATTCGTAACTCGAAACTTGTAAATCGGAATTCGGAACTAGTAATTCGTTAAAGGTAAAAGGAGTTATCAATATTCAAAGATTTCAAAATTAATGTTCGTAGGGACATTGCGTGCAATGCCCCTGTTTCCGGTATTGTAGGGGCGTGGTCGTGACCCGCCCGTTCTCGTTTTGAGCAATAAAAAACCCGGAATCTTGCGACACCGGGTTTGGTTAGACAGAGACACCGTTTTGGGGCAAAATCTCTACTTGATCAGACTGAGAACGAATGTCATGAATGGATGCATCACCATCGTACCTGCTGGTGCATGCAACCAGACAAATGTGGTAAAAAAGCCAGTGAGTCCTACCGCTATCACCGTCAAATTCATGCCCCAATCACTTTCAAGTGTTTTTCCGAGACTCATCTTTCTTAACGATAGCCACGTGAGCGCGGCTAGAGATGCACCGACGAGAAACAGAAAAATGGTTTCGATACTCGAAATGATTTGTACGCCTTCGAAAACTTCTCTGTGCATCGTCAGCATTTTGACGAACACGCCCACGAAGGCAACCGTACTGAACATGAAAATCACGCACAGGCTGAATAACCCTATCCCGAGCTTCAAGAGTGAAGGCACTATCTCCCTGACCAAATCTATCAACCAGAATTTTTCTGCTTTGTCCTGCAATGTGTCCCTCCTTTGGGAACGAATGAAAGTCGATATTTATGTTTGCGCTTTTTGTTAACTGTCGTTGCCATCAATTCTAACCTCGCGAATAATGTTTATAGCGAGATTGAGAAAGGACATCATTATTCGTAAACAGATCGGGATGCAAATAACAAACCCAAAAAATGCAAGGAAATAAGTGCTTTCAATAGGCTCGCGTGCATTCCACGACATGAACACGACAGTCAGCAAGCTAACAATCGAATCCTCGCCTACCTGATGTGCGATTATGTCTCCAACTGCAACAATGGGAAATATCGTGCAGAGGAGCCATAGTGTAATTAATACATCTGACCAAGCGATTTTTCTCAAGGCAGAATTCTCCTTTTCGTTGGTTTGAAAGGTTCGAAAAATCGAAAATTTAAGCTGGGTGGAGTATATCACGACAAAACCCATAGCACAAATCGCTATGTTACACATATTGATTTTACGGTTGCTTCATATTATAGTTACAGAGTACTTATGGGCGCAAAGCTTAAAGGATTACATCGTTTTAACTTATTCATGGGGTCTCTTCATTTTTTGCAAGCTCTTGCAGTGTTTTTTATCAGTGATCCAACTAAAGGCGTTGTTCCTATAACTATAAATTACCTTTCTTTTGATGTCGCAACGTCAAAACTACTCCCCACAACTCAAGAATTATTCACGGTGAATTTAGCCTGGTTTGTGGTTGGATTTTTCTTACTTAGCTCTACCGCTCATTTTTTTATTGCCACAATTTATCGCACAACGTACGAGAAAGATCTGCAACGTGGCATAAACAAAGTACGTTGGTTTGAATATGCGCTAAGTGCTAGCACCATGATGGTTGCAATTAGTTTGCTCTCCGGCATTTATGACCTTTCGAGCCTTGTTGTGATCTTTGCACTCAATGCAGTTATGAACCTTTTGGGCCTTACGATGGCAAAAGAAAATCAAGGAAAAACTCAGATCAACTGGTTGACGTATATTATCGGCTGTATCGCAGGTATTGTGCCGTGGATCATATTTGGCATTTATGTCTATGGATCAGATACGTACGGCGGCGGAAATATTCCAACGTTTGTATACTGGATTTACGTGTCGATCTTTCTATTCTTCAATAGCTTTGCGGTAAACATGATTCTGCAATACAAAAAAATCGGCAAATGGTCAGATTATTTGTATGGCGAAAAAGCATACATCGTATTAAGTTTAGTCGCAAAATCGCTGTTAGCATGGCAGGTATTTGCGGGAACCTTACGCCCGTAATCAATCCACGCAAAATTTCTTATGTATCTGAATGTGTGTCTAACGTGATGCACTTTATTTTCGTTTTTTCACAATCAGTAATCAAGACTCAAGACCAGTCGTCAAAACCTTTAGTTTCGATGTATAAGTGGCTGAAGTCTGTTTTTTTAATGGAATTTATGTTATAAACGTAACGTTGATGATTGTAAAGATATTTTTAACACTAACTATTGTATTTTTGATTGCCCCACAACATGCTTTTGCGTATCTTGATCCAGGCACCGGAAGTATTCTTTTTCAACTATTAATTGGAAGTGTTGTTGGTGGAATATTTTTTGTTACTTCGAAACTAGAACTCATTAAAGCTCGTATTAGACAATTCCGGAAAAAAGAAGAAAAAGATTCTCATGATGATAGATAATCACCCCTCTTCTTTTCGAGACCCCAGTGGTTTTATATTCCAGAAAGACGATCACATATATCGGTGTGTAAACCAGCGCTATTCAAATGAGTACGATACTCTCATGAATTCGGGCTTATATGAAGAGCTTACCAGTCGAAGTTTGTTAATCCCCCATCAAGAGGTTGCGTTTACTGAGGAGTTTTCTCATCAGTATAAAATCATACAACCTGGGTTTATAGAATTCATTTCGTACCCTTATGAGTGGTCATTTAGTCAACTTAAAGACGCAGCTTTGGTGACACTTGAGATTCAGATGACGGCGATGAAATTCGGAATGTCTTTAAAGGATGCAACAGCGTACAACGTTCAGTTCCATAAAGGCAAGCCGGTTTTTGTGGACACTCTTTCTTTTGAGATTCTTGAAGAGAAACCGTGGGTGGCGTACAAACAGTTTTGTCAGCATTTTCTTGGCCCGTTGTTATTAATGAAGCATATTGATCCTGGCGTACATAAGATACTGACAGAGTATTTAGATGGTATTCCACTGCAAGTTTTATCCCGCATGTTGCCACTAAAAACATGGACTAATATCGGAACATTAATTCATATTCATCTTCATGCCCGGAGTCAAAATAAGTATGCCCATGTTCATAGCGATGAGATTAAACAAAAAACAACTCAATCTATGTCATATAATCAGCTTCTAGGTTTTATTACCAGTTTAAAGTCTGCAGTGACTTCATGTAAATTACACGATGTAAAAACAGAATGGGGAGATTATTACAATTTTCATAATTACTCCAAACGTGGTTTTCAACACAAAAAGCAACCCATTTCTGAATATGTGGACCAGGTACAACCGCACTCTGTACTTGATATTGGTGGTAATGTAGGAGAGTTTTCAAAAATATTGACTGACAAAGCCACGCTAGTTATTAATACCGATATCGATCCCCTTGCCGTGGAGGCAAATTATCAAGAAATCAAAAAAACAAATATCTCAAATATGGTTGTTATGATGAATGATATTACGAATCCACCTTCTGGAATTGGGCTTTTGAATCAGGAACGCGAATCGTTTTTGGATCGTGTGCATGGGGTTGATCTTGTTATGGCGTTGGCTCTTATACATCATCTCGCAATTTCGAACAACATTCCATTTAAAAACATTGCACGCATGTTTTCAACGATCAGCGAAAATCTTATTATTGAGTTTGTCCCCAAGTCTGACAGTCATGTAAAAACGTTACTACAGACACGTGCGGATATCTTTGACTCATATAACAAAGAATCCTTTGAAAAAAACTTTGGTTCCTTTTATGAAATAATCAAAACTACCAATATTACAGAGTCAGAGAGATTCTTATATTTAATGAAACGAAAATGATACAAACTATTTTAAAGAATAAAATATACCCGTTTTTATTGGTTTTTGTATTTGTCTTTTCGTACTACATTGAAAATGCTGTAGAGGCCTATGTATCACAAACCCTACTGCCATTATTGTTGGGACTATTGATTGCACTCGTATTCTATGTCGTATGGACGACTATATTTCGTCGAGAAGATAAAGCGGCGATTCTTACAACATATTCACTATCTGCAGTATTTTTGCACGGACATGTTAAAAATCTACTCGACGAACCGTCGATAACTCTTGCAGGGAAAACGTTTGGTGAAGATAGTCTTGTTATATTGATGTGGGGAGTATTGGGAATTGCTGTGCTTCTATTAGTTATCAGAGCAAAGGATAGTATTGAATCGGTAACCAAAAGTCTCAATATTGTTGTACTTGTAATGATTATTTCCAATCTCATATTGTTTGCGGGACTAATGCTTGATGGGAAAGTGGTTGTTTCAGAAGTAGCGTATAAAGGAAAGGTCCAGGTTAATTTTGATGGTCCAATAATCTCGGATGATCTACCAGACATCTACCATATTGTGCTCGATAAATATGCCTCAAATGGTGTTTTAGAAACGTATTTTAATTACGACAATAGCGCCCATACTGACGTGCTTGAAGAGATGGGGTTTTATGTAGCTTACGACGCGCGAACAAACTATCCCCATACGCTTTATTCACTCAGTACAACGCTGAACATGGTATATGCAAATGAGTTGGCTGAAAAAATGAACGCAGATCCCAAAGAAGTTAACGGTGAGCTAAACATCATTTACCCTGGATTTAGAAATCACGAAGTAGGCCAGATTCTTACAGCTGCAGGTTATGATTATTACCACACCGGCAATTGGTTTTATCCTACGCAAACGAGTAGTTCTGCGACCGAAAACTATATTTTTAATAAATCACAATTTCGACTTGGCGAATTCACGGATAAGTTTTTACAACAAACTATTTTAGAACCTTTGCTCGGAAAATATTATATTTTAAGCGAAGCAAACCAACACTTGGAAGCGATTTGGTTTGGGTTCGATAAACTCGAAGAGCTTGTTGCAACGAAAAAAAGTCCTAAATACATTTTTACCCATCTGCTTATTCCACATGGTCCCTATGTAGTGGGTGCTGATTGTAAAAAACTTCCGCCGGGAACAATTGTTTCTGATATGAAGCCGCTGTATCTTGGGTCATTAGAATGCGCCAATACGAGAGTAGAATCGATTGTTATGCAGATTATGGATGACACCAATGGCAATGCGATCATCATTATTCAGTCCGACGAAGGGCCAAATATCTCTCGAGCAGAGATGCCTCGCGATGATTATACATTTTTAGATATGCCCGACGACATAATTATTAGACGTACAGAGATTCAATATGCCGTTTATTTACCAGATCAAGATTACAGTTTGTTTTCTCAAGATATGACGCCCATAAATACGTACCGCATTATTCTCAATAATATCTTGGGAACAAAGTTTCCTTTGCTTGAAGATGTGACGTATATTACTGAAACGCAAGGATCACTTATAGAATTTGATTTCACCCCGGTTGATCCTACAATATATAAATAATCCGCGTATAAGGTTAGATAAACTCACTTTTTAACATGGCAGGTATTTTCGGGAACATTACGTCCGTAACAGTAAAGCCATTCTAATACTCCTATATTTTCCTGCTATCGTAAGCCCAATGCAAAAGAGACTGACGTTGTTTATTTGGACGATATGACGTTTCATAACAAGCCAGCGTTTAATTTGTCTATAGTCTTCATCAACAATTCGCCGTCCCATGTAGTAACGTGCATACCACTGAAACCATCCACGTGGATCGTCAGCATAAATCCACCCCTTCTTTTGCCAGTGCGACAATGGCATACTTGCATTGACTCCAAAATAATTTAGCTTTGGATCTTTTCCATGGTCGGACAGTTTTGCTTTTTCAAACCAGTCTGCAGGAAATTCTTTGGGTGTGTCACCAAAATATTTTCCACCAAAAACACCAAGTTCAAGCATTTGCTTAGGAGTAAGCTCTGGTTTAAACAGTGGGTCAAAATTTTGTCCTGGTTGTGCTGTTCTTTGGTATAGGTAATTTTTTTGGTAGACATCATTCACGCGGATTGTTTTCATAGAGAAATTATACGGTAGATCATAAGACTTGCGAAAGGATCCAAACTAAAGTGCCTTTTGTTCAGAAAGTACCCGTGGTTTATGGGCCGCGGAAAGTAAAAGTCCTACAATATGGCAAAATCCGCCAAATATCACACCGTAATGAAGATAATACGCAATAACACCCGATGTTGACGCTGTAATTGCCGGAAGAAATATCACGCTCACAAAACCTAATCCAAAAAATATTGCAGGCAGTTTATCAGAAAGACTGGTATACGTTTTAAAAAACACGCCACTAAAACCAAACACCAATATCACACCAAACATAAACTGGCTAAAATCGTCAATAAACGTATGATGAAAATCAATCACACCATTTTCCATAACCGTAAAAGGCACAAAATTTACAACGTATGGTGTGATTGCTAATATGCCGTACAAAAAAACTGGTATCCCAATATACAGTGATATCTGGGGCAAACGAATTATCAAAAGCCCTAAAAGCAGAAAAACAAACCCTGCATAGAATAATATATTCGCAATAATATTTGAGGCAAACGCTTGAACAATAAAATTGTCTGGAAAGTATTGATACGAAATGCCTGCAATAGCGTATCCGACCGTACTCACCAATGCTGCTGCCCCAAAAAACAAAGCCACGTTATTTTTGTTTTTAAGATAAGAATAAAACAGAATAATTGAAACAATAAAATACTCAAGATTTTGGATCCACAACATGGTTAGATCCTGAAAATGGGGATTAATGCGAATATCAAGCATATTATCCAATCTCCTCCAAAAATGTTTGCGTTGTTTCTTTTGGTAGCGTAATGGTAAATGTGGTTTTTTCGCCTAGAACACTACGAACATCAATCGTTCCATCATGAAGTTCAATAATTCTTTTTGTAAAAAACAGTCCAAGTCCCATTCCTTGACTTGTCATATTTAACACATCCAGTTTTAAAAACGGTTCGAATATTAACGGGATCAGATCGGACGGTATGCCCTTACCATGATCTGAGATAGAAAAAATCGCCTGCTGTTTGTGAGACAAATACGTAATCTCAACTGTTGCATTTGCTTTGGAGTACGTTATTGCGTTATCAATCAGATTAGCCAGCGCTGTACGAATTTTGGCAGCGTCAATTCGTAAAACGGCATCGGCATCTTTGCCTGGTGTAAAAGATAAAATAACACCACGTTTTGCAGCACGTATAGAAAATGTCTCGACCAGTTCTTGCACAAGCTCGATTACTTTTGTATTTGAAAGAGATAACGATGCATTATGGGCTTCAAAATCTATGACTTTAAAAATGGTTTCGTTAACCACATCTATACGTTCAATATTTGCCTGCAGTCCAGTAAGTATGTGTGTTTGCTCCGGTGTTTGTTTGGTTTGTTCAAATTGTTCAAAATAACCCTTAAGTGCAGTAAGGGGCGAGCGTAGATAATGTGATGCAATACTTAAAAAATCCTCTTTGAGGTCTGTTGTGGTTCCACGCATGCCAAGATGATCTTTAAGTTTTATATTACTTATTTGGTTCTGTAAATTCGATTCCGAAACAACTCCAGAGATTATCCCTACCGCAACAAACATTAATGCCCGAAACATAGGATCAAACGCATCCAATTCGGGTTGTGTACTTACCAGATAAAAAAATGCGCTGGTTAATCCTGCAAATATGCCTCCTACCAACCCACTCGTTATCGAAACGGAAATAATAATGGGAAACAACAACAAAGAAACTTCTGTAGTAATTAAGTTGGTTATAAAAAGCAGAAATAACGCAAACACTACGTTTGAAAAGCCCAAAACGTGTGCCATAAGATCTCTACGTAACGGATTGCGTGTAACATACCGATGAACTAAAAACTCAAGCAACTCTGAACCGACAATAGTGGCGAAAAACAACACGGTTATCTCAACAGAAAATTCAAAGTAAAGTACCATGTAAACTGCGATCGCTTTTATCGGAATTCTAACCCACGACTGCGAAACCGACGCTCCAATATGTTGCAGGGGACTTTCATCCATGTGTGGTTATTATCACAGCTTTGCCCATTACTTGTAAAGACTAATTCAATAGTTGCTTTGGGATAACTGACTTCACCGTACCGTTACACTTTTAGCAAGATTCCGAGGTTTATCTGGATCGCATCCACGTTCCAATGCCAAAAAGTAGGCGAGCTGTTGTATCGGAATAATGTTTGCAATAGGGCTTGCAACTCCCACATCAGCAACATGAATGTATTCATCAAAGACCTCAAGCGGCTTATTGGATACGCCAATAACATACGCGCCACGTGCTTTAACCTCCATTGCGTTTGAAATAATCGCTCGGTATGTTTCGTCTGGTGGCGCAAACACAATAACGGGGGTCTTTTCTTCAATAAGTGCAATTGAGCCATGTTTTAATTCACCTCCAGCAAAACCTTCAGCATGGATGTAACTCACTTCTTTTATTTTAAGTGCACCTTCTATTGCATCGGCATAGGACGAACCGCGACCGATCAAAAAGATACTGGGGGATTGTGCAATTTTTTGGGCTATTTTTTGCAACTGGTTACGCATCTCAATTGAAAGTAAGCGCGTAACTTCGGATGACACAGTATGCAATAATTCTTGACCTTGCGTTATGTTCTCGGATAACGCGTATGCAGTCAAAAGCAAAACCGTAAGTTTGGCGATATAACTTTTGGTTGCCAGTACGGCCTTTTCAGGACCTGCCAACAAATGAACACAAACGGCAGAAAGTCGATCAACAGTTGAACCTTGAACATTAACTAAACTTGCGATGGTCGCGCCTTTATTGTGTGCTGCCTTAAGGGCTTCAATAACATCGATCGTCTCACCGCTTTGAGTTAACGCAACCACTAAACTTTCTTTGCGAATAAAACCAGAAAGATACGAAAACTCACTTGCCTGAGTAATATTTATATGTCTCTTAGCTATTTTAGAAAAAAGATATGCACCGGCAAGGGCAGCATTGTAAGCTGTTCCACATGCAACGAAATACGTTCCGTAGGAACGGCTAATAGCGCGAGTCAGCTGCTGAATTTGGTCGGATGATGTTTCGGCAATCAGACGAATAACCTCGGGTTGCTCGTTAATTTCTTTATCCAAAAAGTGTTCGTAACCATTACGAGTAGTTTGCACATCTGAAACCTCAAGTGTTGAGAGCGAATAGGCAACGGGCGTATGCGTAGAAAGATCAAAAAGAGTAAATCCATTGTCGCTGATTTGAACACCTTGCATATCCTCCACAAAACAAACCGTACAGGTATATTCCGTTAATGCGGCTGGATCTGATGCAAGATAATAGGTATTATCTTTTCCAATCCCAACAACCAAGGGCGAGCCTGTCTTTGCAGCATAGATAGTGCCGTTTTGTGCATCAAGCGCAACGATAGCATTATATCCATCAAGCACTGCGAACGAATCCCAAAAAGTCTTTTCTTCCAAAAGATGTGCAAAAACTTCGGTGTCAGTCCCAGATTCAAACACATGACCACGCGCCAAAAGTTCACTTTTTAGTTCGAGATAATTATCAATAATCCCATTGTGAATAACCGCAAACTTTTTGTCACACGACAGATGAGGATGAGCATTCTGCTTGGTCACACCACCATGCGTTGCCCAACGCGTATGGCCAATTGCAACTGAACCAACCAAATCAAGCGTACTATCTCCAATCGTTCCAATCTCCTTTGAGACAGAAATGGTTTGGTCATCCTGCAACAAAGCCACACCCCAGGAATCGTATCCACGATATTCAAGCTTTTTCAAACCTTCAAACGTTTTGTATCCTGCCTCAGGTTTGTTCAGATAGGCTGCAAATATCCCACACATCGTATATTCATCGTAACGGTATTCAAAAATATTGCAAATCGAAACAACCTAGATAAGATTGCACGCGCACTGTTTTCCTACGAGGAAAGCAAAGGTCCTAGAAGATCAAAATAATACACCGCGTAGATTACAACGATCTGCAAGAGAATAATCCCAAAAATCCACACCATAAAACTCATCTTCTGACGTTTATGTTTAAAAAGATTAGAACCAAACAAAATCCCGAGTGAACCACCAAAAGTCGCGATCAAAAAAAAGAAGTTTTCGGGTAATCTTACTGATCGTTCATATCCAGCAACCATTTTGTCATATCCGAACATAAGGAGAGAACTAAAATTTACCGAGATAAGTATTTCTATAAGTATATATTGTTTAAGTAGATAAAAGTGCAAAACACAAAACACGCCAACGCTTACTAACACATGGAGGATAAGATAGGTGAGTACTAATTGAGATTTTGTTTGATGTTTCATAACAGCATTTACGAAAAATATTTTCCGCCGTTTACATGAAATGTTTGACCAGTAACAAAACTAGCTTTATTAGAAACCAAATACGAGACCATATTTGCAACATCTTGCGGAGTACCCAGACGTTTGATTAACTGCTCGTCAACTCGCTCATCACGACGCGTGCGCGTATCCGATGAAATAAGTAGCGTATCAATACTTCCCGGCGCAATGGCATTTACTCTAACTTTTGGTGCAAGCTCAATAGCAAGTGACCGCGCAATTGCTATGATTCCTGCTTTTGAAATGTTGTAATCAATGCCATGATCTGAGCCTACGAATGCATTTATTGACGACATGAAAACTATTGATG
>Ga0100387_10002857_pt1 | contig 14519 bp, 15 predicted proteins | sample CryGeymeta201511_FD_81547 | JGI IMG/M metagenome (GOLD analysis project Ga0100387, IMG submission 81547) | Groundwater microbial communities from Crystal Geyser aquifers in Utah, USA - Crystal Geyser metaG 2015-11 | ecosystem: Environmental > Aquatic > Deep subsurface > Groundwater | place... | reverse complement strand
GATTCGGAGATGAATCCGCTTAAGCCCGGCAACACGATAGCGGCAAAAAATGCAAGTGTAGTAAAACCGGTATACACAGGCATCTGATTTGCAAGTCCGCCAAAATCATTCACGCCTCTTGTATGAGCTCTGTCGTAAATAACTCCCACATTAATAAAGAGCATTGCAGTAATAGTACCGTGGTTAAACATTTGAAAAACCGCGCCGGAAATACCAAGTGTATTTAATGACGCCATCCCGAGCATCACATAGCCCATATGTGAGATAGATGAGTAAGCAATGAGTTTCTTAAAATCTTTTTGAGCCATTGCGCATAATGCACCGTAGATAATATTTATCATTCCGAACAAACCTATGTACCATGCAAGCTGCACTGTTATTTCGGGGAACATCGGGTAGCATACTCTAAGTATTCCATAGGTGCCCATCTTTAAAAGCACTCCGGCAAGAATAACGGATATAGCAGTTGGCGCTTCAACGTGTGCATCCGGAAGCCAGGTATGAAACGGGAACATTGGAATCTTAATTGCAAACCCTATAAAGAGAGCAAGGAATGCGTATAACCGTAAGTTTGCCGGGTTAAGCGGCGACAAAATTCCAGTTTCAGTATAACTTGCGAAGTTCATCATTTCCAGCATGTTGAATGTGAAAACTTTTGAACCGTTTGCTAATGTTTCTTGAGTCGAAAAATACAATCCGATAATTGCTAAAAGTATTAGTACACTGCCAAGCAAAGTATATATAAAAAACTTAATGGCTGCATATTCTTTTCTTGGACCGCCCCAAATACCGATTAAGAAGTACATCGGTAGGAGCATTATTTCCCAGAAGATATAAAATAGGAAGAAATCGAGAGCTACGAAAACTCCAACCATTCCAGTGTCAAGCAAAAGGAACATTGCAAAATATCCTTTTATAGATTTGGGGATATTCCACGAGGCGAGAGTTGCGATAAAAGTAATTAAAGCTGTTAAGAAAACAAGAGGAGCGCTTATTCCATCTATGCCGAGGAAGTAGTCTATTTTTATCTGCCCGATCCAGGAAAAACCGCTTACGTCGATCCATCTGAATTTTTCAATAAACTGGAAACTATTAGCATCGAACACTCCACCTTTGGCGTAATTAAATGCAGCTAAAATAAAAAGTGATACAACAAGCTGAATACCTGTAATAGCAAGTGTAAGATACTTAATCAGCAGTTCCTGAGTTTTGGGTATGAACATAATAATAAGCATACCCAGCAAGGGAAGAAAAGTAATTAAACTTAATACAGGAAAATGTTCCATTTGAATTCCTAAAATGACTTAAATAAAAACAATAGTATTACTAAAGAAAATATTACAAAAACAATATACGTCTGCACACGCCCGGTTTGGAATGCCCTAAAAAACAAACCAATTAAACCGCTTAGGTATGCAACAAAATTAACCAATCCATCCACTACATAAGTGTCAAACTTACCCGAAACATACGAGAATGTGCGTGTAACCGTAGCTGTGCCGTTAACAATTCCGTCTACAATATATTGGTCGAACCAGTTAAGTATTCGGCTGAAAGCAAGAGTGCCTGCGACAAATGTGGCATCATATATTTCATCAAAATACCACTTGTTGTATGAAAGTTGGTAAAGTGGTTTTAGTCTTCCGGCAACATTATCAGGATTTATTTTCTTCCACTGATACATCATAAATGCGAAAAGGATTCCGAGAGTTGCAACAAGCAGCGATAAAAACATTGCCGGGTAATGCGCATGATGTACTGCTTCTGTATATTGATTTGAATAAACAATTTCTCGATGATTAGTTTCTGCATTTACTGCCGGTTGCTTCATCTGCGTATCATCAACCATAAAAGGATAGCGTGCATAAGTCGGCACCGATATTACCGGAGCTTTTACCCACTTAGATAAAAACAAGCCAGCGTTTGCATCCACCGGGTTGGGGGTATAAAAAATAAATATTGACAATGTTGAAAGCACAATAAGGGGCAGCGTCATAACCCATGGACTTTCATGTGCATGCTCATATTTATGCTCGTCCACAGGTTTGCCGTGAAAAGTTAGGATGATCAATCTGAACATATAAAATGCTGTTAACATCGCAACAAAAAATCCTACGGCGGGGAACAGCCAATGCCCGGTAATGGATGCGAATGCATACGTGCCGGCGAGAATTCCATCTTTGCTTAAAAAGCCTGAAGTGAGTGGTATACCAGAAATGGCGAGTGAAGCAATAAGAAAAGTTGCGTAAGTAATCGGCATCTTTTTCCTTAGTCCCCCCATTTTTGTGATGTCTTGTTCATGATGCATTGCATGGATAACTGAACCTGATCCGAGGAACAAACATGCTTTGAAAAATGCGTGTGTAATCAAATGGAAAAACGCAAAACTATAGGCTCCAACACCGAGCGCCATCACCATATAACCGAGTTGACTTATTGTTGAATAAGCTAAAACTTTCTTAATATCGTTTTGAGTCAATGCAATAGTAGCCGGGATGAAAGCCGATAGAGCGCCTATAACTGCAATGACCAACAATGCATCGCCGGTTAGAATTGTAAATATTCTTGCAATAAAGTAAACGCCGGCTGCAACCATTGTTGCGGCATGTATCAGCGCGCTTACCGGAGTAGGACCTTCCATTGCGTCGGGAAGCCAAACATGCAACGGGAATTGTGCCGATTTTCCAATTGCACCGCAAAATAATAGTACGCCTGTAATCGTTAACCAAAAACCGCTGTTAAACGGAAGATGCCCTTGCGAGATTGCAAAGAAAATTTTTTCAAAAGAAAAAGTATGATATGTAGCGAATAAAATTAGAATACCTGCGAGCATTCCTAAATCGCCAATTCGGTTTACAATGAAAGCTTTCTTTCCCGCATCGGAGGCAGATTTTTTTTCATACCAAAAACCAATAAGCAAGTATGAAGATATACCTACGAGTTCCCAAAAAATGTACATCATCAAAACATTATGCGTTATAACGATGCCTGTCATAGAAAAAGTAAAAAAACCAAGATAAGCAAAATAACGGTTGTAGCGGATATCGTTCTTCATATAAGCGATAGAGAAAAGATGGACGAGGAAGCTAATTAGAAAAACAACAAGAAGCATGATAACGGAGATATTATCGAGCAGGACGCCAAGCTCAATTTTTATCCAGCCAAACAGAGGAGTGTTTCCGAGGTTAATCCATTCAAATTCAGATACAATATCTTTACCGGTGAAGTAACCAAGCTTGAAGAATGCTATAACACCCGCTAAAGCCATCGCGATAAAGAGAGTAGAGATTTCAAATAAATAAGCCCATTTTAATTTCTTCCCTAAGAAAATACTGAATGCGAAACCCAGCAGAGGAAGAAATAAAACTGCAACCGATAATTGTGTAAGTAAAACTTCAGTCATAAAACTCAGTCTTTTAATGTATCTATTTCATCTACGTTAACAGTAGAGAAGATTTTATAAATGTTTAATACAATTGCCAAAGCAATAGCTGCTTCAGCGGCGGCAAGAACTATAACAAACAGAGCAATCATTTGTCCCTGCAATCCGAAATTTCCATATTTAGCAAAAGCTATGAAATTAATATTTGCCGCATTAAGTATAAGCTCAATTCCCATCAAAACCATAACAGCATTTCGGCGGGTAACTATGCCAAAAATGCCAAGGCAAAAAAGTAATGAGCTGATTACGAGAAAATGATTTAATCCAACATGCAACATTTTTACTTCCTTGCAATTGATGCTGCACCAACGAGTACAACAAGTAATAAAACTCCAAGAACTTCAAATACAATTATGTATTCGTTCATCAGCAGTAACCCCAACCCCTCGAGTGTGGTTTTGGGAAATTCTGCAGCAGATGTTTTCCACTCCGTATTCAACAATGCAGAAACCAAAACACCGCCGAACAAACCAACGCCAATAGCTGCGGGGAATAATTGAAGCGAGCCGCTTTTAATCTGCACGTTAGTAATTTTGTTTGTTAACATCACTCCGAAAATAAGCAGAATAAGTATGCCGCCAACGTAAACAACCAATTGAACAATAGCCACAAAATCGGCGCCGAGAAGAACATAAATACCAGTAACGCCAAAAAATGTAAGTAACAAATAAAAAGCAGCATGCACAATGTTACGGGTGGTTACTACCATAAAAGCAGAACCAACAGTTGTAATGGCAAAAACAAAAAATATGATGTCGTAAATATTCATACCGTTTTACTCTTTTTTATCTTCAGGTTTTTCGGCTGAAGGTTTGTTCTCTTTTGGGGCAGCTTGTCCTTCTGCTTTTTTAGCAGCAGCGGCAGCTTTTTGAGCAGATTTCTCAGCTTCAGCCTTCTCAAAATTGTTTTTCTTTTCTGCTATTTCATCGGGCGTTAGAGTTACAAAGCTATACAATAGATTTTCCCGTTTGTATTCGGAAAATTCAAAAACATCAGTCATATAAATGCATTCAGTTGGGCAGGGGAAAACACAAAGCTGGCAATAGCAGCATTTGGCAATATCGATATCAAATTTGGTTAGCCATAAAGCTTTTTTCTTTCCGTTGGAGGTTTTTCCAAGGTCGTCGGTTGGGAGGCTTTTAACAGTTTCAATAGAAATACAACTAACCGGGCAGGCTCTTGCACACTGGTCGCAGCCGATGCAATCATCCATATTAACGTAAAGCCTGTTGCGCTCTCTTTCGGGGAGTAGCAATTTTACATCGGGGTACTGAATTGTAACGGCAGGTTTAAATAAATGTTTGAAGGTAACATTCATACCAATAAACACTGTTGTTAAACCAAGCCATATGTTGTTAAAATATTCTCGCATATTAAAAAACTGTTATTAAACCAACAATAAGTAGATTGACAAAAGCAATCGGGATTAAATATTTCCAGCACAAAGCCATTAACTGGTCAACTCTTAAACGAGGGAGAGTCCAGCGAAGCCACATTTGAACTAAAACAAAAAATATTCCTTTGAAAGTAAACCAGAAAAATTGTTCGATTGGAATAAACCACGAAATTCCAAGAGAATTGCCAAGATAGCCGAACGGCGATTGATATCCGCCAAAAAATACTGCTGCAACAATTGCAGATACGGCAAACATATTTGCATATTCAGCAAGGAAAAACATTGCGAATTTCATTCCCGAATATTCTGTATGATATCCGGAGACAAGTTCCGATTCTGCTTCAGGAATGTCAAACGGTGTTCTGTTTACTTCGGCAAGTGTACTTATATAAATAATAACAAAACCGATAATCATGAAAGGAATGAAAGCAACTTTAATTAGTCCTGTTGAAGGTCCGCCAAAAATCATCCAGTTCCAAAAATGCCCCGTTTGAAGCTCGCTAAGTGTGTAAAGATTTAAAGTTCCTGTTATCATAACAATTGTAATGATAACAAGTATAGTCGGAATTTCGTAGCTGATTACTTGAGCGGCAGAACGCATTGCGCCGAGGAGAGTATATTTGTTATTCGATGCCCAGCCTGCCATTAAAATACCGGCAACGACTAAACCCGAGACTGCCACAATAAAGAATAATCCAAGATCAATATTAGAACCAATAAAAGCGCCGGAGAAAGGAATTGCCGCAAAGGCTGCATAGCTTCCGGTAAAGACAAGCACCGGGGCGATGTTAAATAATGCTTTGTCGCTGTTATCTGTAACAATATCTTCTTTCTGCATAAGTTTGAGAATGTCCGCCACAGTTTGAAATATTCCATGGTAACCTACTCTCATTGGTCCGAGTCGGTCTTGCATATGTGCCGATACTTTTCTTTCGAGAAGCACGGCGATTAGAGCGAAAGGAAGTATGAAAACAAACAGAGGCAGAAGACTCTGAATAAAACCGGCTGCAATTTCGCTGCCTGTTAATTTTAATAGAAAATCGTATATCATCTGTCAATCTCTCCGAGAACAATATCTATACTGCCAAGAATTGCGATAACGTCCGCAATCATGTGTCCGCGGCACAATTCATCCATTACACTCAAACTGATAAATGAAGGCGCACGCACTTTAACCCTGAACGGATTAACAGATCCGTCACTTATAATAAAATAACCGAGTTCACCGCGGGGGTTTTCAACTCTTGCATAAACCTGTCCAATCGGGGGTTTTACTCTTTTGGGAATAGCAGAAGTCACATCTCCTTCAGGAAGTTGATCGAGAGCTTGCTCAATTATTTTAAGGCTTTCTTCCATTTCAAGAATCCGCACAAAATATCTGTCCCAGCAATCGCCTACAGTGCCCATTCTGCCTTCGCCAACCGGTATGTTAAAATCAAATTTATCGTAAACCGAGTAAGGATCATTGCGACGCAAATCCCATTTCAAACCGCTGCCGCGAAGGTTTGGTCCGGAAACTCCAAAATTAATTGCCGTTTCAGGAGGAAGGATGCCAACATTGGCGGTTCGTTCAACAAAAATTTTATTATAGCTTAAAAGATCGTTCATCTCCTTTATCTTAGGTCTAAAGTAGGGGATGAATTCACGGGCAAGTCTTACAAAATCGGGATGCAGATCGTGAGAAAGTCCGCCGATCCAAATATAATTATAAAGCAGCCGTGCGCCGCATGTAATCTCAAACAGGCTTAATATTTTTTCTCTATCTCTAAAAGCAAAAAGGAAGGGTGTAAAGGCGCCAAGATCGGCGCCGTAAGTTCCAATAGCAACAAGATGTGATGCGATACGCTGAAGTTCCCCCATGATTACACGAATATATTCAACTCTTTGCGGCACTTCGATTCCAAGTAATTTTTCAACGGCAGTAACGTAACCAAACTCGTTATACATTGAGGAGAGGTAATCTAATCTATCTACATAAGGGATTACTTGAGGGTACGTCATAGCTTCGGCATGTTTTTCAAAACAGCGGTGAAGATAACCGATATGAGGTTTTACTCCTTTTATAATTTCACCTTCTAAAAGAAGTTCGAGGCGAAGCACTCCGTGCGTTGACGGATGCTGCGGACCCATGTTAAGAATCATTTCTTCAGTTTTTACAGGCATAATTTTCTTTAATTAATAAGGGACTTTCATTCCCTGATAGAATTCGGGATTCTTATAATCTTTTCTTAAAGGATAGCCGGCTTCCCAATCGTAAGGCATTAGAATTCTTCTTAAATCAGGATGATTTAAAAACTTTATACCGAACATATCAAATGCTTCACGTTCGTGCCAATCGGCTGAACGCCAAATTTCAGAAACCGAAGAGACTTCGGGATTTTCTCCCGGCATACGAACTGCGAGTGTAACTTTTTGTTTTAAAGACATTGATTCGAGATGATAAAACAAGCTGAATGTACGACCTTCAAGCTTAACTTCTCCCTGTTCACCGGTTATTTTTTTCCCGTTTGCATCATCAACACCGGACAGATTCATAAGGTTGTTAAATTGGTAACTGTCTGTATCTCTCAAAAAAGTGCAAACTTTGTCAATCTCAAATGGATTGACGACAATAAAATCTTCCACCGGCACGCCGGTTTTAAATTCAATTATGCTTTCGCCAAATTTTTCTTTTAACAAGTTAAAAATTTCTTCCGTAGTTTTCATGCAGTCTTTTTAACCAATGATTCATTTCTAATTTTTTCCTGAAGCTTTAATAGCCCTTCAAGCAATGCTTCGGGGCGGGGCGGACATCCGGGCACATAAACGTCAACCGGTATAACTCTGTCAACTCCTTTTAATACGTGATAACCGTGTTCCCAATACGGACCTCCGCAGTTGGAACAACTTCCCATCGAGATTACATATTTAGGGTCGGGCATCTGTTCATACAACCGCTTGATACGGATTGCCATTTTAAGTGTAACCGTGCCGCTAATAATTATCACATCAGATTGTCTTGGTGAAGGACGGGGAATAACTCCGAACCGGTCAAAGTCGTAATGAGAAGCTGAAGTAGCCATCATTTCAATTGCGCAGCATGCAAGCCCGAAGCCCATTTGCCAGAGTGAAGATAATCGCGCCCAGTTAAGAACGTCTTCAACTTTAGTTATAATGATGTTATCATCGGTAAATTGTTTGTCGAGTAATCCCATATTTCAAATGCTTATTTCTTTTGGTGTTAGTTGATCCGGTTTTTCAAGGTTCATTTTTTCAGCCAAAACCGGCGGAACAATTTTAGGGCGTTCCCATTCGAGGTCTCCCTTACGCCACTCGTATGCCATACCGAGTCCGAGAAGGAGAAGAAAAATAACTCCGACTATATAGCCTGAAAATCCGAAACTCTGGTAGACCATTGCCCACGGAATTAGCAGCACAACTTCCACATCAAAAATGAGGAAGATTAATGCGACTACATAAAAACGAATATTGAATTTAACCCACGGTGTGCCTTCTACATTTTCACCGCACTCGTAAGTTAATAGTTTTTCCCGTGTAGGGCGGCTCGGTCGGATTAATTTTGCAGCAACCACAGCCACGACTACAAAGAGTATGGCAGTTAAAAGGAAGATAAATATTTTTCCGAATTCAGTTAACATTGGCATCTATAATTTATCGGGCAATTAAATAATTAAAATTTTGAAAACAAAAATTAATTGAAATTCTTATAAGTTTAAAACATTTTTTTTGAGTCGCCAAATATTAACAACTAATATGCCAGCATCAAAATTTTGTGAATGGGGTATAAATTTGTACCGGCAAATAAATTATTGTCAAAAGTAGGAAGCTAGAAGATTCCTGTATTCTCACTAATAAGAATGACAGATGTAAAGCTGAACAATTCAAACGAAGACATCTTATTTATTCGATATTGATTAGCCATGATTGATTATCTTTAACAATAGGTTTATATTTTGCCAACTAAATTAAAGTATTGTAGTAACTATTTTTATTGTTAAAGATTTTTTTATCCGTTAGCCAACGGATTACTTTTTAACTTTATACTTTCAACTTTTTATTCGTTAACTAATCCGTTAGCCAACGGAATTACCGGGCGATGTAATTAAATGCGACCATCATTTGCAGAAATTAACTTAAGCAGCTTAGAGTTTAATTATTTAAATATCCGTAAAAAGGTTAACCGTAAAATAATGGCTGTAGTAAAAGCAGACGCATATGGACACGGGGTAAAACGTATTGTAAAAAAATTAGATTCTCTTGGTGATAAACAGCCTGATTATTATGCTGTTGCCATTCCGGAAGAAGGAATAGAATTAAGGAAATTAAAAGTAAAACAGCCAATATTAATTTTTGAACCAATCTCGCCTCAGCAAGCGAAATTAGTTTTTAAGTATAATCTTATCCCAACCGTTTCTTCACCTCAACATTTGAAGATATTTGAGCAAACCGGAAAAATTGAAAAACCTCTAAGAGTTCATGTAAAGATTGATACAGGGATGAATCGGATTGGTGTTGCTTATAGTGATGCATTCAATTTTTTAATAAATTTAAGCCGTGATAAAAATTTCATCACAGACGGTATTTACACACACTTTGCTACATCGGATGAAAAAGATAAAACTTTCGCAAATCTTCAGCTCGAAAGATTTAAAAACATCATCCAACAATTAAAGGAAGCCGGAGTTGATTACGGACTTGCACATGCAGCGAACAGCGGCGCTATTTTGGATATGCCCGAAGCTTATTTTGATATGGTGCGCCCGGGTATTTCACTCTACGGTTATTATCCATCGCTCGAAACAAGTGAATCGATCAAATTAAAACCTGTTATGAGTTTAATTTCTTTTGTAAATTCTGTTAAACGAATTTTACCCGGAGAAAGTGTAAGTTATGGCAGAAAATTTACGGCGGAAAATGAAACTACTATTATTGAAGTCCCCTTTGGTTATGCAGATGGTTACCGACGTAATCTAACGAACAAAACTTTTTGTCTCGTCAAGGGAAAGATGTATCCGCAAGTAGGTACAATAACTATGGACAGAGTAATGTTTAATGCAGGCAACGACATCATTAAAATTGGTCAGAAAGTTATTTTGCTTGGTAAAACTAAAACAGAAAAAATTGACGCATGGGATTGGGGCAATGTACTCGGAACAATTCCTTACGAAGTAACATGCGGAATTACAAAACGTGTGCCGAGAGTTTATAAAGATTAATCTATGGAAATAGTCAAACAATATATTTGTCAGTGTATAACTACCGCTTCAAATAATCTTAGGTTAAATTCGCAGCAGATAGAAGTGGTTGCACTATTACGCGAAGTGATAAGCGAATCATCGGATGTCGAGCGCGATATTAAAAATATGAAAAGGATAACCGAGTTTTCCACACTTGCAATAAGGCTGAACGAGATTTACAATTTCTTAGCCGGAAGGGTGGACATATTAAAATTATCCGACCAGTTCAAAATTCATAGCAGTGGTTTGATTAAAGACCTCACACACATGCTTGACACCGTTACGCCCCGATCTTTTAAAGCTGCAACACAAAAATTGGAAAATTTAGACATACACAAATCCACTTTACAATTCAATGAAAAAGCGGAAGTCAAAGATAATTCGGTAGTGAATGTCGATTTATCGAAAAGGAGATCTTCAGATGATTTGCTCGAACGGCAGAGTGAATCAATAAAAGAAAAACTTATTTTGGATGACGAAAAAGAAGACGAGGAAATTTTATTTCAAAACTTTGAAAAAACAGTGCTCGAACAAATTAAGCCTCTCGATGCTTTCTTTAAAAAAATCACTCCGGAGGATCTGTACATCGACGAGCTTGATGAATTTGTAAAAAAAGTAAAAGCTAATTCTGTACTATCGGAAAAAATAGGATTCGAAATAATTGCAAACATGCATAAAATTATTGCGCAGGCTCTTACGCTAATTAAACTAAGAGAAGTGATGCCGGGTAAAGATGTAGTTGATGCGCTAAGAGCATGCTTAATAGTAATTGTTGCCGTCGTTAAAGGGAAAGAAGTAGATATCACAAATTATTTAAATAGAGCCGAAGAATTCGGTAAACGGATAAAGATTATCAAAATTAGGAACTAAGTGGAATGAATGTTTATGTTGTTGTAATGGCTGGCGGTATTGGAGCGAGGTTTTGGCCCAAAAGCAATGAAAAAACGCCGAAGCAATTATTAAAAATATTCGGCGATAAAACTATGATTCAAGAGACTGTAGAACGATTGGATGGCTTTGTGGATAAAGACAAAATTTATGTCGTTACAAACAAAATGCAGCTTCCGTTTATGATTGAACAACTGCCCCAAATTCCTCAAGGCAACATTATCGCTGAACCTTTTGGGAGGGAAACCGCTTCGTGTATAGGACTTGCTTCTATCATTATTCAAAAACGAGATCCGGGTGCCGTAATAATAAATCTGCCCGCCGATCATATAATTAGGAAGTTAGATGAATTTCATTTGACATTAAAACTTGCAGTTGAATTTGCAAATAATACAAATGGACTTGTTACAATCGGCATCTTACCTTCGGGTCCGGAAACCGGTTATGGTTATATTCAAATTGATGAGCGGTCTGTGGCAGATAACATTCATCGAGTTTATTCTTTCGCAGAAAAACCTAATTACTCAACCGCAATAAGGTTTTTAGAAAGCGGCGACTTTCTATGGAACAGCGGTATGTTTATATGGAAAGTGAGTTCAATATTAAATGAAATTCAGATTCACATGCCAGATTTGTACGAGGGATTGGAAGAAATTAAATCTGTTCTCGATACGCCGGCGTTCGATAAAAAACTTGCCACGGTTTACGGGCAGTTACGAAAAATATCTATTGACTACGGAGTGATGGAAAAATCGCAGAAAGTGTATTTAACAAAAGGTAATTTTATCTGGAGCGATATTGGCAGCTGGGAAGAGGTTTATCAATTGAGCGAAAAAAACGATGTCGGCAACTGCATAAAAGGAAATGTTTTTACCGAGATGACGGTCGATTCGTTTATTCTTTCACCAGATAAATTTACTGCCGTAATCGGCGCCGAAAATATGATTGTAATAAATGACAATGACTGCACACTCATTTGCCGTAGAGATCAGGCTCAGTCTGTAAAGAAAGTTTTAGATTATTTGAAAATAAATAAGTTAACTATGAAGTAGGGAGAAGAGGCGAAAAGAAATTGTTATTAAACTGCGCTAAAAGGCATCGAGTATTTTTGGAGTGAACCTTGCAGTTCAAATATTAGTCTTCATTTTCCCGTCAAAATAATTATCAATAATGAAGATGAAATTATGATCACGATTTATTTTCAACAAAAAACTAAAATAGATTTGAGATTAAACCAAAATCTTTTATTTTTGTGCTCCAAATTTTTGAAGGGCAGGTAGCTCAGTCGGTAGAGCAAAGGACTGAAAATCCTTGTGTCGGGGGTTCAATTCCCTCCCTGCCCACATCAATGTGCGAATATTACCGGGTATTCGCGCTTTTTATTTTAAAGCGATTCAGAGAAAGAATTAAAAAAAGGGAAATTTGTAATCATTTTACTAATCAATTTTCCCGCACCAATTCAATGAGTATAAAATAGAAAACCGAACTGATAAAACATTAAGAGTCTAACGTCTTAAAAAATCAATTTGGCTTTCTAAATTCAATTTCTTTTATGGGCAACTCTAAAAACAGTATTTTGTAAATCTACGGGCTAACATCAGAATAAGTTTGTTTGGTCAATTGTTCCCTTCGCACCAAATTGTTTGGATTTATTGAGGTTAATTCTGCTAACAATTTAATTAGAATATCTCTTTCATTTTTTTCTTCTTGTAAAGTGGTCATTTATTATTTCCTTGTATTAAAATGGTAAATCATCAGTTCCAGATATTTCTTCAACTGAACTTTCCGGTGAAGAAGTCTCTGCCGCTTCCGGGAGTTGTAACGCTTCAATATCTGGCAGGGAAGCACCTATTAAGCCTTTAAGATCACCGTGCAATCCAGATGTATTTTTAATTACTTGCCTTAGCATTTTCTCTCTTGCTGCCCATTGTTTTTCAAATGCTTTTCGTTCATCGTTAACTTGTTTTTGCAATAACTCAAAGGCTTCAAGAATTGCTGATATACGCTGAGCAAATTCGTGGCTTGTTAAATAATTATACATCGATTCCATTTTTTGATTTTTACCAACTTCTGACTGACGTAGAATCTGGATTTGAATTAATTGCTCTCTTAAAGCTGAAGCAATTCCAATAGACGAATTAAAACTCCCAATATAAACACCATCTTGAAGATCGAACGTTGAAATGTTATCCGGTAAAACTTGAGTAATTAAAACTGAAACATTAGCTTTTTCATTACGTTGATCTTCTTTGAGCTTTGCAACCCATTTGGGATCATATCTTTTATGTCGCTTGGATTCCCATAATATTGTACCGCATTCAAAACCAAATTGATTTTTTACTCTTTGGATTACATCAGCGCCTTTAACACCTTTTGCAACGGGGACAATATCATCAAACGGAAAATTATGTTTTAATAATTCTTCAAGTTCAAGTTCCTGTGATTCTCCCTGAGCTTGTTGAGAACCCTGCTCTAACTTTTTATTAAGCTCCTCAACTGTTCTTGATAGTTGATCTAGTTTTTGATCTTTATCTCGAATTTTCAATTTGTAATCAGTCTCTGATTCAGACTTGGCTTTTTGATAAATCTCGTCTCTTGCTGCATCAAGTTCTCTTTGCTTGTTAATTTCAAATTCTTTTTTATCTGCTTCAAGTTGACGTTGTTTTTTACGAAGTTCAAGTTCCTGCTCTGTTGCGTTTGTTAATTTGTTTTGGAGCTCAACAACCTGAGAATGGAGATCAGTAAGCTCAAGGGAATTTTCTTTTTTTACACTTTCTCTTATTTTATTTTCAGATTCTGCAAGCTTTTTACTAACTAAATCGGAAACTTGTTTATCAATAGTCCTCTGTTTTTCTTTTAACTCATTTTCTTTAAGGGTAAGTGCACTTTTGAGTTTATCAAACTCATCAACTTGATTTTTCAGAGATTCAATCTGACCAGAATACTTTACTTCGACCTCTTTTCGAGCAGAGTCTTTTGCTTTTTTTTCTGCTTCTTTCAAATTTGTACGGTATAACTCCTGGTATTTATTAGCAGCAGCCTCGTCAAATTTTTTACTAATTGCTTCGGTTAACTCAAATTCATAGCCACATTCAGGGCAAGTTATGGTTTGAGCTTTTATGGCGCTTTCCATTTTTATTTACTCCTTGCTTTATTTATTAAAAACCAATATGAGATTAATTCTTCTTCAATACGTTTATAATTAGGAAATTTTTCTGAAACTAATGACCAATATTTTGTTGAATGTTTACGTTCTATCAGGTGCATTAGCTCGTGGAATACAATATATTCTATGTGGTGATCTGGTAGTCTAGGAGCGTGTCCGAGAATATAGTTTTTTCAAATAGTCAATGATAGGTTTTAGACCAATTTTTCAGATACTATCTCAAAACAGTAAAACAAGAATTAAAAAAAATAAGGAAGCAGATTTTAAGCCGCTTGTGGAACCATTTTCCCGTCAATGACACTAACTAACTCGTTCTTTATTGCCCTTATTATCTTCTTTATGTTATGCACAGCACAGACGAGTGAGAACTCACCCGCGACTTTTTCAACT
>Ga0100387_10002854_pt1 | contig 14522 bp, 13 predicted proteins | sample CryGeymeta201511_FD_81547 | JGI IMG/M metagenome (GOLD analysis project Ga0100387, IMG submission 81547) | Groundwater microbial communities from Crystal Geyser aquifers in Utah, USA - Crystal Geyser metaG 2015-11 | ecosystem: Environmental > Aquatic > Deep subsurface > Groundwater | place... | reverse complement strand
TGGTGCAAGTTGACGTCAGTCAGATACTCACCATGCCATCGCCCGAAAGTGGGCGATCCTTTGCGAATATCCACAGCCACATCAAAAATCTCTCCGCTCAGCACCCGGATCAATTTCCCCTGCGGATATTCGATCTGATAATGGAGCCCCCGGATCACATTCCGGGGAGACATCGCCTGATTGTCCTGCACAAATGCAGCCGGTATCCCCTGACGGGAGTACTTCTCCGAATGATAGGTTTCCATGAAATATCCCCGTTTATCCGGATAGACATCCGGTTTAATGATCAGAATATCCGGTAGGGCTGCCGGTATTATTTCCATCTTTTTAACAAATCCTCAAGATATGACCGGTATTCATTTTGGGGGTACTGACGAGTTAATGACATGAAATGGTCTCTGGAAATAAATTTTTGAGACAGGGCAATTTCTTCCAGACAGCCAACTTTGAGTCCCTGCCGTGTTTCGATGGTCTCGATGAAAGTACTGGCTTCCAGCAGACTCCGGTGCGTCCCCGTATCCAGCCAGGCTACCCCTCTGCCTAGAATCTGAACATGGAGTTGTTTCCGTTTCAGGTATTCCTGATTGACATGGGTAATTTCCAGTTCACCGCGGTTTGACGGCTTGAGGTTTTTTGAAATTTCCACTACCTGGTTATCATAAACATACAACCCGGGCACGGCATAATTTGTTTTGGGTGTTACCGGTTTTTCCTCAATACTCAACACCTTTCCCGTCTCGTCAAACTCCACAACGCCGTATCGTTCAGGATCCTTCACCCAGTACCCAAAGACGATTGCGCCGGAAAATGTATCCAGTCTGGATTTTATATAATCGAGGTACCCGTGACCGTAAAACAGGTTATCCCCCAAGATCAGAGTCACGTTATCTTTGCCTATAAATTCTTCTCCAATGACAAACGCTTGTGCAATACCCTTAGGCTCAGGCTGGACTTTGTATGTAATCGCTAACCCGAATTGTGATCCGTCACCGAATAATTTGATAAATCTGGGGGTGTCTTCCGGTGTGGAAATGATGAGCACTTCCCTGATATTTAACAGCATGAGTGTAGACAGGGGATAGTAGACCATCGGCTTGTCGTACACCGGAAGGAGTTGTTTGCTGGCAACATTTGTCAACGGGTAAAGGCGTGTCCCAGCCCCGCCGGCCAAGATAATCCCTTTCATCTATCGGACTCCCAGTCTTTGCTGCTGATATTTTTTTTCCTGAATATTTTTCCACCATGGCTCATGATCAATATACCATTGAATCGTTTTCCGGATACCGGACTGGAAGGATTCCACCGGTGTCCAGTTCAATTTTTTATGAATTCTCGAAATATCCATGGCATACCGAAAATCATGGCCCGGGCGGTCGGTCACAAAAGTAATCAGTTCGGTTCGGGACTTCACTGTTCTGGGAGGAAGGATTTCATCCATGATCTTGCAGATGGTGTGGACAATTCCCAGATTTGTCTTTTCTGTATTCCCACCAATGTTATAGGTGGTTCCTATGTCGCCCTGTGTAAAGACCCTGTGAATGGCGTCGCAGTGATCAGTCACATATAGCCAATCCCTGATATTGGAACCCTCCCCGTACACCGGGAGCGGTTTTTCTGCAATGCAATTGATGATCATCAGGGGGATCAGTTTTTCAGGGAATTGAAAGGGACCATAATTGTTGGAACAATTGGTGATCAGTACGGGAAGCCCGAATGTCCGGTGCCATGCTCTGACCATATGGTCGGACGCTGCTTTTGATGCAGAGTAGGGAGAACTGGGATCATAGGGTGTAGTTTCCGTAAAACATCCTTCATCGCCCAGTGACCCGAATACTTCATCGGTGGAGACATGGAGGAATCGGAAAGTACTTTTCTTCGAGTCGGTAAGATGCGTGTAATACTCAAATGCCACTTCCAACATGACCGTAGTTCCCACTACATTGGTTTGGATGAATTCCATGGGTCCGTCGATTGACCGGTCAACATGAGATTCTGCGGCAAAGTGGATAATTCCGTCCGGCTGAAATTTTTCAATGACATCCCGAACCTGAACCGGATCGCAAATATCCCCTTTTACAAATTCATATGCCGGGTGCTTATCCAATTGTTGAAGATTTTCCTGATTTCCGGCATAGGTTAATTTATCATAGGTCATAACGGTATTGTTGAAATCCAGTACTTGCCGGATAACAAAATTTGATCCGATGAAACCGGCGCCTCCTGTGACAAATAATTTCATATCATTTTCCTGTTCGTTACAAATTGGGTCATTACAACAATCCGATCCGTTTACGGATAAACCACTCAACAGACAATAAAATGATGATCGTCCACCACCACCTGTGAGTGGATACGGTACTCAACCGATAGGATTCGGTTTTCTTTTCAGGAACGATGATCAACGATTGAACCATTTTATCAATATCATTCAACGAATAGAATTCACCGTCATTTTTTGAACTCAACATCAATAGTGCTTTTCGGTTCGCCTGTAAATTTCGATCTTCAACGACAACATCCTGAACCACAAAATATTGCGGTGAAGAGGTAACTTCATTCCCGTTATTCCAGACGGAATGGGTAACCACCTGGAGCGAACCCGATTTATCCGCCAAAAATGACCCTTTAAAAACTTTGGAATCTACATCAAATACCGCTGGAATTTCCTGCACAAGTTCGCCGGATTCCGTCATGACCAGAAAGGTCATCCGATCCGGCTTCTCCAGGTATTCATCATGATATTCACCTTTCACGTTAACGATTTCTCCCAGATTATAGGATCGTTTTTCTAATCGTCCGAAAACTAAATCATCTTCGGAATACATCGATGACTGGAAAATATTTTTCAACCCTTTTTTCAATAGATCCGGTGAACTTGTCCGCGTCAGTTTGAAATTTAATTTTGAAAGTTCCGGGATCAGGACACCGTAAAAGGGAAATGGCATTTCAATTTTCATCATCGCAGGCGAACCGTCGGAATAGGTGAGCAGGTTTGTATGATTTTGGTCTGATTGCCACTGATGAATTATAGATGCCGGTGGAAAATTTTCTCCGCTCTGCATCCTGAAATATTGCCCGCCGGCCCGGGTGGTGGATATTGCCAGCAGCGTCTTAATCCGTGCTTTTTCAGCGCGGAGTTTTGCCAGTTGTCCTATCAGGGAGGTGGTCTGTAATCCGGAATTCGCCCCCTCTAAAAACACCACTGGCGTTCCCTTCGCTTTCGCATTTTTCATGAGATCGTTAAATATGCTTCTGTCGTCATTTAATACGGGAAAATTATCAAGTATTATCAATTTCGGTGAATAAGACAGCGCGCCGGTAGTCGGTTTATTCCATATAGAGCCGCCTAACCTGAAGTAATGATCAATTTCAGACCGGGGCAGCGAGGTTAGAATTTCTTTGATCAGTGTCGTATTGGGTGATAATGCACCTGTGACTAAAAGTATATGTTCATTGTCGGATAATACGTTTAGCTGCAGTGAGAAATTGTTATTCAGAATGTTTTGTTCTCCATTTACCGGGATGACAGTTACCAGGTCCGGTACCTGACCTTGCCGTACGACCACCGGAACGGATATTTCGGTCATGCCGTCTCCCGCTTCAACTACGACCATCTGGTGTGCCATGATTTCACCCTCTTTATCCTGGATTCGAAGTTCGGTTCTTATCTCTTCTGTGGATTTCGCCCTTATCACCGAGGTAACCACGACCGTGTCTCCCTGAATTACGGTTGCAGGATAATCAATCTTTTCGATGGAAATATCTTTCCATGGCGTTGTGTTTTCTGCGGCAATCACATGAAGGGTCTGGTTTGGACGGAGTTTTAAGGTCGATGGATCAGGTCCTGATGTGGCAATACCGTCTGTGATGATAAAATTGATTTTGGACCCTGTGGTATTTATCACAGCTGGAATGGTAGAAAAATCAGTGAGCGGGTGTGTGTACTCAATCTCATTCACATCATCAGCGGGATAAATCGCGGAATTAAATTCAAAAACCGAGAGTTTGTCGGATCTGTCACGGAACCAATCAAGCATTGTTTTCAGGGTTTGATCCAGAGAATGAGTCAGGTCGCCGGTGTTGTATTTCATACTGGAAGAAGAGTCGATGAAGACGGATATGTCGGGCAAAGCCTCGCGGGTCCGGGTAAAGTGAAGGTAAGGGTCCGCCAGCAGGAAAAGGGTGATGAGGATTACCCCAAATCGTAGAATCCAGGCCATAAAATTGAGAATATTTTTTTTTGATTTCGTGATATTCCGGTAATTGATCAATAAAACCACCATTAAGATTAAGACCGGTAATGTTACCACAAATTGTCCCTGAAAAGTCAAATTAAACACTGCTTACCTCATCGAGTGACAGATTTGGAACAGCTTTCAAATCCAAAGGAGAAGATTCACCGTGAAGAATTCGTTCGTATCCTGCAATGGCGATCATGGCTGCATTATCCGTACAAAACTCCATGGCGGGGAAACTGATCTCAAACTTCCGTTGGTGTGCAATCGCATTTACCTTTTCCCGGAACCGTTTATTCGCTGCTACTCCGCCAGCGACGGATACCCGGCGAATCCCCGTAATTTTTACCGCTTTCCGGATACGGTCGATTAACGTGTTAATGATCACTTCCTGAAAACTTGCGCATAAATGGTGGATATTGGACTGAATCTCCGACTCACTCATTTTTTGACAGGTGTATAAAATCGCGGTTTTAAGACCACTGAATGAAAAATCCAGTTCAGACCCCCTGACTCTGGGAATTGTGAAATGAAATGCGGAGGGGTTTCCTCCTGTCGCCTGTTTTTCAATTTCGGGTCCGCCGGGATATCCCAACCCTAAAATTCGGGCGCCCTTGTCAAATGCTTCGCCGGCAGCATCATCCCGGGTATTTGCGATCCTGTGGTAGTTGCCATATCGTTTCACTTCCCAAATTTGTGTATGTCCACCTGAAACCAGCAGGCATAAAAATGGATAGGTGAATCCCGGATTGTCAAGCAGATTGGCAAAAAGATGACCCTCCATGTGATTTACACCAATAAAGGGAATGCGCCGTCCGACAGCCAGTCCTTTCGCATAATTTAACCCGACTAGCAATGTGCCTAACAGACCGGGACCATAGGTGACGGCAACAGCATCAATATCCGTCACTGAATGATCCGAAACGGTTAATGCTGTTTCGACGATCGACTGAATGTTTTCTTCGTGACTCCGGGAGGCTATTTCCGGCACTACTCCTCCATATTTTGAATGGATGACCTGAGTATGAGTGACATTGCTCAGAAGGATACCGTCTTTTACAACGGCTGCGGAAGTTTCATCACAAGAGGTTTCAATTCCGAGTATGATCACTGTTTTGTTTTATCCGAAATAAATATAGAAATGGGGTTTTACCTGATCGTTAAACCCCATTTCATTCATCACAAATTAACCGAATAATATTTCAATAATTACCGTATCATTTTGTGTCAAACCGTTTGAGAGTTCAATCTGGCTGCAACGATAATTTGCAGAAACATAGCGGTACTCTCAACCCTTCCAAAGGGTTCCATCAGGATTTGTTTTCAGATGGTTCAACCTCGGCGAGATTATCAAGAATTTCCTGAGGGATTTGCAACTTATCGCTGGTTGGTTCGTTGGTCAGTTTAACTTCTTCAGGGGCTTCCCCATCACTTTGAATATCCAATTCTACCATCAGAATCACTTTTTTGGATTCCTGATCCAATTCCTGAACGGTGACATTAAATACTTCACCCGGCTTGAATTTATCCTTCCACAATTTTCGCTCATGTTTGGGTATCCGCTTAAGTGGGACGATCCCCTCCAGGTCGTTATCCAACTCGAAGATAATCCCTTTATCCAATGCCCGAATAACGGTGCCTTCAACGACCCTTCCTGAATGATACTGCATCCGAAGTTCAGGCCACGGGTCTTCTTCTACCTGTTTGATACCTAATGCCAGCCTTCTGTTCTCACCGGATACATCTAAAATTTTCACTATGAGTTTCTGGTTTTTCTTAACCACTTCTTTAGGGTGATGAATATTTTTTATCCAGGACATATCTGAAATATGAACTAACCCGTCAATCCCTTCCTCCAGTTCAACGAATGCACCAAACTGTGTGAGATTTCGGACGATCCCTTCGTGGTTCGAACCAACGGGGTATTTTCCCTCGATATTATCCCATGGATTTTCAGAAATCTGTTTAATACCCAGGGAAATTTTCCGGCTTTCGGCATCCAGACTCAGCACTTTCGCTTCAACGGCATCTCCCAGTTTAAAGAGTTCGTTAGGATTTTTGATGTGTCTTGTCCAGCTCATTTCAGAAACATGGATCAATCCTTCAATCCCTTCTTCCAGTTCGATAAATACACCATAATTCATCATATTTACAACTTTACCGGAAACCACGGTACCCACTGCATATTTTTCATCTGCCTTTACCCAGGGTTCTGCCACCAGTTGCTTCATACCCAGGGATACCCGCGTCTTTTCCACATCAAAATCAATGACTTTTACCGTGACGGTATCTCCGATCTCCAACCGTTCTCTGGGATGATTGATTCTCCCCCAGGTAATATCCGTCACATGAAGTAAGCCATCTATACCGCCCAGATCAATGAAAGCGCCAAAATCAGTGATATTTTTCACGGTGCCTTCCAGCACCATTCCCACTTCCATCTGAGCGATGATATCCTGCCTTTTTTCTTTCAGGCCATCTTCCATCAGCACTTTTCGGGACACCACAACATTTTTACGAAGTTCGTTAAATTTCACGACCTTAAAATTATATTCCATTCCTACATGTTCATCAAAATCCGTCACCGGGCGAACATCAATTTGAGACCCCGGCAGAAATCCGAAAACATTACCAAGGTCAACGACCATGCCGCCCTTGATTCTTTTGGTGATCTGACCAATGACTATTTCACCTTCTTCATAACATCTTCGAAGTTCATTCCAACGAAAAATAAAATCAGCTTTTTCTTTTGATAGAATAAACCGGCCCTTTCGGTCTTCAAAATTTTGGATAAAGACTTTAATTTCATCACCGATTTGCGGCATATCCTGAAATTCATCCCTGGGAATGATCCCCTCGGACTTAAATCCAACATCAACGAATACATCCCTGTCGCTAATATTTACTACCTTCCCGTTGACAACTTCTTTTTCACGGATATCTGAAAAAGATTTCTCATATAATTCACGGGATGCCAGGAGTTTTTTCCCGGATTCTTCATACAGCCCTAATTGATCGGGAGTGACCATTCTGGGATTAAGAATATCAGGATCTAAATAATTCTGCATCACGGGAGGACGGGTGGTCTTAACCGCTGTTTCATCCTCATCCGGGGCTTCTTTGGGGTCAGGGTCATCGTCTTCAAAGATTTCCACTTTTACGTCTGCATGGGTTTTGGTGGGTTTGACAGATGTTTCGGTATTTAGCGAATCCGAAGGATCCATTATTTCTTCCGATACTGAATCATCTGGGGAATGATGGTTTTTCTCATCCATTTCCGCCAGTCCAGCCTCGTGGGTTGCGGATATTGTATCACCGGATTCTTCTGATAGAATATCCTGGGTTTCTTTTTTTTCTTCAGTCATTCGTTGGATTTAACTCCTTTGATAGGTTTACATGGGTTTGTTTGGTGAATGATACCAATAATGGCATCAACTTGTTGTTCAATTGTAAGATGGGTGGTATCAATCAGTACAGCATCTTTTGCCTGCTTTAACGGAGCCAACGACCGGGTAGAGTCTTTTTTATCACGAATTTGAAGTTGCGAAACCACATCTTCGAGACTGATATCTTCCATCTTACCTGTAATCTCACCATAGCGTCTGCGTGCTCTTTCGAGAACATCCGCAATGATGAAAAATTTATGATCTGCGTTGGGGAAAACATGAGTCCCGATATCTCTGCCTTCTATTACAATGTTTTGCCGTTCGCCTATTTTTCGCTGCCACTCGACCATTTTTTTTCGAACCGTCTGCAGAGCGCTGACTTCGCTGACTGCATTGTTGATTTGATTGGTTCGGATATCCTCAGATATATCAATATCGTTCATCATTATCCGATTTCGGAAAAATTTGATTTGAATATTTTCCAATGCCCGGGTGATTTCATCCAGGTCAGAGGTCGAGATTCGCTGCTGTAAAAAATACAGGGTTACGGCACGATACATCGCACCCGTATCGAGATACATGAAGTGCAGGCGTTCTGCCACCTTCTTTGCGGTGGTGCTTTTACCGGAAGCTGCGGGACCGTCAATCGCAATGATCATGATTAATCAACCTTTTGAAAAAGCCAAGTAATTTACGGGATTTCATTACATTAACCATAACCCGTTGTGTAAATTAATTGATTTTAGATTTTTTAACATAATTATTCTAAATGTAAAACTCTTCATCCTGACGAACACAACCAGTACGCCGGATAATTCCGTATCGACCAACCGGAAAATTGTGGCATATCAGGAAGGTATCTGTTGACGTAAAAATTTAATTTCAGTGGATTTTAACCGTCGGTATGAACCGGGTTTTAGAGTTCCCAATTCCAATCCTGCAAAGTGATATCGGTGTAATTCCTTCACCTGTGATCCCAGGCTGATAAAGATACGTTTTACTTCCTGATTTTTCCCTTCCCGCAATTCCACATCCCAGAAAATTTTCTGCCCTTTCCGCTCCAGGCGTCTGATCTTACACCTGGCGATGTCTCCGTCGTCCAATTCCACCCCTTCCGATGTTTTCAACAACAGAGCATTGGGAATATCCAATTCGGTTTTGACATAATATTTTCGCATAATTCTAAACCGCGGATGTGTCAATTGAAAGGATAGATCGCCGTCGTTTGTCAACAGGATCAACCCCGTAGTATCCCGGTCCAGACGCCCTATGGTGTATAACCGGAAATTTTCATCTACCAAATCCAATATGGTAGACCGTCCCTTCGGATCTTCGTTGGTACAGATCACCCCTTTAGGCTTATTCATCATAAGGACGGAGGTCTCTTCCCGGGTTTCCAGTAGTTTCCCACGGCAGACGACCACATCACTGTCTGTCACATCAAATGAAAAATCCGTCATGACCCTGCTATTGATCCGTATATCTCCATTTTTAATAAACTCGTCACACTTTCTTCGTGAGCCCAACCCCGTACGGGCAAGATATTTATTCAGCCTCACTAGCGTCCTGCAATGTATTATCGTTGTCTGGCATCAGTTCTGATAATTCTTTTAATTTTGGCAGATCAGATAAGGCACTGAGTCCAAAGCCTTCTAAAAAACTATGGGTTGTTCCGTACAGTATTGCCCGGCCCGGACCATCATCCCGTCCTCTGATGGTAATCAATTCTCTTTCCAGCAATGACCGGATCACACTGTCACAATTCACACCCCGGATAATCTCAATTTCTGACCGGCTGATGGGCTGTTTGTATGCAATCACTGCCAAGGCTTCGGTGGCTGCGCGGGATAACTGCAATTTTTTAGTCTTATTATAAAGTCTCTGAATGTAGAGGTGATATTCCGGTTTGGATAATATCTGATATCCGCCGGCAATTTTCCCGATGAACAATCCGCTCCCTCCCTTTTCATAGTCCGCGTTCAATTGGTCGACGACTTCATCCAGGTTTACTTCTGTATCCTGTAAACAGGCATTCAGTTTCGCCTGGGTCAGTGGTTCGGATGTGGCAAACAAAAGTACCTCTACGACGTCTTTCATTCCTACCCTGCCCGGTTTAAGGTGATATCGGCAAAGGGGGAATCCTGGAGCAGCCGGATCTCCTTCATTCTGAGGAGTTCTAATATGGCCATAAACGTCACAATGATCTGCAGTTTAGATTTTAGATCCGCTACCAATACGGTAAATCGAATCGATGGACCCCGCAGAAGAAATCCCCGGATATACCGAATTTGCTCTTCAATGATCACGTGTTCCGACTCAATCTGATAAGATGACGTTTTCGGTAGATTCTCCATCATCATTTTGAATGCGGAAAGAAGATCAAACAATGAAATATTTTTTACGAATTCACTGGATGTTTCCTTCACACCATCGATGGGAAAATTCATTCCGCGGGAGGCATGCAGAGAATGGGTAAGATATTGCCCGCTCAATGATTCAGAGGCATCGCGGAATTGCTTGTATTCCAGTAATCTTTGAACCAGACTGGTGCGCGGATCTTCGAATTCCTCCATTAGGTCTTTATTTTTGGGGATCAGCATTCGAGCTTTCAGTCTCATCAAAGTGGATGCCATGTATATAAATTCACCGGCAATTTCGATATTGAGTTTCTGCATTAAATCCAAATACCGGACAAATTCAGTGGTAATTTGAGCAATTGGAATGTCGTAGATATTTATTTTGTCCCGGTGGATAAAGAAGAGAAGTAAGTCCAGCGGTCCTTCAAAATTATCGAGCTTAATCCGATATGCCATATATCAGAAAAGTCGTTTCAGAAAAAGAAGAGTGATGAGATTACATACCATTTGATGTCATTTCGCCGGTGGGACCAACCCCAGTTTCCGATAGACTTTTGACAGTGTTTTTCGAGCCCGGCAGGATGCCGCTTCCGCCCCTTTCGACAGAATGTCCGATAAATATTGTTTATCATCGATAATCTGTTGATATTCACTTTGAACCGGCTTTAGAAATTCTATGATAACTTCAGCTAATTCTTTCTTTAGCCATTCGTATGATCTCCCTTCAATCCGGCTCGTCAATTGGAGGACCCCTTCTCCTGTCACCTCAGAAAACATCACCAGCAGATTGGCTAACCCCGGACGTATTTTCTCGTCAAACCGAATATCGGTGAAGGAATCCGTTACTGCCCGTTTTATTTTTTTTCTGACGGTGTCCGGCGAGTCAAGCAGGGCAATTAAGTTGCCGTCATTTTCATCAGATTTAGACATTTTTGAAGCAGGATCCTGCAAACTCATGATCCGTGCGCCCTGGCTGGGGATAAGGGGTTCAGGTACGGCAAAGGTTTTGGAATACCGCTGATTGAATCGTTGAGCGATTTCCCGGCTCAGTTCAAGATGTTGTTTTTGGTCTGCCCCAACCGGAACCAAGTTCGCCTGGTATAACAGAATATCCGCCGCCATTAATACGGGATATGTGAATAAACCGGCGTTAATATTTTCCTGATGCCGGGTAGATTTGTCCTTAAACTGGGTCATTCGGTTCAATTCACCCACATAGGTCATCGTACTCAATACCCATGCCAATTCTGCATGCTGGTGAACATGAGACTGGATCACGATCAGACTTTTTTCAGGATCAATCCCACAGGCGATATATTGTGCCAAAAAGGAAAGACACCGTTGTCGAAGATCAGCCGGTTTTTGGATGATCGTCAGTGCATGGAGGTCTACCACAAGAAAAATGCTATCATACCGGACCTGGAGGTCTACCCAGTTTTTAATGGCTCCTATGTAATTTCCCAGACACAGCCGTCCCGATGGCTGAATACCCGATAGCAGGACAGGTTTATTTTGCAATTGCGGTTCAGCGGTCATTTATCCGGACCCCATAAATAAGTAAGGACGCCACTTTTCCTGCTTATTGTTTACAAATTGTTGAAAATAGAATACAAAAGAAGGTTTTCTGGGGATCGTCAGAAGGGATAACCCGCTTTCCCTCGGTGTCAGGTTTCCTTTTTTATTATTGCAATAGATGCATGCTGCTACCAGATTTTCCCAAATATCCTTACCCCCTTTATCCCTTGGCACAACGTGGTCCAGCGTCAATGCGACATTTCGTTTCCCGCAATACTGACAGGTAAATTTGTCCCGCTGCAGAATGTTTTTCTTCGATAAAGAAATATTCCCGCGGATAAACCGGGTGTACCGTTTCAATTTGATCACGCTTGGGATCTGAATAGACAGACTGGGGGAATGCACCCATTCACCGTAATGCTCCAGGACTTCAACCTTATCTAAAAATTGAAGTAATATCGCGCGTTTTACACCTGTTACCATGATGGGTTGGTAATTTTGATTCAATATGAGAACTTTTTGATTGAGAATTTCTGCACTCATTTTAACATCAACTTGCCGATGGATCTTATGCTGTCAAATTTTCCCATCATCCGGTTTTCATATTGTGGATCATCACTGGTCATGGAACTCACTCTCACCCTGCCTGAACAGTGGATAAATCTTCCATCGCCTGTAAAAATTCCCACATGGGAGATTTTCCCCTCATCCCTGAAAAAAATCAGGTCACCGGGCATGGCTTCCCCCTGATCAACATTGGGAATTACCTGATATTGTAACCCTGAGTCTCTGGGTAATTTTATTCCCTGTGTCAGAAATACGGTTTGGACAAATCCGGAACAGTCCATCCCAAAGCCTGATTTCCCTCCCCACAGGTAGGGTGTTCCAATCAATCCCATCGCGGATTTGATCAGGTCGCTCCGGGTGTTTTTGCCAGATGGTTTTTTCGGCGCCAACCAGCCTGTTTTCCCGCAGGGATAGATGATCTCTAAAAAAGGATCCGTATTTTCTGTAACCGCGGCATCCGGGATCATCGTACCAACGGATAAATAATCCGAGATTCCTGAGGACGGCATAGGCGCGGTATAGACAGGTGTAATCCGATCCTGAAGAACCATATGAACTTTAGGATGGTTTGCGCTTCCGGAAATCAGATAAAATTGGTGTATCCATCCTTCATAGCCATCCTCTTGCCTGATTTTCAACCAGTCGTGATTTTCATCCAACACCATCACTGTCTCCCACAGAAACGCTTCTGTAACCATTTCAGACTGAAATGATGGTCTTCGGTAAACGGGTGCGACAGATGTATTTATTATATTTTCCACAATGAATTAGATCATTTTTGAATATACTGGATCAATATTCTCCCGATCTCCGTATTATCCATAAAGGCATCAAATGCTTCAGAGCCCGGTCCTGTCGCCCACACGGGAACGAAACTTGCCGTATGAAGATCACCGGTAAACCGAATATCAAGCTCTCCGTTTTTACCGTCGCTTACCGAGCATCCGCCGGTCTCATGATCTGCCGTGAGTATCACCAAAATCTCCGGATGATCGGTTTGATAATCCAGACAAAATTTGACGACCTGATTCAGGGACTCCATTTCACCAAAGATATATTCCGCGCTGTTGGCATGACCACCCCAATCCACCTGGGATTCTTCGATCATGATAAAAAATCCCTCTGGATCGTGTTCCAGAATATGGATGGCTTTTTCTGCCATTTGTTGGGTTGTGGGATTTCTGCCTTCATGTGCCGCAGGCAATGCATCGTCTGCAAAAAGCCCTACCACCCGATGTAATGGATTAACGCTTTGATGAATATCTGATATGACCTGACCCCCGGATGATCTGATTTTCGATATCCATTCTGGTTCCCAGTGTTTGAGTCCGCCGCCAAAGAGTACATCCACTTCTGATTCTGCGAGCTGACGGGCGATCTCGTCTTCCTTGTGACGTGAATCGACGTGAGTTGCAAAAGTAGCGGGTGTTGCATGAGAAATTGTGGAAGTTGCCACGAGTCCGGTGGCCATTCCTTTTTCTTCGGCCCATTCCAAAGCTGTTTTCAGGGGTTGTTTCTCAGTATCTACGGAAATCGCACCGTTGAAGGTTTTTTGTCCCGTGGCTAATGCCGTTCCTCCGGCAGCAGAATCTGTCACTTTTAACTTACCATCAAGCGGGTGCGTCGAGATCAGTCCTACATGGTCAAACCGGGCGGGGGCAAAATCGTCACTGGCATAATACAATGTCGTATATTGGCCGATCCCGGTTCCGTCAGAGATAATAAAAATTATGGATTTCGGGAAGGGTCCGGAGTATGTATCCGCTTTGTATACCCCCGGTTGATCTTTCCCCGCAAGTGTGGAAGATTTCTTCTGACCCATCGTAGCACCATAAAAAGTGTAACCGCAGGAAACAAAGAAAGAGATGGCGACCAGGGGTATCCAAAGAATTCTTAATTTTTGTCTCATTGGCACGATACCTTTAAAAATTTACGTTTACCTACTTTTAAAATGTATTCTTTACCCGGGTAAAGGCGTTCATGGATATCCGTAACCTTTATTCCGTCGATGGATACGGACCCGCTGTTTATCAGTCTTCTGGCATCACTGTTACTTGAGGAGAGGTGGGTATCGACCATGATGGAAATTAATTTATCCCCCGATGATAACCGGTATTCGGGGATATCATCGGGAATTTCCTTTTCGATGTGGATCTGATCAAACAGGGCTTCGGCATTTTGGGCGGCGTCCTGCCCATGATACAACGACACGATCTCTCTCGCCAAAGACCGTTTCAGATCCCTGGGAGTTGATGTCCCTTCCTCCAGATCCTTCCTGATACAATTCAGGAACTCTGTATCAACGTCCGTCGTAAATTCAAGATACCGGGCAATGAGTTCATCCGGGATGGACAATGTTTTACCGTACATATCATCCGCCGTATCGGTAATCCCAATATAATTACCGTAAGACTTGGACATTTTTTCTTTTCCATCCGTGCCTTCCAGCAATGGCGTGGTGA
>Ga0100387_10002852_pt1 | contig 14532 bp, 16 predicted proteins | sample CryGeymeta201511_FD_81547 | JGI IMG/M metagenome (GOLD analysis project Ga0100387, IMG submission 81547) | Groundwater microbial communities from Crystal Geyser aquifers in Utah, USA - Crystal Geyser metaG 2015-11 | ecosystem: Environmental > Aquatic > Deep subsurface > Groundwater | place... | reverse complement strand
CGTTCGCTTCGCAGCGCGTCGTCCCCTCGACCCGCGCGTACGCGACGGCCTGTTGGCGCCCTACGACTCGTGGCAAAACCGCATCGCCGTGCTGCGCTTCGTGCAGGACATCCCGCTGTCGGCGAAGGATCCGGGCTACGACCTGCTGCAAGAGGTCGCCGCGGCGCTTCCCCAGTTCGCCGCCACGCCGTTCTTGATCTGCTGGGGCGACAAGGACTTCGTCTTCGATCGCCACTTCCTCGCCGAGTGGGAGCGACGCCTACCGAGCGCCGAGGTCGTGCGCTTCCCCGAGGGAGGTCACTACCTGCTCGAAGACGAGAAGCAGAAGGTGGTCGCGCGCATCGTCGACTTCATCCGGAACGATGCCGAGGAGACGGCGTGACCTCCGGCGCGCGCCCGCGCAACGTCGCCGACTACCTGCCCGCGATGGCCGCCGAGCGCCCCGACGCGGTCGCCATGTACATCCCGAAGAAGTCGCGCAGCGAGGGCGGACGCGACTACGACGAGCTGAGCTATCGGCGCCTGGCCGAGCGCGCCGAGCGCATCGCCGCTGGCCTGCTCGCCTCGGGCTTGAAGAAGGGCGACCACGTCGCCTTGATGGTGCGACCCGGCGAGGACTTCTTCGCGCTGATGTTCGGACTCTTCGAGGCCGCGCTCGTGCCCGTGCTGGTCGACCCCGGCATCGGCAAGAAGAACCTCGGCGTCTGTCTCACTCGCGCCAAGCCCGTGGCCTTCATCGGCATCCCCGTGGCCCACGCCGCGCGCATCACCCTGGGCTGGGCGCGAGAGAGCCTGCGTCAGAACATCACCGTGGGTCGGCGCTGGTTCTGGGGCGGATACACGCTGGCGGGGATCGAGCGCGCAGGCGCCGAGGCGTTGGCGAAGGGCGTCCCGCTGCCGGAGGTCGCGCCCGAGGATCCCGCGGCCATCCTCTTCACCAGCGGCAGCACGGGTCCAGCCAAGGGCGTCGTCTACACCCACGGCAACTTCACGGCGCAGGTCGAGGCGCTGCGCGACATGTTCGGCATCGAGCCCGGCGAAGTGAACCTGCCGACCTTCCCGCCCTTCGCCCTCTTCGATCCAGCTCTGGGCGTGACCAGCGTGATCCCCTTCATGGATCCCACGCGCCCAGCCGACGTCGATCCGCGCGAGGTGATCGAGCCCGTGCAGCGCTTCGGCGTGACCATGATGTTCGGCTCGCCCGCGCTCCTGAACACGGTCGGGCGCTACGCCGACGCCGAGAACGTGAAGCTGCCCAGCCTGCGCCGTGTGATCGCCGCCGGTGCGCCCCTGCCCGCCTCTACCATCGAGCGCTGGCAGCGCATCCTCAGCGACGACGCGCGCGTCTATCCACCCTACGGGGCGACCGAGAGCCTGCCCGTCGCCTGCCTCTCGAGCGACGAGATCGTGAACGAGACATGGGACCGGACGGACGCCGGCGCGGGCGTATGCGTGGGCCGCAAGGTCGAGAGCATCGAGCTCGAGATCATCGCCATCACGGATGAGCCCATCGCGAACTTCAGCGACGCCACGCTCCTGCCCGAGAGTGAGATCGGAGAGATCGTGGTGCGCGGGCCACAGGTGACGCGCGCCTACTTCGCCGATCCCGAGCACACGGCGCTGGCGAAAATCCGCGACGACGACGGCGGCGTCTGGCATCGCATGGGCGACCTCGGCTGGCGCGACCGCGAGGGCCGCGTCTGGTTCTGCGGACGCAAGTCGCATCGCGTCGTGCTGCCCGACCGCACGCTCTACACCGTGCCGCTGGAGAAGATCTTCGACGCCCACGAGCGAGTCTTCCGCAGCGCGTTGGTCGCGCCACGCATCGCTGGACGCATCGCGCCGACGCTATGCCTCGAGCTCGAGAGGGACGCGCGGGTCACGCTCGCGGAGCTTCTGCCCGAGCTGCGCGTGATGGGTGAGATCCACGCGGACGCGGCGCACATCGAGCACTTCCTCGTGCACCCGGGCTTCCCGGTCGACATCCGACACAACGCCAAGATCGATCGCGAGGCCCTGGCGCGTTGGGCCGAGGGCAAGCTCCGATGAAGACGCTGGTCACGGGCGCGGGAGGGTTCGTCGGCGGGGCCATCACGCGTGCGCTGCTCGACGCGGGCCGCGAGGTGCGCAGCTTCTCCCGCGGCGCCTACCCGGCGCTCGAGGCGTTGGGCGTGGAGACCGTGCGTGGCGACGTCGCCAATGCCAAGGCCGTGAGCGCCGCCGTGCGCGGCTGCGACAGCGTCTTCCACGTCGCGGCGCGCGTCGACTTCTGGGGAAGCTACGAAGACTTCTTCCACGCGAACACGCTGGGCACCCAGAACGTGATCGACGCCTCCCGCGAGCACGGCGTCGGGCGCCTCGTCTACACCAGCACGCCCTCGGTCGTGGGCGGCGGCGGCGACGTCTCGGGCGTGGACGAGTCGGCGCCCTACCCCGCGCGCTACCTGGCCCACTACCCGGCGACCAAGGCGCTGGCGGAGCAGGCGGTGCTGGCGGCCAACGACGACACGCTGCGCACCTGCGCGCTCAGGCCTCACCTGGTCTGGGGACCGGGCGACACCTCGGCCTTGCCGCGCCTGGTGGCGCGCGCGCGAGCCGGACGCGTGCGTCTGGTGGGCGATCCTCGCTTCATCGACACCTGCTACATCGACAACTGCGTCGACGCCCAGCTCGCGGCCGAGGCATGCCTCGCGCATCCCGACAGCGCCTGCGCCGGGCGCGCCTATTTCATCACCCAGGACGAGCCCATCACGGGTCCGCAGTTCATGAACGACATGCTCGCCGCCGCGGGTCTGCCGCCCATCACGCGCCGCGTGTCCACGCCCGTCGCCAAGCTGGCCGCGGCCGTGCTCGAGACCGTGTACAGCACGCTGCGCATCGAGCGCGAGCCGCCCCTCACGCGCTTCTTGGTCAGCACGCTGAGCACGGACCACTTCTACGACATCAGCGCCGCACGCCGCGACCTCGGCTACGCGCCGCGCGTCAGCTACGCCGAGGGCATGGAGCGCCTGCGCGCCTGGATCGACGAGGCGCACCCCTTCGGCTGAGACCGCTTCGCGCTCGAGGACACGCCGCGTCGCGCGCGGCGTCGATGGGCACTGTGGGCGTGCCGCGCAGCCAGCTCGCGAGGAAGCATTGGTACTGGTGCTTGGGTCCATCGGTCTGGAAGAGCACCTCGTGTCCGTCCTCGACGCCGTCTTCGACCTGCTGCACGACCACGGCCGTGACGGCGCCACCGTCGGTCGCGACGTTGCCGGAAGCGGGCAGCGCGATCGGCGCGCGTCCGACCAGAGGGAGGAGCGGGCCGAGGGGACGTTGATGCGCCAGGCGCGGATCGTCCGCGGTGTCGTGCTCCGTGCCCGCCAGATCGAGCGGGATGGCCAGACTCGAGGCGTTGGCGATGTTGGGCAAGATGTAGCCGTCGACGATGCCCTGCTCCATCAGCACCTGACGGGGCGCGCCCCCGTCCGGCGGCTCGGCCACGAGGACGACCGCGTCGACGTTGGCCTCGAAGGCGTCGAGGTCGACCAGACCCGCGGGCAGCGGCTGCCCCTCGAGGGCGTCTCGGTAGTGCCGCCATCGGTGCTGTGACGCTCGCACGCGCGCTTCACAGCCCGGTGGAGAGCGCGGCTTCGTCCCCACCCGTGCGCACGAGCACGAGCCAGGCCGTGGCGGCCGCCTCGGGTTCCCGGCAGCGCGCGCTCAGGACCGCCGCCGGCTCGTCCGCCGTCGGTACGCCCCAGGGTGCGCGGACACTCGACGACGTCGGCGTGCAATCTCCGGCGGGTACCCCCGGCGCGATCACGTCGACCGTCACGGGGCTCGCGTGGCGTGCGGTGTGACCTGGGACGCGCGTGAGCGTGAAGCGCGCCGGGCAGGGGAACGCGACCTCACTCCTGTCACAGCGGAAGGCGTCGAGAGTGACGTTCGGCACGGAGAGCCCGGCCTCGTACGTGTCCTCGGGCAGGGGAGGCTGGTGGTCGCCGCAGCCGGCGAGCATCGAGGTCGCCAAGAGCGCCCGCCAAGGCCGCGCGGACCCGGACGTCGTGGTCGTGGTCACGGATGGAGACTACCGAGCCGCCGGCTTCCACACCATGGCGTGCGGGCATGAATGGCGTATCGTCCCGGCATCGTGCCTGCCTCCCCTACTCCTCCGCCCGAGCGCGTCGACGTCGTCGTGATCGGCGCTGGCATGGGTGGGCTGACGGCGGCCGCGGTCTTGGCCAAGGCGGGGCTCTGCGTGTGCGTGCTCGAGATGGACGCACGACCGGGCGGTTACCTCGCCGGCTTCCGTCGCAAGGAGTTCATCTTCGACAGCGCCATCCACTGGCTGAACCTCTGCGGTCCGGGCGGCACCGTGCGACGCATCCTCGACTTCGTCGGCCCGGGCGCGCCCGCGACGCCACCGCTTCGCCGTATCCGTCGCTACCGTGGAGACAGCTTCGACTACCTGCTCACGAACCAACCGGACGAGCTGCGTGACGAGCTGATGGCGGATCACCCCGAGCAGGCGGCGGGTGTGCGCGACTTCTTCGCGGCCGCGAGGATGCTGGGCGACGCCTACGCCGACCTGGCGCGACGCATGCGCTCCCCGGAGACGATGTCACTCGTCGAGCGCACGCGCGCCGGCATGGGCATGGCGAAGATCGGCATCGCCTTCGGCCGCTACGCGGGCTCGTCGACCGAGGCGGGCCTGGACAAGCGCTTCAAGACGCCCGTGCTCAAGAAGATCTTCTGCTCCGAGGAGCGCCTGGTCTCGTGTCTGACGCCGGTCGGCTGGGCCTACCACGGCGACTATCAGCAGCCCCCCAAGGGCGGCAGCCGCATGCTCCCGCGCTTCCTGGCCGAGTCCTGCGAGCGCTTCGGAGGTCGCGTCGTTTACCGCGCGCGCGTGGACAAAGTGCTGGTGTCGGCTCGCAAGGTCGCGGGGGTCGAGGCGCTGGTCGGAACTCGACAGCAACGACACACCGTTGCCTGCGACTACGTGCTCGCGTCGAGCGACCTCGAGACGCTGTACGAGAAGATGCTGCCCAAGGGCGCGATCGACGAGTCCCTGCTGGGCAAGATTCGCGAGGCCGACATCTACGAGTCCGCCGTGACGATCTCGATCGGGCTCGACGTCCCGGCCGAGCAGCTCGGCTTCGGCGAGGAGCTGGTGATGCTCACGCGCGACGACGTCTCGCGCGCCGAACACAACTGCACGGATCCCGCGAAGTCGGCCATCAGCATCCTCGCGCCCTCCGCGCGCGACAAGACGTTGGCGCCCGCGGGCAAGGGCACGCTGACCTTCCTCACCACCGCCAACATCGCCTATGGCGAGCGCTGGAAGACGGGGCCGAACGACGCGCGCGGTCCCGAGTACGCCGAGTTCAAGCAGGGCTACGCCGACGTGCTGATCGATCGCGTAGCGGCCGCGCTGAGCCCCGAACTCCGAGCTCACATCGATCTCGTCGACGTCGCCACGCCCATCACACACCGTCGCTACACGGGCAACCGAGACGGCTCGATCATGGGCGGGCGACCGACACGCGCGAACATGCGCAACAAGATCGCCCACTACAAGACGCCTGTCGAGAACCTACTGCTCAGCGGGCACTGGGCCGAGTACGGAGGAGGCGTGCCCGCCGCCGTGCGCGCCGGGAGCAACGCGGCGACGTTGGTGTTGCAGAGCGCTCGGCCCGCCGCTTTCCAGATCTTTCGCGACATCCTCGACTTCAAGCGCGAGCCGGAGGACGTGGATCCTGCGCTGTTTCAGCCGCTGGTCGCGCTCGCGCCTAAGAAGGCGACAGGCGCGTGCCCGGGTAGTGGGCGGCGATGGTCTCCTTCATGCGCGGGAGCAGCCGGATCGCGCCCAGGCCGCAGCAATCGGTGATCCAGCTCGATTCGACGTAGTCGGGATCCCAGAGCGAGCGTGGCCGCGTCCGGGCCCGCGTCCTCGCTCGCGCCAGAGCCGCCGCAACCGCCGAGGGCGAGCGTCAGCGCGAGACACAGTCGCGCGCCCGTCATGGGCCACTGCTGCGAACGCCTCTCGAGGACCAAACGTCTGGTGTCGTGCATGGCGCACGCATGCTAACAAATCGCATGGGCCCAGGCACCGGGGGTGCGACGGGAGGGTCGCCGCCGATGGAATCGGGTTGCGGGCGGCACGCGAAGCTTCACCCTGGCCGCCATGCTTGACCAAGACGCCCCCGAGGCCACGGGCGATTTCCTCGATTCGCTCGATCTGGAGGCGTTCGCAGAGGAGCTCGACGCGCTACGGGACAGGGCGAAGCGCTCCCTCGGGCCCGAGGACGCAGCGCACCTGACGAAGATGGAGCGCTGGGGACGCACCTGCTCGACCCTGGGCTACGCGACCGCGTGGATCGCGCCGAATCCGCTGTCGGCCGCGCTCTTGAGCACGGGGCGCATCACGCGCTGGGCGATGGTCGGCCATCACGTCACGCACCGCGGCTACGATCGCGTGCCGGGCGTGCCCAAGACGCGCCACAGCAAGGTCTTCGCCAAGGGCTGGCGCCGTCTGGTGGATTGGTTCGATTGGATCGAGCCCGAGCGCAGCTCGGCCTGAACAGCGGGGTCGAGGTGCTTGCTCGCCTCCCGACAGATCAGACCCGAACAGCGCGTGGCGTGCTGACGCAGAAACGCGCACGTCAGCTCGGGGCGCTTCAGAGGCGACAGCGCGGTGAGCGCAGGGCATCCGCGGCACCGCAACGCCAGGCCACGCCTTCAATCCGCGGCTTCGAACTCCAGCAGCGGGGCGCCTTCTTCGACGTCGTCTCCGTCGGCGGGGACGATGTTGAGGACGCGTGCGCGCGCGGGGAGCGCTGCGCCTTCGTAGAGCACGCGGCTGAAGGTCTTCATCACCTCGAGCAGGCCGACGGTGTGGCCGACTTCGAGGATGTCGCCCACGGAGACGAAGGGGGCCTTGTCCGGCCCGGGACGCACGTAGAAGCGTCCGGTCATGGGCGCGCGCAGGGTCGGCCCCGTGCTCAGCACGTTGTCGGCGTCCCGCTCGCCATGCGCGTCGTGGACGTCGCCCAGCGCTTCGAGGCGCAAGAGCTCGTCGCCGTAGGCGGCAGAGTAGAGGGGCGCGCCGGCGCCGGCACCCGCGGCGACGCGACCGCGCACGGACGCAGGCACGGTGAGCGCGTGACGCACGCCCAACACCTCGAGCTGGGCGAGGACCTCGCCGCCCATCAGCACGTGACCGGGCGCAGGCAGGCCCAGCACGTAGCCCACGGCGGGACAGAGGAGCGCGTGGCCTCCGTCGTCGAGCGCAGTTGTCGTGACCTCGAAGCGCTTCACTCGAGGCCCTCCGTCAGCTCGTGCAGATCGTGCATGGACCAGATGCGCGGGTTCTTTACGCGACGCGCGCCGATGCCCTGGTAGCTCATCTCGATCAACGCCTCGAGCCACGGTCGCACCTCGTCGAGGCGCACGATCTCATCCGTGTCGAGGCGACTCGCGGCGACGTAGGGATCCATGTCCTCTTCGATGCGCTGCTCGACCTCGCGCATGCCTTGCTCGATGGCCGCGCGCTCTTCCGGATCCTTGGTCACGATCTCGAAGTCGTCGTCGAGCTTGGTGTTGTAGGTGGCGATGGCCAGGGTGCGCCCCTCCATCACGCTCAGACGCGAGATGGGCGTCGAGAGCTGCACGATGGGGTCGTAGGGCAGGCCGGCCATGGCGTAGTAGCCAGCGCCCGAGGCCTTGCGCAGCAAGATGGTGAAGACCGGGCTCTTCTTCTCGCTGTTGGTGTAGATGAGGTTCGATCCGTAGGCGAGCAGGCCGTGGCGCTCCGCCTCGGCGCCGATGTCGAAGCCGGCGATGTCCTGCAGCCAGACCAGCGGGATTCCATCGCTCTCACAGGCGCGGCTGAAGGCGCTGATCTTGGCGATGCCGCCGCGGTAGAGGATGCCCGCGGGTCGTCGTCGCTTGGCATGCTCGGGGTCGTCGACCAGACCTTGGCGGTTGATCACGAAGGCGGTGAACAGGCCGGAGACGCGGCCGATGCCGCAGATCATCTCGCGACCGATGTCGGGCATGACCTCCCAGAACAGGCCTTGGTCGACCAGGCGCGCGAGCACCTCTTCGGCTTCGTACACCTGACGCGCGTCGCTCGGGATGATGCCGGCGAGCTCACGCGCGGGCTGGGCGGGATCCATGGGGCCCGTGCCGCCGCGGTAGTAGTCGATGGCCGTGCTGGGCAGGCGCGCGACTTCGGCGCGGATGCACGCGAGCAGCGTCTCGTCGTCGGGCACGCGGATGTCGGCGCAACCCGAGGCGTGCACGTGGACCTCGGGTCCGCCGATGTCGAGACTGGTGATCTTCTGGCTCTTGGCGCCTTTGATCAGCGCGGCGCCAGCGATCACCATGTAGGCCTGCTCGGTCATGTAGACGCGGTCGCTGATGATCGGCATGTAGCCGCCGCCCGCGATGCAGTCGCCGAGCACGCCGGCGATTTGCGGCACGCCAGCCTGGCTCAGGAGGCTGTTCATCTTGAAGATGTGGCCCGCGCCGCGCGCACCGCCGAAGCTGCGTGACTGCTCGGGCAGGAAGAGCCCGCTGCAGTCGACGAGGTAGACGACCGGCACCTTGAGCTCGAGCGCCATGTGCTGGGCGCGCTGGATCTTCTCGGGCGTCATCGGCCACCACGCGCCGGAGGCGACGGTGTTGTCGTTGGCGATCACCATCACGTGGCGACCCTCTACCTGGGCGAAGGCCGTGACCACGCCCGCGCCGGGGGAACGCAGCTTGCCGAACTGCCGGCCGTAGTTGACGAAGGTGCCGACCTCGAACACGCGCGTGCCCGGATCCTTCAGCTGCTCGACGCGTTCACGCGCCGTGAGCTTGCCCTTGTCGTGCACGCGCTCGACGTACTTCTCGCCCCAGCCGGCCTGCACCTCGGCGCGCCGTTCTTCCAGGCGTGCTTCCAGGGCGCCCAGCTCCGCGCGCTGCTCCTCGTACAGGGCGTCGTCGAGGAAGGCGCTGCGCAGGCGGCCGATGCTGTTCAACGGAACGTGAGTCATGGGCTGGTCGTCTCTCGCGCCACAGTCTCGCTGGGTGCGGTGGAGCCGGGCAGCTCGCCAGCGAAGTACTCGCCGCGCGAGAAGGCCTTGGAGCTGAGCACGGCGCGATGGAAGGGGATGGTGGTGGAGACGCCCTCAATCACGAAGGCGTCCAGGGCTTCGATCGTCTTCTTGCGCGCGTCTTCGCGATCGGCGCCGCGCACCAAGAGCTTGGCCAGCAGGCTGTCGTAGTGGGGGCCGACCACGTAACCCGGCTCCGCGTGGGTGTCGACGCGGATGTCGCCACGAGCACCCTCTGGGGTGAGCGGCGGACCGAAGCGCGTGACCTTGCCCGGCGTGGGCGCGAAGCCGCGCGCCGGATCCTCGGCGTTGATGCGGCACTCGATCACGTGGCCGCGGGGCTTCAGCTGCTCCTGGCTCAGCTCGAGGCGCGCACCGGCGGCGATCCGGAGCTGGGCCGTAACCAGATCCACGTCCATCAACATCTCGCTGACGCCGTGCTCGACCTGCAGGCGCGTGTTCATCTCCATGAAGCGCAGGCGGCCGTCCTCGGCCAGCAGAAACTCCATGGTGCCAGCGCCGACGTAGCCGATGTCGCGGGTGGCGCGCACGGCGGCCTCGAAGGTGCGCGCCATCTCCGCGGGCTCCACGGTGGGCGCGGGCGACTCCTCGATCAGCTTCTGATGGTTGCGCTGCACGCTGCAGTCACGCGCTCCGAGGTGGACGACGTTGCCGTAGCGATCCGCGAGCAGCTGCACCTCGACGTGTCGGCCACGCTCGAGCAGGCGCTCCAGGTAGAGGCGTGAGTCGCCGAAGCAGGCGGCGCTCTCGGCCTGGGCCTCGCCGTAGGCCGCGTGGACGTCGCCCAGGCTGCGCGCGATGCGCATGCCGCGTCCGCCGCCCCCGCTCTCGGCCTTGAGCAGGATGGGGAAGCCCACGCTGGCGGCGACCTCGGCCGCCTGCTCCGCGTCCGCGAGCACGCCCTCGCTGCCCTCGATCACGCCCAGCCCAGCGGCGGCCATGGCGCGCTTGGCGGGCGTCTTCTTGCCCATCGCGGCCATCACGTGCGCGGGCGGTCCCACGAAGGTCACGCCGTGGGCCTCGACCAGGCTGGCGAAGACGGGATCCTCGGCCAGGAAACCCCAGCCCGGATGGAGCGCCGTGCACCCAGACTGCACGGCCGCCTGCACCACGCGCTCGCGGTTCAGGTAGCTCTCCGTGGCGCGCGCCTTACCGAGCACGACGACCTCACGGCCGCGGGTGTAGGGCGCGTCGCGGTCGGCCTCGGAGACACCGAAGACGGGCGTGATGCCCAGGGCATCGGCGGCCTGGGCGATGCGCACGGCGACCTCGCCACGGTTCGCGATGAAGAGACGGTGGAAGAGCAGCAGCGCTGGCACGACGGCCTTGTACCACAGTCCTGCGCCGCCGACCGTTGCACGTGAGCCCCGATGCCCCAGAGTGGGGGCAATGCATGGCATGTACGTGTTCTTTGCGCTGGCCACCTGCATCTGGGCGGGCGCCCAGGTGTACATGGCGGCGCGCATGACGGCGACGCTGACGGGCAAGAAGCAGCGCTGGGCGCGCATCGGGTGGGGCGTGCTGGCGAGCTTGGCGGTGGTGGCCATGGGTCCGGGCCGCGTCTGGGGTGGCGAGGCCTGGTTCAAGCCCATCGTGGAGCTGGGCTACGTGAGCATGGGCATGTTTGCGATCCTCTTCGCGCTGCTGCTTGGCCGCGATCTGCTGACGCTGGCGTCGCGGCTGCCGCGCCTGCTCGGTCGCTTCAAGGAGCGGCCCGTCGACCAGGGCCGGCGGCGTGCGCTTCTCTCGGGCGGCAACGCGATGATCCTCGGCGCCACCAGCGTGTGGACCGGGCGGGGTATGTGGGAGGCCTCGCGCGAACCCCAGGTCTTTCACGTGCGGGTACCCATCGCCGGACTGCCGCAGGCCCTGCACGGCTACCGCATCGCGCAGATGAGTGACGTCCACGTCGGCGCCGCCCTCGATGGCGACGATCTGGCCACGGCAGTGCACCACCTGCAGCGACTCGCGCCCGATCTGATCGCGGTCACGGGGGATCTCGTCGACGGCACGGTGGCGGATCTGGCGCCCGAGCTGACCAGCCTGCGTGAGCTCTCGGCGCCGGACGGCGTCTACTTCGTGACCGGCAATCACGAGTACTACTGGGACGCTCCCGCCTGGTGCGAGCACGTCGCGAGCCTGGGCCTGACGGTGCTCAACAACGCCCACCGCATGGTGGAGCGCGACGGAGCGCGCATCCTGGTGGCGGGTTGCACGGACTATCGGGCGGCCTCCTTCGTGCCGGGGCAGGCCTCCGATCCAGCGGCTGCGCGCGCGGGCGCTCCCGCGGTGGACCTGGCGATTCTTCTCGCGCATCAGCCCAAGAGCGCCTTCGCGGCCGAGGCGGCCGGCTATGATCTGCAGATCTCCGGACACACGCATGGCGGCCAGTTCTTCCCGGGCACCCTGCTGGTGGGTCTGATCCAGCCCTTCGTGAAGGGGCTCGGGCGCCTGCGCGGGCTCCAGGTCTACGTGAACCGCGGCACGGGCTACTGGGGGCCGCCGCTGCGCGATATCGTGCGTGAGATCACCCTGCTCGAGCTGGTCCCCGCGGATGCCTGAACGCCTCGCCTACGTCCTCGTCCTCGTCCTCTTCACGGCTTGCGACTCGCGCGGGGGCGCGCCACCGATCGGCTTGCCCGCACCGCCCAGCGCCCAGCCGACCCCGCCGGCCACGGCCACGGCGATTCCCCCCGGGCGGACCGGACCCTGGCCGACCACGCCCACCCCTCCCCCACCCACGCCCGGCAGCGGACAGGCCGCGACGCAGCTGGCGCAGGCCCTGGACGTGCTGAATCGGACCATGCACGCCATGCACGAGGCGGCCAGGGCGGCGGGTGGCGCCAACGACTGCGAGCACGGCTATCTCTCTCGCGTCGCCGCCGACGCCGCGCGCCTACGCACGCTGGCCGAGAGCCCGATCACCGCCGCCGCCCCGCGCCCCCTGTGGCTCATCGCGCCCCACGACCGCTTCGTGGCGCTGTGCCAGACGTTGCCCGGGGCCGTGCAACGATGCAGCGGCTTCGCCCGTTACCAGGACGACCAGCCGGGTTGCGACGGCGCCATCGCCACGCTCACACCCGCGCAGCACGACGCCTGGAGCGAGCTCTTCCACGAACAATCGCCGAGCCCCGCCTCGCGCTGACGCGCACGTGGGCACGGTTCGTGCTTTAATGCAGGCTGTGCTGGGCGTCCCAGGCGGGTCGCCCGAGCGGTGGTCGTGGCTTCGAGTTCGTGGAGGTTTGACGTGACCAGACAAGCAGGATGGATCGTCGAGCTGAGCGTGGTGCTGGTGCTGGCGGGCTGCTCGGCCATCGTCTCCCCCGACGGCAATCAGATCGTGGACCCGACCGACGGCGGGCCCACCATGTCCGACAGCGGCCGCATGGACACCTCCGTCACGCCGCCGCCCGACGCGGGCCGCACGGACGCTTCCACGTCGTGCCTCGCGGGCCAGATCCTGTGCGGGACCAGCTGCGTCTCGCCCTCGGCGGACGTTCGAAACTGCGGCGGCTGCGGCATGACCTGCGCCGTCGCCGAGATTTGCACCAGCGGCTCGTGCACCTGCCCGCCCGGAGCGAGCTGCACCACGACTCCGCTGATCGGTGATCCGAACAGCTGTGGACCGTCCGGCACGCGCTGTCAGGACACGGAGATCTGCGTCTCCGACTCGTGCCGCTGCCGGCCCGGGCTCACGCGCGCTCGTGGGGCCTGCATCGATCTCGCGACCGATCCCAACAACTGTGGCGCCGCGAGCAACGTCTGCCCCTCGGGTAGCTGCGCGTCAGGCCACTGCGTGGGTCGCTGCCCGGACGGCACGCGTGACTGCGATGGCTCCTGCGTCAACCTCGCTACCGACACGCTGAACTGCGGCGGCTGCAACCAAGTCTGCAACCGTGACCAGCTGTGCGTGAGCGGGAGCTGCCGAGACTACGCCTCACCGGGCAGCTGCTCGACCTGCCCCTGCTCGACTTGCACGGGTGACACCTCCACCTGCTGCATCTACCCGGGCGCGACCTTCCCGGTCTGCGTCGACGCCCCCAGCTGCGGCTGAGCGGGCGTCCCCGAGGCGTACAGGTGTACGCCCGACGTGGAGCGCGGGAGCATGGCGCTCCCCGCCGAAGGGGCCCGATGCCGCCTCAGCGTGCGGGAGCGACGGGCGTCACGGGCGCATCCGCGTAGGTGGCGCCGAGGTGCCGCGAGGCCAGCCACGCGCGACGTGTGACGCGACCGAGCAGGCGCACGCCCGCGACGAATCCACGCCAGGAGAGCGAAAGCGACGCGCACCCGGCGGTGAAGAGACCACGACCGATGCTGGCCAGTCCGTCCTTCAAGGCGTCGGCGTCCTCGTACATCATCACGGGCGCGCTCGACAGGCGCTCTTCGCCCTGGGCGATGCGCGGCGTGACGAAGAGCAACGTGCCCTCGCGCGCGGCCAGCGCGGGGGCTGCGCTGGGCAGACGGGGCGGCCCCGGAATGTGTGTCTCGTAGGACAACGTCAGGTCGCGACCCGGAATGGCGGCGTAGGCCAGATCCATCACCAGCCTCGGTGTGTCCGACTCGAGCTCGACGTAGACGCTCTCGATGTGCGCGAGGCGTCCTTGCTCGTCGCGCACCTCGCGTCCGAGACCCAGGAAGGGCAGCGAGCGCGCCACGGTGAAGCCATCGGCGCGCTGCTCCTCCATGTCGAGCAGCATGGGCGCGGCGACGTCGGCCAGGGAGAGCCGGGCGCGCGTTCGGCCCGGGGCGTGGGATTCGAGAGCAGCGGTCATGGATCCTCCGGAGGGCATCACCTCACCCCTGACCCAGAAGCACGCCTCGGGTCCAGTTTTCTGCACGGGACGCCGCCCTCAGAAGGGCCAGAAGATCGGCGCCAGCAGCGTCGTCGTGACCCAGAGCAGAGCGTTCATGGGCAGACCGATGCGCAGGAAATCCCCGAAGCGGTAGCCGCCGGCACCGTAGACCATCAAGTTCGTCTGGTAGCCATGCCCGCGATCAGCACGAGGTAGGGCGCGATGCGCGTGAAGGCGAGGACGCCAAAGACCACGCAGACCACGGCCACGGAGATCCATGCGTCGGGCGTCATCGACGGGGCCCGAGAACAGGGGTCAGGGTCGGCGCAGCCCCAAGGGCGGACGAGCGGAACCTGCCCAGCACCGCCCCGTGGTCTGAGAGGACGGGCGCTGGGATACGTCGTGCAGCTGGCACTCGCTGACTTCGCATCGGAGGCTCGAAGGCATGCTCTCAACCACGTGGACATGCAAGTGCTGGCCGCTGCGCTCCGGACCGAGTCGGCGTAGGATGCGCGCATGCGAATCTTCCGACGCGTGGCGGTCTACTGTGGCTCGAGCGACGACGTGGACCCGCTCTACCTCGAATCGGCCCGACGAATGGGCCGGCTGTTGGGTGAACGCGGCCTGGGCGT
>Ga0100387_10002840_pt1 | contig 14563 bp, 5 predicted proteins | sample CryGeymeta201511_FD_81547 | JGI IMG/M metagenome (GOLD analysis project Ga0100387, IMG submission 81547) | Groundwater microbial communities from Crystal Geyser aquifers in Utah, USA - Crystal Geyser metaG 2015-11 | ecosystem: Environmental > Aquatic > Deep subsurface > Groundwater | place: USA... | reverse complement strand
CGTTTTCATTATCTACAACCTGACCCGATACATACAGAGTTACATCTGCTGCAAATATGAAACTTGCGGCCAAAGTCATAGAGATTAACAATTTTTTCATTTTAAACTCCTTTAATTCGTTCATTAAATTATTTTTCGTGGGGAGAATTTATATCCCCCCACGAATTCTTTTCAAATTATTTATCGTAATAAGGTGATTTTGTTTGTAACAATATTTTGCTCAGTCGTGAGTTTCACAAGGTACAACCCGGAAGCAGCTTGAGAACCGGAATCTTCCAACCCATTCCAAACCACTGAATAAACACCCACATTTTTGTGATCATTTATCAATGTAGCAACCTTTTGTCCCAAAACATTATAGATACCGATATTAACAATCCCATCCATTTTTAATTCATAGGTAATCGTGGTTTGTGGATTGAATGGATTAGGATAACTTGATAATAACGCAAAATTGTCTGTGATCGTCGTATTTATGTACTGATCTCCCGCTGCAACAAGCAAAGATTCGACTTCATATTCACCGGAAGATGTAAATATCTGATCTGTTTCAGGACCGACAACGATCAGGATGGTTCTACCATCCTCTGTATTGTATGCTCCATAGTAGGCGTTCTCAGTGATCTGAATTGTGAAATCATCGCCGTGTTTCAGTGTAATCTGCACACCACCGACCGCACCGTTTCCAGTAATCAGTAAACCATCATTATTTTGAATGACATTTGCATACGTGGCGACATCAGTTCTCCCACATCCAAAAAGTATACAATTCATGATTCCAACGATATCTAAAATATCCACAGCCCCATCACCATTATAGTCACCTGCACATTCCCATGCTAATGGGTTTCCGAAGACAATATGATTTACAATAGAAACGATGTCCAGGATATCGACATTTGTGTCGCTGTTTACATCTCCTGCTTCCGGACAATCTGAACAAAATGAGATATCCTCATCTGTTAATTCTACCCACCCTACATAATAACGGGATCTATGGTCTGCTCCCCCAGGATCGCCGGTCGTTGATCCATAACACCAATCCGGTCTGCCGTACATGAGGTTGACGCGATCGTTTGTTGCCCCAGTCCCGGCATGAGGATCAAGTTCATCGGGTTCGTCCAGGGTTTCTCCGTCCATACACCATTCACTTGCGGCACATTCATAAACACCGTTGTCAACCCAACAATCCGTTGGAGTATTAGAAGCATTATAAGGGCACCACCAGCTTTGACCACCATCCACAGATTTAACGACGAATATTTCTTCATTCCAGGTTGGGTAATACCCTAAATCATCACATTCGTCATTGGGTGTACCGACGTCATCGGTCACGATAAAATCGCCTGGATCCGGTCCGCCGATTACGCAGTACATGATGTTGTCATCCCCGGTACTGATTGCCAGTGAAGGAAATACATCCTGCCAGTAAGAACCGCCATTTAGATTGGTCCAACCCCACATATCATCGGTAGATATGACTCTTGAATAATTCCACCCTGTAGGTGTTTGAGGTTCGCCGGGATTCAAAACATAATTCTTATCTATCGTGAAATGGTAAATGCCATTACCAGTATGACCTGTCCAAACACCATCCGGATCAGATGCAATTAAACCGACCAATAAATGCGGATCACCATTTGAATCAACTCTCAGATCAAAATCATAGGTTGCGAAAGGTTGGGTAGCCTGAATAAAACCACCATCAAGGCATTCCCATTCCCATAGGAGATTAAAATCATCATTTGCCGCCATATAATCAAATGTCGCATCCGGAATGTAATAGTAGTTTGATCCACCCTGTCCACCTGTCCATGTCAACCCATAATCTTCGGTTTTCTTAAGAATGACGGTATGATGGTTTGCATACGGGCTGCCGCCTGTATCTCCATTAAGGAAATATGCAGTGACCGCTGCGAATCCGATACCATCATCATTAATATCGAGGATTCCATTGGATGTGTATGATCCGGATGCATCTCCGCCAACAAGATCATTTACTTCATCAAAAAGTAAAATTTCGGATCCGAAAATGATTGTACCGTCAAAAAAGGCTTCACTGTGAAATAACCAAATATTACCTCTGGTCCAATCATCTGTGGCGACGTTAAAGATGTGTTCATCATTCGCTGCATCGTAGGAATAATCCGGAGATAATACCCAATGATCTTTATTGGAATTCCACAATGCATCAATGATTTGAGGAGATGACCAGGAGCCACCGTCCCAACCAAATTCATCAAAAGCATAGTAAGGTTTTCCCCCATACTGAGAATTACCCTGAGGTCCGGTGTATTCATTCCAGAATACATACGGGTAGTCCGATATACCCAAGGCACTTGGATATCTTCCTAACCTTACTGCCGGATTAATATTGGTGTATGTCGTCCAATTCAGTCCATTCGGTGAATAGGCAGCCCCAATTTGGCCGGCCCCGCCTGATACACCTGCCCACTGACGATAGCCAAATATCCATCCACTTGAAGATACAGACAACGGGCGAGTCGCCGGAATAATTATTCCATAGCCATTCATTGATGAATCCACCAGAGTGGCTTGCAGACCATTTGTTCGGCTGTTGTATTGATAAACAGGACTTGTTTCTGTATTTTGATTTACAACCACTTCCGGAGGTTCAATTTTAAATTGACGCAAAGCGCTGACTTTATAAGGGGTTTTCGTGGCTTCCCCGAATATCATTGCCAGACCTAATACTGGAAGAATAAGTTTTAATCCTTTCATATTTGCTCCTTCGATTGATTTGATTTGTTAATTGAAATTATTTTCATGAATTTTATCTGTTTGTTATTACGAGATTTGATTAAGAATTCATCGAAATGTATCATCGTTCTCTACCAAAACAGTATCGTTTTTTTTTATATTCAAAGTGAGTCCAGTATCATGTTTACCAGTATCACCAGATCTAACACATCCAGAATCGTATCCTCATTCACATCTGCAAGAACGATCTCACATTCCCCGATGTCGGATGGATTATTGATAATGATATACACAGCACGCACCACATCCAACACATCTATAACGTCGTCACAGTTTACATCACCCGGTGTGCAGGTTGAACAATCAGACCCCGTTTCGGGATTATAATATCCAGTTCTTTGGTAGTTACCCCGAAATACATTCCAGTACTGTGTGTCGTTGGCTGGGAATTTTATATCAATATTGATCAGATTTCCGGTTGATCCCAATAAAATCTCCAGATCACCATCCAAATCGGTATCTGAAACCGTCGGAGATCCTGCGAATCCAAATGGGTTAAAAATAGGGAAATACACAAAAGGCGTACCATCCAGGTGATAGACGACCATTTCACCGAGTTCAGTACCACACACAATTTCCAACGACCCATCATTATCCAGATCCGTCAGGACGGGTGAGGTAATAATTGAGCTATTGTGGAAAACTGGCCATCCAGGTAAAGGATTACCGTCGATGTCAATCCCATATATCCCACCATCGTTGGAGGCGAAAAAGATAATATACGACCCGTCAACCTGTTGTACTGCAGGCGAGGTTAAGACATAATCATTTGTTGGAACCGAGAATCTCATAGACCCGTCCTGATTAATCCCATAGAAAGTATTATCCCGGCATCCTTCCAATATAATTTTTCCAAAATCTGTATTCACGACGACTGGAGCAGCTCGAAATTTTTCATTTGCCGTAAATGGAAACCCGGGAGCTACCGAGCCATCATCATAAATTACCCATAAATGATTACTTTCAGTACCGCAGACAATATCCACTTTCCCGTTTTCGTTGAAGTCAGCCAGTGCAACTCCCCTCATCGTTTTTTCTCCAAGTTCATATGGAAATCCGGGTACATCTGACCCGTCAGGATTGATCGCATATATTTTCCCCGGCGAAGAAAAGCTGCCAACAATGATTTCCAGATCTTCATCATCATCGATATTGCCAATTGCCGGGGTTCCCATCAAAAATTGATTCGCGTTGTAATCAACCTGAACAATTTGATCAACAGCATCAAATACAAACAGATGTTTACTTTTGGATGTCACGACAATTTCGATGTGGCCATCACCATCAATATCTGCAGCGGCGGGCGAACCCCACACCTGATTACCCGTAGTAAATGGAAAGATTGGGTTTGTGATCATAGATCCGTCGGGATTTAAAGCATAAACGATACCGGTATAATCACTGAAGTATATTTCATTCTGACCGTCTGAATCGGCATCTATCACAACCGGAGAGGTTTCTACATTCGTTAATGATTCCTCGAGAACATCAATCGGCCAGCCTTCCTGATTCAGAGAGACTTCGATCGAAAAAGGGATATATTGCGTAATGGGATCGCCCTGGGCAGAAAACGTACTGGCTTCTAATACAAAATCAACCTGACCCAACTGGATATCATCGGACAACTCTATTGTGTAGGTGTCAGAAATATTAATTTGAATACTTCCTGCAAAGATATCACCATAATTCGCAGAAGGATCGGTAATCGTGACGCCCGGGTCATCCGAAGTCAGAACTGTAGTTACATTCATGGCATTGATCCAGCCTTCCGTATTACCGATGGTTATCCGCAATTCTGATGATTCGCCGGGATTTAAAACAGCATCCCCATCCCCGGTTATATTGAGAAGACTTTGAGAATAATAGTAAAGGTATGGAAAATTAGAAGCACCGATGGCTTTATGCACATCAACCATGCCCGACCCCAAGTTACCCTGAAGATACTCATCTGTGTTTATTTCGTAAATAACCGGATCCGCGGTTGAGATAATATTTTCCTCAAGTTGTATGTTATCCCATTCAGGATAGTATGCTTTTAAAAGACCAATACAACTTGCAACATTAGGACTTGCCATGGATGATCCGTTCCACGCCTGGTATCCCGTGCCGATAATTGTGCTAAGAACATTTTCGCCAGGCGCACCAATATCGACATTTATATTATATGTCGCCCAGTGTCCCCAGGTCCCGCCGCAGCCCAGCGCGCACACTGAAATGACATTGGTATAACTGGCGGGATATTCTGCAGAATTTAATTCCCCTCCGGAGGCACTACCATTCCCTGCAGAACTGACGATTACCGCACCGTAGGTGTTGTGAGCAGTATTAATGGTGGTTTGCTCATAACTATTATATCCGCCACCGCCCCAGCTCAGGTTTATAATTGTAAATGTACCGGCAAAGTATCCCGCCTTTGCGGCATAGGTAATCCCTGCATAACCATCATTTACAAAGGGATCGGTCGGCTGGTTTTCTCTTGAGCATTTAACAGGCATGATACTTCCGTTAAAAGATGTTGAGGCGATACCTATTCCATTATTGGATGTTGCCGACAATATTCCTGACACATGAGTACCATGCGCCCAGGTTCCGTCTACCTGTACATCTGCTCTTGGATAGGGATCGTTATCGTCTGCACCGGAATACCCAGAGTTGTCCCACCCCAAAATATCATCTGTATACCCGTCTCCATCATTATCCTGGTTGTCAGTGAATTGAGAAGAAGACGTCAATGCATCCCGAAGGTTGATACTTCCATCATTATTTGTATCCAGGTTATTTAAAACCAGATAATCCAATACTTCAGTCGCAGTGACGTATCCGTCATTGTCGGTATCTACAACCGTAAACAACGATGTGGGAATCTCATTTTGATTAATCCAAATACTATGTTGCAGGTCAGGATGAGTGATATCTACTCCGGTATCCACAGAAGCGAGCAGGACATGCCGGTCACCGGGAATCTGGCCGTTGGCAATATCCCAAAAATTCCATGCCAAATCCGCTCGGACTGCAGGCATTGAGCACTGTTGGTTATAATTCGGATCGTTCGGCTGATAGTAAGGTTTTCTCATCATCTCAAATTCAGAGGAATAAATAAAGGGAAACTGTGTAATGGCTTCTTTTGCAGCGATCATAAGAGATCGTGAGTCTTCAGGAAGGTAAACCCGGTAAATCCGGTTCAAATAAATATCCCCATCTCTATCCATTTCGGTCGCATAGGGTATCCAGGGTTCAATATTTGAAATTTGATAAGACTTAAAAAAAGAGTTTAACTCAATGTTATCAACAATAAATCCATTAGAGGACCGTGAGATTTGAAGGGGCAGAATTTCATGTTTTAAACAAAACAGAAATGTATGGTCAAGGGTATTGGCAGCCTCGCCAAATGCAAATACAACAAGACCCGCTAAGAGTAAAATTGTTTTTATTCCTCTATTCAAGGTAAATGTCATTATTCAGCCTTTGCTTGTATCAGCCGCCGTCCGTAAGACGAAGGAAGGCGGCTGATATCAATATTGATTTAATTTCCCATTATGTAGTTAACCATTCCCACGATATCAAGAACATCGATGCTGCCGTCTTCGTTGTAATCCGCGGCACAAGCTTCATCATCGGACGGAGTATCTGATCCCATGATAAAATTAACGATAGTTACGATATCCAATACATCGATGTTGGTATCCATATTCACATCGCCAAGGACACAGGAAGAAACTTCCCCGCTATCCAGGAAAATTCTTAACATCAGGTTACCACTGATCCCAATACTTGACAAGGGCTCCCAGGTGCCTGAAGCGCCGATGCGGAAATAGGTACGGCCTGCATCGGAATCTGTATCCAGTCCAAAAGGATTGGTTGAGGTAAATTCACGAACACCGAGCCAGAAGTCGCCACTTACCACGATCCCCAGGGAAGACAGATCGTAGTCATTCCAGCCATTTGTTGCACCGGTGATAATCCAGTGATTGATTTCGGTACCAGGGATTCCTCCGTTGTCGTTCCATAAATAGAGGTACATCGCGCCACCATCCCCGATTTGGAACCATTTTGCGCGAACCACATCTTCTCCTCCTGCAGCGGCCGTAAATCGTACCGCCGTATAATTCCCGGAACCATTATGCCAACCCACTTCTGAAGAACCGTCATCATAATAAACCTCGTGAACCGTACTGGATTGTGGCGTAATCTCAATCGTTTCTGACATTTCGCTTTCATCACCCCCGGGAAATACCGCGGTAACACCGTACACATAGGTGATATTATTTGATACGTCAAAGTCACTATATGAATTTACGCTTAACCCGGATGCTATCATTCCGCCGTCCCGGTAAACATTATAGGTTGCATCGGCGCCATACTGGGTAACATTGGCGCGAATTCCCCATTCACCGTCATTTAAAGCGCCCCCGGAACCATCAACAATATCCGCCCATGTATCCCATGATCCCCCCAACAAAACCATACTATGGTCACTGGGAGCGGTCACGTCTAAGGCTGCAGAAATCGTTGCATTAAAAGAAACTGCGAGGATAAATGCACTGTTCATTTCCCAATTGAGGGTAAAGTCATTCCAGCCGGTACTCATGTTAACATCCATTTGATATGCGGGAGAAGTATTAAAGAAAGCGCCGACCTTTGGATAGGCTGCTATGACTACCGGTACGGAAGTGCTGTTCACATTGTAAAAGGAGGCTGTGTTTATTGTGGAAGGTCCGACGATATTGAAATGGGCACCGGCATAGGCGGTCCCTTCCCCATTGATAATGATACCGTCATTGGGATTAAAATTATCATTATCAAAAACCAGATCATCTGTTCCGGTATAGTTCATGTCGTCCCAGGTTATAAAGACTTCACCATTCAAAGCTTCGCCCGTCAATCCGGTTGGAGCCGGCGGAGCGCCGAGTTCTTTATAGATCTGAAAATCGTCAATAAACAAGCCACCGCCATTCCCGCCATCATCATTATCATCGTAAATTGAAACGAATTTAAATTTAATGGTTTTCCCTGCAAATTCGTTCAGGTCAAGGAATATATTACAACCCGTGCAGAAAGGATACCCGGGAAGATATTCTTCCCATCCGTAGTGGCCGGGGCGTGGATCATTATCGTCTCCGCTATAGTCATAGAATTGATCTACCCAAACCAGTCCCGTGGGAATCATCAGATCCACATCGTCCGCATTTGAACTGAAGATTTCAGCGCCGGATCCATCTTCAACCAGCACATCATCGATAAAAAAACCGATCAGCAAAGGATCGTCGATCACGGAATAGGCAGGGTCAGAACCCATCGCAAATCTAATGATGACGTCCATTCCGGTGTATGCATCCAGATTAAAAGTCACATTATGCCAGCCCTGTTGACCGCCCCACCCGGGAATGTAGTCAGGTTCTCCATTATATACCCAGCCATAACCACTGGTAAAGTCATAGGGGTCTGAACCGGTGAGGATATCCCAGGTTGCACCGCCATCGGACGAAATACGAACGTTTGCCGCATCCCATCCATCAATAAAGTGCCCGGACACACCGCCTGCGCCCGCGGGGTCTTCCAACCCCCATTTGAGTTGTGCGGACAATGTCGTACCAGTGGAAGGGATTGTGATCACTGGTGAGTCCAGAAATTGTAGCCATCCGTCCAGATATCCATTATAATCTTCATATCCGCACCAATAAGAGTCGCCTTCATATGCATTAAAAGATGATGTGTGCCATGCCAGCGCGTCTACATCGGCAAGGGATATTCGGTAGTAATCTTCCAGGAAATTATCTCCGTCTCCATCGGAATCCACCTGGTCTTCAAAAAGTGAGAAACCGAATCGAATCACTTCATCGTCACCGACATCGGGAAGTGTAACTTCGGGTGAAAACAACGACCAACTGCCCAGATTTTCACCATTTGGCGGATTGGGCGAGTTAAAGCTGTGTGTCGGGCTGTTAAATTCGGTTTCTGTGGTTTCCCACCACCCTTCAGTCGGCCAGTCTGAAACGTCACCTTCAAAGTCCCATTCATACAGAATCACGGTTTCTCTGGAGGGGTTAATCCGAAGATCGTTTTGATCTATACGTACGGACTGTCCGGATTGAAGTGATTGAAGCGAACTGACGGAATTTTTCTCAATTCTGACGTCCCGGCCTAAAATGAAGGCAAAGCTCACAATTGAAAGCACTAATAATTTCCTAAACATGTTTTTATTTCTCCTTAACTGATTAATTAGAGACATAAGTGAATTCAAATTTTAGTTTCTTTGATTGCACAATTATGCGGTTCTTATTGTAACAAATTGTTAAAAATTAACCCAATTTCCATTTTTATACCTCAAAACTCAACTCTCAGGCCGTACTGGCTTGTATTATCCAAAATTCCATAGTTTACAAATGCATAGTCTATTCCGATTTTAATTCCTGCTGCAGTCATATTCACCCCGACTCCGGCACTTAACCCGGCAAATGGATAGGTTTCAGCGCCCGCATCCCGTCCGCGCATCCCGGTATCATGATCGATATGGTAGCCCAGCCGGGCAAATGCCAACTCATTCCAGGCATATTCTACGCCGATGCTGCCTGTGACGATATAATCATTTGGATTCATTCCATCCATCGCCAGCGTGAGCCTGTTCGTTGCGTTTTTGGCAATTACCCCTTCGGGTCCCATGAGATCATTCTTGATCCCCAACCTGAAAACCCTGGGCAGGGGAAACGACTGAGTCACCCGGGCGACATTTCCACCGGGATCGATATCTTCCGGAACGGTGACATCCAATCCTTCACCGTGATATTGAATCTCGGGACCAAAATTACTAACAGACATCCCTAATACCGTACCAAAAATACCGGTTTCAAAGATGGATCCAATATCGATTGCAACGGTTTGGGCGTAGGTCGTATAAATATCTTCCCGGATATATTTTAGCGTAAGTCCGATATTTAAGCGATCGGTCAACACGGTTGCATATGTCAATCTGAAAGCCAAATCTCGAACATGATAATCTTCGCCGGTGCCGGTCTGATAGAACTCATTTGTGACGCCAATCGGTCCTGAATCTAACGTAAATAAATGGAAACTGATGAACTTCGTAGCACTGAGAGGAATCCCATATGCCAGGACATTATGAGAAATTCCTGCAACGTAGTTTACTTTGGAATAGTAGGAATCGTTGGTTTGAATAAACGCCAGGCTTGCGGGATTGTATGCAATACCCTGAACCCCGACTGCGGCTGCAACTTGTGCCCCTCCCATCCCAATTGCCCGGGCACTGGTTTCCAGTTTTAACCAGTTTTCAGCAGCGCTTCCAACTTTGGTGACCACATTAGGGATATTGATATTCTGTGCGACAGATAAGGAAAATATGAATAAGCTTGTCAGTAGATATTTAATATTTTTCATGATTTTTCGTTCTCCTATCGTACAATCGCAAATTTGCCGATATGTTTTTTGCCATCAGCTTCTACCGTATACAGATATAACCCGGGGGCGACTTCTTGATTGTTGACGGTTCTCAGATTCCAGAATTCTCTTCCGCTGTATTCATCGTTATGATCAAAAGCGATCACTTTTTCGCCACTCACCGTAAAAATGGTGATCGTACAATGTTGGGGTAACCGAATAAACTCTATCTGTCTCAGGAAGCCGGTTTCATTAAACGGGGATCTCACAATATAGGGATTGGGTACGACCCGAATGTCTTCCAACTCCTGTTGGGTGACCTTGTGGGATTTACCCAGTTGAGACATGTCGGCGTACCACGAATCTCCATCCTTATAGAACTTATTTGTACGGACAATGAGATAATCCCCATTTTCCCAGGGATACTGAGTGATCCAGGGATTATCACTGACCCCGTCCCCATCGTAATCGATAAAATTACCGGGTATTATTGGTCCGGTAATATCTATTGATGCATACCAAATCATCCCCTGATTATAGACATAATCTCCTTGAGAGTATACCATTCCTGGGGAATAAATATCCCAGTCAATACCCGGGAACGACAGCACAAAATCAAACAGAATTCGTAAATTCCAGGTCGGGTAAGGTAAATCAGAACCATTTTCTCCTAAATGAAGGGAATCTCCTTCTAATATAACTTTTTCGTTCACCGTCCATTTACAATCTTTATAACCTGTATTTGTCGTATCCACATCGGCTGCACCCCCGTAAATACCCCGGTCATTCAACGATATGCCAACCTCCTTACCCGTCATAAGATTGGTTACCTTAAAGGGCAGATAGGTGGGTCTGCTTTGACTACAACCACTGGTGGGTGAAACACTCATCGCCGCAGTAATACCATGGTCTGCAAATTCTACCTTGTAATCGTAATTGAGTCGTCGTGCATATTGAGTATTATTATAGTATGAAAATTCAAGAAAGACAGCATTTTTCAATGAATCGTCTGCTGAATACCATTCGACTCCGGCAATGGGATCGAATTCTGATGGTGCGCTGAGTAAAGAATAGGGCATATTGTCAAAACGGAATCGTATCCCGTCCGTAAAATCACTCCAATTATTTTGATAATCATCCGTATCGGAATTAACAATGGGATATTCAAGCAGGTAATTTGGCAAATACAAAATATTGTTGTCTACCGTTGCACCCGGTAAATCCATGAAATAATCCAAACTGTCTGTTGGTAAATCGTCCACCGGAACACCTGAGACACTCGATGGGTTCTGCTCAACAATATCGGATACCGCATAGCCAAATAATACGGGATTTTCGGTTCTCAAACCAAAATAGGTATCTGGATTTCCCATATCGGTTTGAACTTCGAACCGTAGAATTTTATCGGATAATTCCTGTTCGTTGACGATCGTATAGTACTTCTCAAAATTGCCTGTAGTCCCGTCATTGGGAATAATAAATTCTGTGGTGTTTGTAGCATCGGGAAATGTAATATTACTGGCGTGATATCCCGGGATCACCGTCACAAAATTCGGGTCAAAGATTGTGGTTCCTTTCGAAGTTTCAATGCTGGGATATCCCCATGGTGTAGACCAGTGGTTGGGGTTTGAATCGGAGTAGGTAGTATCAGGCGTATATGTGCCATCCCCGTTATCTACCCAATTAATGGTGTAGTCTGCCTCAACACCCATATCGTATGACGTAACAGAATAGGTATATTTGATACCGTCAACAACATTGGTATCGATGTAGCTATGCCTTAAACCGCTATTCGTACCAAGATTTATCCAGAGCGCCAATGAATCGATTCCGGCAATACTGATGCCTCTTTGTTCCCCCGCACCGCATTGATCGTTCGTGAAGATACAATGGGTGATATCCTGATTTTCTGTCAGGTCATATTGTGCCAACGGGTGCCAGCCCACATGAATCCCGTCATAATCGAATATTTTACCTTCTGCTCCGCCCCACGTCAGGCCACCGTCCGTGCTCTTATAGACACGGTACCCTTCAAAATCAGAATACTCTGTGACGACATCTTTTGAAGATTCTGCTGCATCATCCCAGGTGAGTGTGACTTTATTATGGTCAAGGGCTGCAAAAACGCGGGGTACTGCAGGTGGCGTATATCCCTGGTAATGAGAATTATACATAATTTGACCAAACCTGGCGTTTTTAATAATATCATTTTGGTTTTGTCCAAAGATGATCGTGAATGAAAAGGGAACTTCTTCACCTACCTTCAGATCAAAGGGACCGCAACTCATAATAAGAACACAGTCCAGCCCCTCTTCTCCCTCAGTAAATTCGGGCGTTAACATGAGACCATTAATGGAATCAAAATGAGGATTCAGATCATTATCTGCATCCGTGTCGGGATAAGGGGTATGAAAAAACCATTGTTTTTCATTTAAGCTGATATTTGTCGTATCACCGGTCATCAATTTAAATTGAATTTCTTCTTTATTTTGCGCTTGAGGTCTTCCGCGTTCTCCGGCACAACAGTTCTGGTTGGTTTCGGTTTCTACCACACCGGGACGGTTATACCAGTCAAACCAGTGCCAGTCCGTCATCTTTAATGGTTCTCCGGGATAGATATCAATAATCCCATCCTGATCCAGATCAACGGAGGAAGTGGCTAAGGGTGAGTCTAATAATTGAACGCCAACGATCCCGATATCCGTGGCGCCGTTACTATTCCCGTCATAATCATAGATCATGGCCATACTGATCGATAGTGAATCGTCCTGAACTTTAAATCTTTCCCAGTAATATTCCATGAAATCATCTGTGTTAGAATGCACTGATGTATTTCCGCTTAATGTGGCAGACACTGCATCCGCATCAAAATAAAATCCCAGGGAAATATTTTTATAATTGAATCCTCTCCCCCGGTTGATTTTTGTTCCGTCGGGCATGATCATTCCTTCACCGGTAATCTGGTTGCCAGCTTCATCGGTTACAGGGTTGTTGTTTCCATTTGCATCCCGTTCAAATGCCTGAAAGTCTCCGCTTTCATTTCTGACTTTAACCGTGACAAATAATATATCTTCAGCATAATTCACACCATACGAATGGGCTTCCGCCATGACTCTCAATCCCATAGGGTACCCGGTCTGAGTATACTCGGTCCCCGTAGAGTTCACCAAATTACCGCGGTGTGCCCATCGGTCGTCAAATTCCATATAAACATCAGTATCTGAAATGAACCGGCCAGGAACGGTTTCCCAGCAGTCCGGGTCCTTTCTGGATCCATTACAGTCGGGTAGATCAGGATCGAAATCTTCCGCCCACCACCCGGGCCAGAAGGGCTCACTTTCCCCGGTATCTTCGTTGATTCTTTTTGGCCAGGTTTGTGAGTAACTGCTGTGGGCAAGAAGCGGATAGGAGTCCGTCGGTCCCGTTAACGGAACGCCATAAATATCTACATCCCCAAAGATATTGCCTGTCGTGACCTCAGTATCGTGAGTATTCAACCGTGCTTTATTTGCGGCATGCCAATCGGTATTGGTACTGGGACTCCATCGGGTGAACCAGGATTCATTGACGTTTGCGCCATAATAATCATAGGTATCATCCGCTGTCCATTCCTCGTTGTCGGGTCCGTACATATACTTATCATATTCATCTGTTCTGATATCAAGCTTTGGTCGATATGCCCAGGGATAGACCAGCCCGATTCCCATTTTTTCGTTGGGGTCTCCGTAAGCGTTGGAATTATTGGGGTCCACTCCATCTTCGAGACTGATAAATACCTCATTATAAGCCGTAAATCCCCACTGATTTTTCGAACCGACCAATTCGATATCGTCAAGCGTTGTACCGATCACACCCCGCTCATAAATATCTTCGAATAAGATGGTGACGAAGTTTGTGTCACCGCCTTCGTACCACGCAGAATAGGCATCTTCAGAACACCATACGATATAATTCCCGGCATGTAAGCAATCAAACCATTCATAGTTTGAGGAATAGTCTTTCCCGGGTACTCCCGCAACAAAAGCAACATGGGGCAGATAGGAGTAACTCCCCCATAACCCCGCAGGAAGACCAGTAAACCCGTTGCTGGTATAGTCCCCCCATTGGATAAAATTCCCGTAATTAAATACCGCACTCTTCACCTTACCATTCAACAAGTATCCCTTTGCACGGTCATTCATCGGGTTTGTGGGGAAGGGGTAGTCGCCCACTTTTGAAAGACCATTTTGACCTGCATTAAAATTCTCTTCCACCCCCAGAATTGTGATGGGCTCTGCGGATAATAGGATTGCAACAGTCAAAATCAGGCTGATTATAATTTTTTTCACTTTATTATCCATATTAAATTATTTGAATTCTATTTGTGTAAAGAAATTGATCTCTCTCGGTG
>Ga0100387_10002834_pt1 | contig 14575 bp, 12 predicted proteins | sample CryGeymeta201511_FD_81547 | JGI IMG/M metagenome (GOLD analysis project Ga0100387, IMG submission 81547) | Groundwater microbial communities from Crystal Geyser aquifers in Utah, USA - Crystal Geyser metaG 2015-11 | ecosystem: Environmental > Aquatic > Deep subsurface > Groundwater | place... | reverse complement strand
TTCGTCAAGCCACTTCTTGTTGTGCTGGTAAAACTTGCCCTGTTTTATGCTCTCACATAACTCTATGTCGTCTGTTTCACGCAATATCGTGAGCACCTCGTCATTCATTTCTCTCACGCCTTCGTTGGGATCCTCAATCAGGTCTAGAATGCGCATAAGGACCTCTCCTTCATTGAGAATGCGTTCCAGGCCAACCGAGTGGAAGAGATAGCAGTAAAGGCAATAGAGAACTTGGCAGATGAACTCAGGGTCGTATTCTTTTCCCAGGAAGAGGGTCAGTACTGGCTCAAACAGCTCTTTATATAAATAATTATACTTTCGATGAGGGTGCAACATTCGGCCTCTTGACAAATATTGGCAATCAAGGCCAAAATTTCCATCAAAATGTCGTCTTCGGTGATTCCATTGATCATCAGTTTCTCGAGGAAGTCGATGAATCTTTCGTTGACTAAAAGAATATCAGTCCACTCCTTTCCTAGCTTGGCTCCAGCCATGATTCCGAATAATTACAGACACATTTCGCTGTTTTTGGTCTTCGTCATCACTGTCTTTATCAGCTTATCCCGAACCACGCCTTTCATGTCATTGTGGATCTCCTCAGATTTGCTTGATCGGAGTACATTCTTGCAAAATTTAAGCAATGTTGGGTCCTCAGAACGGATAGCCTTATCCATCAGCTTAACGAAATCTTAGGGCATCAGATGCTAAACATTGCGTTCATTGGCTGCCAGATTTATGGCCAAGCCTAACAACTAGACTGCTCCGATGTTGGGGTGTGGAAATAGTATCAATTTGACCACATAGTCCATACAGTTGGTATAGGCTAAAGTGTATCTGATGGCTGATTCAGTTGAAAGCAAGTAAAGGATGTTGAGGGCTGTCATTCTGTTGGGAGAATCCTGGGCCAAAAGATGAACAAATTTAGGGATCAGCCTGGCATTTTAGATGGATTGGCGAGCTCCCTTGTCAAATGCGAGGTTGTAGTATACCATCAGTGAAAAATTCAGCAATATTTCGTTGTCGCAGGTGAAAAATCTTTCCAGCTTATCAACCAGGCCCACTGCCAACTGAATATCTAAATGAGTACCATTTGGTCCTTGTATTCCGCGATAATTGAGAGCTTTCGAAGGAAGCCAAGAGTAACAATCAGAAGGTGGAAGTCGTTCCTTTCAAGGCAGCGAATCAGAATTTGGACAAGTCCTGCCTTTCTCATTTTCTTTTCGATAGCAGGGTTGGCACTGATGTTGAAGAGGATATTGAGGCAAATAAAGAAGAGCTTGTCTTGCTTCCAGATGAGGACGTTGAGAATTTTCAGCTTTTTCTTTGCGCTTACTCGATCCTCCTCATTATTTTTCCTCCACATTTCGATATACTAGCTGTAGAGCAAGTCAAAACGTTGAATCTGATTTTCAAGCACATCCATGATGGTGATGCCAACTTTGTTCTCGGTTAGCAATTATTGAAACTGTTGGTAGTTGCTGAGAATGTAGAATATGCTTAAGATGTAGACTGACAGGTCGATGTTTCTCTTGTGGTTCTCGGCTAGAGTTCGACTCAACACTGGCAGAAGGGAATCTTAATGGGAAAGGATATACCATGCTCAAGCAGGGTCTACAGGTTAGAGAAATCCTGAAATAACTAGAGGATATCTTTGCTACATTTGATCTTCGTTTCGAGGGCATCCTCATAGAATGCTCCAATGTACTCGTCTAGCTTTTTTATATTTGGAACACTGCGAGTCATTCCAAGTTTAAATATTTTATAACCATAAACAACATTGAAAATCATTCACGCAACAGGGACTCCCATAGCGATAACCCAACCTTAGGCCATAGGTCAACCTCCACCATCCCTCCTCTCTCGACCTGACATATTGACTCATCCTCGACCTCAGGAATCGAGATGCAGGTCTCTGCTTCAGAGAGTTTGAGCTCTGATAAGAGAGATTAGTGCTATGTCTTGCAGATGCTCTTTCTTTTGTTGGTAGAACGTTTATTGGCTGTTTTTCGGGTGCCAGTCTGCTTCATGTTAATTTGCTACTAAAAAATTATATGATCCAGATCTGTGCCGCCAATAGTTAAATGATTTAATGATATAAATTATCGCTTGTTATAGTAGTATTTGTTATAACTGAGCGGTCTACCAAATAATGATACAAATATTCGAGGTAAATCATCTATTCATGCACTTCCCTTTGCGTTAAGCTTGATTGTGAATATTTTCTCTTTCTCTGGAACGTCAAGCAGCATGAAGTCAGGATAAAACTTTATCTGCAGCTCTGAATCATTGGGCAGTAGACTCATTGCGCATGAGAGAGTCTTGCTGTCAAATTGCATGTGACTATCGAGGTTATGTAGACTCTGCTCCTCCACTCTCAGATACCACTTTATTTCATGGTTCTCGTCTGCATCACTAATTTCAAGCATTCTTTTGCATGACTCGAACCTAAACCACAAGCTTGGGATTTTGTTTCCTTTGCAGTAGCTGAGGATTCCCTCAAAAAGACCCACTCTTGCCAATTTTAAAGTCATTGAACTTTCTACATTAGGTCTTAACTCCTCATCTTCGATAAGAAAATCCTCGTCGTCTTGATCACAACTCATAGCGACAACTCCATACTCAGCAAACCCTTTCCCTGTATTTGACCTGATCCTCATCATTTAGTTCGTAATAAAAATATCCAGGATGAGCTTGTTGTTTTCGAAGAGGTAGCTGAGGGCGGAGAAGTCCTCTAGTGAGTATTTATGGAGAGAGCAAGACTCCATGTTATATTTGTAGCTCTGGAAAAGGTTACTTTTGAGAATGATAGTGATAAGTATGTCCTTGGCGATGGAGGCAAACTGCATCTCCATCTCTTCCTTTTTCAGAATCAGGTAGAAATGGTCAACCCCTTTAAGGTTCTTCGGGCTGAGATCTTTAAAGATCTGTTTGAGAATCTGAGCCTTGATCTTCCCTTCAAAGCGGTAACGACTTATCTCCTCCTGCATGAGTATATAGCTGACCGCTAAAATATAAATGCAAACATCTAGTCTTTATTTATCAATTCAATCAGTCAATAGTAATAGTCATCATACTGAAACATCCCGCAGTCCCATTGCTAAAGTTAGCAGACCAGCTGCAGGACTCTTTAGAGCGATAACCCCTAAGGTCTCACATTGCTCGTAAAGAGCTAATATATCAGACTTACCTGTGATTTATTTGATTAACTCTTATAATGTTTCAAGAGGAGTCTCATTGGTTTCTTATTCTTCATCTGGTTAAATTTATGTTATCTTCATGAAGTTGTTAACTTGCTTCTCACGATGACTGATTTGTCCCTGCAGTTCTAAGATGTCATTTTTGAACTCGTAAATTTCCTACAATCCCTTGGCAATATCGTGGCTATTTTTTGTCTTCTTCTTAAAACAAACAGGGTTTGGAGTGCTTCCTTTTTTCTTCTCGAAGGTAACCTGAGAGTTGTTCTTTACCATCACTTTTCTTTCATTATCGATTTTGGCATGTCCTTTAGGAGTCAAACTTGGCTACGAAACTTATTTTCGACGCATTTGCTCTCCTCTTTTCTTCTTATCAGGCTTAGAATACAAGTTATCTCTTTTCACAGGCATATCGTGATGTTTGTTACTAACCTGGCTCTTCGGAGATACTGATTGCTACAAGTAAGAAAAATCATCTGGGCTGCAATCAATGAATAGACCTTTTGATGCTCCTGAACTTTTCTTGTTGCCCATGCTCAACTCCAGCATTGAGACATGAAGTTCATTATCCTTCACTTCATACTTCATCATTTTTGCTTTGTCTCTCAAAATAGGAGTCGATAGCACCTATCCAATGGTAGGTCTTTTAGCTGGATCTATTTGCATCATATCAGCCACAAGTCTTTTCAATTATTTTGAATAATTTTTAGGCACAGGAAGATATTCTCCTCTTGATATTTTTAGGGCCAAAGCAGGCAAAGAGCCTGCATCAAAGGGAGTCTTGAGCAGACACATTTATAGAAGAAGCACTCCCAACGACCATATATCTGTTTTGAGAGAATATTCCTTGTTATCACAGATTTAAGGAGACATGTAATAGGGTGTACCAACCACACTCTTGATTTTGTCTAGAGTCTTCAGTAAAGGCCTTGCGATTCCAAAGTCTCCTAATTTGACGTTTCCATCCCTAGTCAGAAACACATTTTGAGACTTAATATCTCGGTGAATTATCTTTCTCTCATGAACATGCTGAACAGCCAAGCACACTTGTGTAAACCAGTGCAAAATTTGATTCTCTGAGAATAGCATGTCTTTCTTTGATCGCATTTATTTGATCCTTTGGCTTAGATCTCCGCCATCTGCATAGCTCATCAATATATTTAGGTACCCGTCTTTGGATCTAAACTACCCCATGAACTTAACAATAAAGTCGTGGTTGAGAGATTGCAGGATGTGGGCTTACCTGACAGATTATTCGATTTACTCTTCCGTCATGCCCATGATTTCGATCTGCTTGAGAACGCACACTTGTCCAGTTATACGGTGTTCGACGAGATAACATTTTCCATAGGTTCCCTCTCCTAAAATTGTTAGCTTTTTATATTGTTCTTCCTCCTAATTTTCAAATGACATATTTTAACTATCAATTTATTAAGTGAATACAGTCAGATATTTGTTATTGAACTTATTTGATAGTAATAAATAATAGGGAGAACAAGGTAAAAAATTAAAGATAAAGCTTGAGGCTATTATGAGCTGAAGCCAAAATGCTAAGCAGTAAACGTGGCTGAGTGGTCGAAAGCAGCAGACTAAGGATCTGTCCCAAACGGGATCGTAGGTTCGAATCCTACCGTTTACATTTTTACCATCAACATAAAGTAACCCGATTGAACAAGACTTCCACAAAGAGAGCAAACAAAGAAAGGGACAGGAGGAGGTGCCTATTGTATGATATAGATTGTTTTGAACAGTATTTGAGTTAGATAAAAAAAACCTCCGAAACCGAGAATTGAACTCGGGTCTCCTGCGTGACAGGCAGGGATAATAGCCACTATACTATTTCGGATCAGCTAAACACTGCTCATTTCCTCTCCTTATAATGCTTAACCAGAGAGTAGATCTTAAGTTTTATCCTTTCTGGTAGTAATAGTGGATGATTTTACAAATAATTAGGAGATGATCATTCAACAACGGATACGATTGATAATTTATCTGCCTTGTTTCAGGTACTCTTTCAGGGCATCTTGAACTTCTTTGAACTTGTATTTCTGCTTGCCAAAACATAAGTCTGATTCAACATTCTAAACAAGCTTGATTTCTCTATACTCAACAGGCTTCGCCAAGTTTTCGAGACCTAAATCACAAAAAATACTACCTTATATAATTGTTGAGGCCTCTTCCATCAGCTTGAGATCATCAGTCGATGTCTGAAGCTTCAGAATCTTTTGAGATGCCTCTTGTTTTTGCAACCACTCTTCTTCACTCTTGTCGATCTGTTATATTTGAGTACTAAAATGTTCTCTCAGCTCTTCTAAAAATCTACCCTTTCTTAATTTGACTGTAGCAATCAAATCATCAAAATATTTTTCTGATTGAGTGATGACAGTCTCTGCATTCTATTCCAAAGATAGTTTCGCGTGTCGGATGTCTAACAACACTGATTCTGTTTTGTCAAACTTAAGCAAGCCATCTCTGACTGACTCATTGATTTTGTTGCGAATATCTCTAGCTCCCTCTTCGATTTTACAGACCTAATGTCCCTTGTGTGCATCGAACATGAGACATGATGGACAAATCATGCTGACTAATGAAAACAATACCAGTAGCACTGAGTACAATAGCATTCAAAGACTCGGTTGTGGGTGTTGCAAACTCCAATGTCCATAGGTTCTTAGGCTTCGTGTACGGAGTCCATGTTAGTTATATAAAAATTCTAAAATAAAATTGAAAATCACAATTCTCTGAATTTAATGATTTCGAAATCTAGGTCCTCGAGCTTGGTTTATTTTTGGTCCTTTACTCTCAAATAGCTAAATGTGTTGAACAGTTTTCTTGCTTCCTCTTAGTTTTCAAAACCCAAGAACTCAGTAAAGAGTGAAATATTGTACTTCTGAGGATTTGCGTTGTTTACAAATATTGTTTTAACCAAATCATCGAGGCTCATCTTTGCATGCTTCTGCTATTGTATTTCACGTGGTTTTTTAGGGATTTTCAGGAATTCTTATTTTTATTTGTCCTAAGCCAGCAGTTACTGATACTCTTAATATATCTGAGTAGAGTCGTTGTAAAATTATATTTAAAGCTGTTTTTTGGTGGCTATCAGCTCTTATCTCTTGCCTTAATTCCACAGTTTTTCAATCTTGGGGTGATACTTTTCAATAGCAATTGTTGTGAGTTTTTAATATAAGTAAGCTCGACCTCCATCATCAAGAGGATACTCAGGGATAGTTGATTTGAATTATCGGGCTTCCATGTATCGTTTCATAATCCGTTGATATCTTTCCATCAGCACCGGGTGGTTTTTTATGAACTAAGGAGGCTCAATGTACCTGTATCGCATTTTAACACACTTTTTATTCACCTCATCATTGTAAATGTCAAATTTCTATATAGAAGCAAAGTTACTTTTCTCAACTCCATGACCTATCTGATGGTCTTACGGACTCCTTCTTCTTCAGGAGTTAACTTCAAATTTAAGGTATCTGACAGCATTACATAAAGCAGATGTTTAGTGCTCATGAATGGAGTCTCCCCTTTTTCCACCATTTTGAAGTAGGCAAGATGAGGCTAAATCATTTTGGCGACATCTTTCTCCAAATTAGTGAAAACATCTCTAGCTTGTTACTGCAAATCAAGTATATCCTGTTCAGGATCAACATATTTAGATCTACGTTTTGTAAAGAATCTGATCTTTCCATTCGCATCTGATAGAGGATCTATTTTTTTCTCCTCAATCAGTCTTTGAACGCTTTATTCAAGTTATCCAATTTAGGCTTGGAAAAGTTAAGGCATAATTTCGAAGAGTTTCTAAATTGCCATATTCTTACATACTTATTAACAGGGAGATTGTTATTCACGAGGTAGTGAATATTTTCAATCATTTCCATAATCTGAGGTTGAAGAAGCAAACCTGAAGGATGATAGTTGAGGTGTTTCAGATACTCGATCTGATTGAGAACAACAAGCTTCCGGGGACCTTCAATCAAAACAAATTCAGCCTAGGTCTATTCAAGCTTGCCTTCTACGATGGCCAATTATCTTTGTTGCTCTTCTAGTAGCTCCTGAAGAGATCGGATTTCTTGATTAATAATGTCAAGCTCTTTGCTTTGGTCAGCTGTCAGCAATTTGGATTATGTTGATAATTTTTGCTCCAGAAGCCTCTTTCTTTACTTGACCTGTTGCAGTCTTAATTGTTTTCTTTGCTCTTAGAGCCTTTTGAACTATTCGGTGATTTCAACATTGATGTATTTTCGGTCTTTTTGGTGGCGTTATCGTCGAACAGAGGCACCTGCATCAAATTATAGGAAAGATTTGAATGCATCCGACCACTTTTTGCTGCTGAAAGGATTGATTGATTTTCGGATTAAACTGATCATAACTAATTTATCTGAACAAAATATTCTTGAACTACAATAAAGCTGAGAACTTTAAGAATTTTCAAGAGCACTTCAATAAAAATTAAAATAAGTCAAATTTGTCAACAATGTCATTTAGATTAATTGAAGTCTGTTGAACAATTATTTGAATTTTGAAAGATATGACTAATTATTAACGATCAGTCTTCAGCATTCGGCTTCGACCTTTTCAGGATTTTAGTTTCTTGGCCTGGAGTACCATTTATCCTTGCAAGTTTTTCTCTGCCATTATTCCAGTTCGTTATCCTGAAGGCAATCTTCATCGAATTTGAATTTAATAGGATTCAAAAGTGAGTTTTACCTCCTTCGATCTCTTCCTGAACCTTTGTGCCACTCTCTTGTCGTCTGATTCATCCTGGAAGTAACACTTTCAATTTAAAGTTCGGTTACTGAACTATTAGATAGTTTTCTTTGAGAAAGAGGGATGTGCTTGTTGGCCTATGAATTTCTCCTACTTCTGATCCTGACTTTCTAGGACATGAGATCTTGATGTGTGCGATTGATATAATGAACTGATTTGGGTTTATATGCGAGGTTGCTTTCGTATCCGATGGGTTTTTTGCGAGAATTGATCCTCATTGTTCTGTCGAGGTTGTTCAACTATCTTGACTGTTTGCTACGTTCGTTGCCAGTCATGACATATATGGTGTTCATCCATCCATTTTTGTCAAGAAATTCTCCCAAACGACCTTTCTTTAGATGAAATCTGTAGGGATTGTGATGCTGATGATGGGAGGCAGCTTGTTCTTTTTATCCCAAAGCCATTTCAGCCAGAACCTTGCGAGTGTTTTGACTTCGGTACTCGAACTATGGGGCTTGCTAGTGCTGATAAAGGTATCCATTAGGGTTGACTATGGTGTGCTTCTTCTTGAATTGATCGGGACTTTCCTTGCTAACGCCGTAGGTATGATGCGGAAAAGTTCTGATGCCTACATTTGTAGGTGCAGTTGCTCCACTCTCCATGAATTTGAGAAGACCTGACCCACTCATATGGAAAGGTTAATAAAATTAAATACTTGCCACGAGGGAATCTCCAAGTGACTCAATTATGATGATATGGGATAATATGTTGAGAGAGGATAATTGAAGAAGGGTAGTGCTAGTTGGCGAAATAGGATTATACAATCAGACAATGAGCTTCTTAAGATATTCCTCTTTGGCCTTCTTGATATCGGCTCTGGTCTCGGTCTTTTTGGTGGCCAAGACTTTTCTTCTTTCTCCAGCACGGGTCTTTTTGATCTTTCTCTTCAACTACTTTAGGGGTTTACGCTTAGGATTTCTCTTGTGGACAATGCCGGCTCTTCTGAGACGGTGAAGGGGCTCGAACTTCACCAAGTACTGCTGGTTTTCGTAAGCAAGGCAGAAGCCAGTTGATCGGTTTCCACCGTAAGCGGTCTTGAATCCGTAAAGAACAATGTTCTTGGGTTCCCAGTGATATTTGTTAGAGATCAGTTCGCGGAGCTCTTTTTGAGAGACGTTAGGCTTGCCTTCATGGAAGACGTCGAGGACGAGTTCCTTTCTGGCCAGCAGTTTGTTGACTCTAAGTCTTCTGGTTTTGATTGTGACAGCCATAAAATAATAATATTTATTTTAAAAAATAATAATCCACTTTCTCTTCCCTCATTCCCTTTCGAACCTCCTTCAACAGTGTTCAAAATATTATCTTCAAATGCTATTAGTCTGGCATCTCTCTATTCTAATTGGTGAATTTAGGCTGACAGGCTTAGCTGAAAAGGAGTCTTTAATTTGGCAACAATTGGGCTTTCATAAACTTTAAGCCTTTGAGAGTATGCTACATATTTCTTTGGAGATTGTAATATAAGTTTTTGAAAGGTATGAACTATTCATTTTTGCTCATGAGGCATGCATAAAGCAGGCACAATAAATAGAAGGCTCAGTGGAAGTAGAGGTACAATGGCAAGTCCTACAAAAAACTTCCCTAATACAAACTTTCCAAATTCTCCCCTGACTTTATTGATAGCAATTAAGTTGATCTAGAGCAATGTCTTTATGTCAAACAACAACATATCAACCTTGATAACGTTGCCCTGATCATTTGTTCTCCACTCAGACGCTGCCTCGAAACCTGTAAGCAAATAACTCAAGGGCACACCGGATTTTCGATTGTGGTCGAACCAATGCTCTGTAGTCGACTCTCAGCTGCCTGGTCGATAGGCTCCTCAGCATTGGCTCTTCAACAGGAGTACCCCAACTTTGATTTTTCAGCTCTGTTGGACAATCCTGAGCGCTGGATGTTCAGTCTGATGTCTCACTGCTAGACGTTAGATGCTGAAGAGATAACTGAAATGAATCAGTCGATGCAGTAGTTCTTTTTAGCTATGCTGACCAAAGGTTTTGAGGAAAGCTACACAAAATTTTACCAAAGAACAAGGGACCTCAAAAAAAGACTAGCTTCTATTATATCGAAAAATACAAAAAAGTTAGATACTCCCCAAAGTTAAAACAGTAGAACATAAATAGTTATCATAGCTCACTCTTGTGTGCTTAGTTTCCTTCTGGGAAAGGAGCTCAACTAGAAAGGAAAAGTAAAGGATAAGATTTCCTTTGAGCATTGCATCCCCCAAAGATTTTCATCGGAACAGGTGCTTCAATCGAATATAGTCCATCCAGGTCTCTGAGAGAAATGAGTGGTGATGATGGTTGATTTAATTTCCCGTATTCAACTGATGATAATAATTGTATTGATTAATGCTTGCTCGGAAGATAGCAAACGCTCTCGGACGATTCGGTTCAACTAAAATCAACGCTCTTTCACTTCTTTCGCTTGAGGAGAAATAATCCTACCTTAGGAAAATTGAAGAAAATGCTGTCGTGGACTATAAAACTTATCCAGTTCTTCCCCATCAGGACCCTAACTCTCCTTAATATGTTGCCTCGGAGCTCGACGAGTATCATGACAAAGTAGAAGTTCAAGAGTACAACAACATCATCACAAACTTCAAGAATGACCTCAAAGTGCAAAGATAAGTATGGGCTGCCATCGCACAACTTGACCGACCCTACAAAAATGGAATCCCCGGTGTCGATACTAACTTGAGCAAAGACGGGCCCACCAAGGAGTAACTCCCTGACCTAGGCTTCCCCCGTCGAGATATAATGCGCGAAACCCAATGGACCTTCAATAATGAGGATAGATTCATCGCCAACACTCCCTGGCACACCAAGACTCAATTCAAGCACATTGTCGAATGGGAAAAGGAAAGAATCAACAGGCCTGTCACCCGCAACTACAACCATGGCAAAGGATACAAGTACGATGTGCCTATCAAGCCTGAATAAAAATACGAATATGTTTCAGATAGACTTGGGCATCCTTAATTCTTTGGCAACCCCCTTGAAAGGCTTCTCAAGCTCGAGAAAGATCTCTACCATCCTACTTTCACTGATCAGCCTTTCGTCAAAATGCCTACTCAATATCCTAGCAGCCAGCTCAACTTTGAGCAAGGTGAGGTTATCTACGAAAACACCAGAGTTCTTGAATGGATTAGAGCCTTCCAACTCGGAAATATTGCTCTTCTGGCCTATGGTGGCGTTTTCCTTCCCTTGAACATGGCCTTCAAGACTAATTTGACTGTTGACAAAGCCGACTAGTTGTTTATCGGTCAGCAACATTTGTGGAACCCCTACAGCATCGATGCTGCCAGGCTTTTCACTCCTATATCAACCGTCGGAGTTTTCTATGTTGTTTATGCCACCATGAAAATCATAACTCAGTATGGAGGGCAGTACGCTATCAAGGTCAGCTATTCCAAAGACAAGGTAAGACATATTATATTTAGGAACTTTTGTTTGTGAAGAGGATCAACAACTACTTCCAAGTCGAAGAAGACGTTTATGAAACGGCACACCTTGAAATTCTCCCTCCTAGACAAAGATCAGCTGTTCAAGATCTCAGCTCTCAAGACACTGATGGTCTATGGAGAATAACTTGCCTCAATACAAAAAATTCTATTCTTCTCTACAACGATGAACAGTATTGGAACAAAAAGCTCAAAACTGAGTTCCTAAACAGCGTATAGTTGATTGTATAAAGAAACTTAACTTCTGGGACAAGAGCTACTACGGCTATAACCGTAAAGAGCACGCCGAACAGGAAGCCAGATGGAGAGAAGAAGTGTTCAGTTCATTGGACCAAGAGGCTCTTCCAGGCAAATGATCCTATTAATCAATCCACTAAAATGATAACTCATATAGAGATAAGATCAGTTCAATGCACCTTTTCAATGAATTTTTGATATTCCTTGGCAAAACGTCTCAGAAAAGCTTATTTTTTCTTCTATAAATTAGGCTTCACAGGGGCTTAACCTTGTACGAGCTTATCTCTGTATATATTCAGAACCTGAATGAAACGGTCAATAACAATATGCTAGGCATCTCTCTCATCGCTGGTCATACATTGAATTCTATATTTGAGATAAGTAGCTTAGTTTTTCAGGGTTGAATAGTGATTAACAAGTTTTCGATATTTCTCGGATAACTCTTCATAACTAAGATAGCTCGACTACTCCAATATCTTTTTCGTTTTTTCAAGCGATGATTCCTTTGATGTTAATTTAAGAAGTTCAATTTATTCTATTTTCTTGTATGAATCTTTGAACTATAAAAGCTACCTCTGCATCTCTTTGTTCTAAAGCTTATGAAGCCCGAGTTGAGCCTTTACTTCTGATAAATCTTAGCTGGTTTAATCGAGTTGATTTTTTAATCTATTGATTTCAATTAATTTATCTTTGACTTTTGCTCTTTCTTGGTCAAGTGCTTCTCTCAGTTCTTTGAGTTGTAGTCTTTGTTCATCGATATCATAGTCTTTGAGAGTTAAACTCTATCTTTCATTGGCCAGGGATTTTTACTTTTCTTTTAGCTTTAAATGTAGTTTGCGATTTTACCCTTCTAGTAATTGAATTCTGTCCATAATTTCTAACTTTGTGCTGTCAGCTTCTGTCGGTTCTTAATAGAGCATTTTCTCTTTCAAGGATATTTCCTTTTATTTGCTGTTCTGTGAAGCTTTTAAACTGACAAGTTCAGAGGCGATGGCCTTTTTTTACTCAGATTATTCCTGATACATATGTTGACATTCTTCAAGCTATTATTCGATAATTTTCATTTTTTCCTACTGCTGGTATATTTTTGAGCTTAGCTTGAGTATTGTTTTGGATAAATACTTCAGCTATCTTCTGAGAAGAGTCACATCATCAATCACTTAAAGAGGTTGCACCATCTGAGACTAGCTTTAAGAGAGCAACAGTTCGTAAGTGAACCTTCTATCCTCTCTTTATTCGATGTTATTATGCTCAGATTCGTTCTTTTCAGTGGCTTGTTTAACCTCTCCTGGATCAGTCTTATTCATAATATTATAATGATAGAGCAAACAGGGCAATTCAAAGAATCCTATAGACAATGGAAGCTTCATTAAGAGGTTGAGGGCTCGGAACATTCTAAGAAGGAGAAGCTTAATATATTTTTTTGATTATTTAATTGGTATATTTTTATCATAATATTAACACATGGTCATTAAGACTGAGCTTTGCAACTTCAGCGAGTGGAAAATCTACCCCGGCAGAGGAATCCGCTATGTCGCCAAGGACGGTAGACCCTTCTTGTTCCTTAACAAGCGTTGCAGAAGTTTCGGCTTGAGGTATACTCTCTAGCTAACTTAGAAAACTCAAAGCACAAAGACTCAGATGGACTACCGCCTGGAGACGTCTCCATAAAAAATTAAAGCAAACTGATACCGGAAAGAATAAAAAGAGAAAAGTCTTCAGAAAGTAAAGAGCTATTGAAGGTGTGACCCTTGACGACATCAAAAAATTCAAGAATGCCCGCCCTGAAGAGAAGAAAGCTTTGGCTGAGGAAGCTGTGAGAGAAATCAAGTAGCGCAAGAGAGCTGCCGTTGCCAAGAAAGCCACCGAGAAGAAGACCGTGAACAAGGACAAGGCTGCCCAGCTGAAAGCTCAAGACAAAGCTGCCCAGAAGGCCCAGAAGAAGGCAGGAGGCAAGGGAAAGAAATGATCAACCGTCCTATTTAAATACATATTGCCTAATTCAAAGTTTAAATATTGGACGATCAGAATCTAAGTTCGTGGGGTCTGGTTCTGTTTGAGATGGTGAATCTGGTAGCAAGATATCCTTTCAGGTGCTCAACCTTCTTGATGTTTTCCAAAAGACTAGCATCAACTGATTTCTGGACATTTTTCAACTCAGCTCTCCACTTGGCATCGGCCTCATTACCAGCCTCAACTCTCTTCTGTCTGATTTCGGAAGCATTCTTGAGCTCGTTCTTGGTGAATCTTCTAGACTTCTTGAAGAAAGAATCATCAATGTTGGTCTTGACTCCGTCAACTGCGACCTTGGTGGAGGTAGCAATCACGTAAGCAGGGTTGACTCTTCTAAGAGGAACACCATTAACGGCGTAAGGTCCAGTAACTAAAAGGTTTCCGGAGGCGAGAGTTTTAAGAGCAATAACTCTTCTTCCTCTGTTGACACCGGAGAGCAAAATGACGACGGTTCCGGGAGTGATTGATTTTCTGCCCTTGGGTGCTTGGGCCTTTTTGGCGGCTCTTTTCAAATAAGGTTTTTCTTCGTCAGAAGGATACCAAGTGTTATCTTTATTTCTGAGTCTGCGTTTGGGAGCTCCTCCAAGACCTAGGTAAAATGAATGATACTGAGATGAGAAGTTGAGGGCTGGCTAGCTCCGTTGACTCCAAGAAGATGGATGGGGGTGGCACGGTAATATCTTGCCAGCTTGTGGGCGATTCTAGCTCTAGCAGCGGTGGTTTTAGTCTTGCTCTCAACCATATTTGTGACTATGAATATATGATAAAATAATAATATTTCTCATTTTAATACAAATCCTTCAAAACAGCTAACTCTGAATCAGCATTCCTACTCTCTGTATTTTTTCCCTCATTTAATGATATCATACACTGCTCTAATTCATATTCTTTATAT
>Ga0100387_10002813_pt1 | contig 14646 bp, 14 predicted proteins | sample CryGeymeta201511_FD_81547 | JGI IMG/M metagenome (GOLD analysis project Ga0100387, IMG submission 81547) | Groundwater microbial communities from Crystal Geyser aquifers in Utah, USA - Crystal Geyser metaG 2015-11 | ecosystem: Environmental > Aquatic > Deep subsurface > Groundwater | place... | reverse complement strand
TGCGCGATGGTCATGGGGATGGGCGCGTTATTGGCATCCAGCCAGAAAAACCCGTCCATCACCGCGCCGACCACCAGCACTTTAGTCAGCACGATCTGGCTGGACTCATCCGCCTGGAATGAGGTATCCAGATAGGTGACTGGCTGCTGAATCGCTGCAGCGTAGGCAGCGGCCAGCAGGGCAAGCTGCTGCGTCTGCGCAATGGCAAGTTGCTGGGCATCCGGCAACAGCGGACTGAGCGCCGCATCCGGCGTGCCGATGGTCTCAATCAGCACCGGATTTCCTTGTGCGTCATACCAGGTCTCGCCGCGATGATCAGGCTGAAGAGTCCACTCGCCATCGGCAAATACCAGTACCTGCCCGGCATCAATCGCTGGCGGTTCAACGAAAGTTGAATGAATCGGCGCAAGAAATTCACCCGGCTCTTCCGGGCTTTCCTGTGCAAGGTATTGACTAATAAATTCGCCAGTCAGCGGGTTGAATAAAAAACAAGTTTTCATGTCGGTCAGTCCTTAATATTTAATACATTTGAGGAAGCGAGAACCCGCCGCAAGGTTGGAAGTGCCGCCTGTCGTGCCGGTCGTGGCACTGGCTGTTCCAGGAATAATGCCGCTGTAGCCCGTCACGGTGCCGGTCAACCAGACTGTTCCCGTCAGATTCGACGGGACAGTATGACTATGCGCACCAACCGACCCTGCCGACTGCGTACCCACATTGCCGGAAGCCTGCAACGTCACGCCATCGGCCCTCACCCAAGGCAGTCCGAAGGTCGTTGCACCGTCGCCCGCGCCCCACGTTGTGCCGATGGCAGCGTACAGCGCGGCATAAGTTGCACGAGAGATATTGGTGGCAGCAGTCGGTACGAGCAAGTAACCAGCGGGGGCTGATGTGCCGGGGAAATCAAACATCATGCCCGGCTTCACGCCATCAGCTAGCGCCGCATAACGGCCATCTGCCGCAGCTTGACTCAGCGTCTGTGACAACACCATGGACGTGACATAAAACTTCGCGGCGGCGGCGACATACATCACCTCGATGACACCGCCTGCCTGTAGATCGCCTGCTGCAAATGGCGCGCCCAGATTGTTAACCAGTGGCACCACTCCGCCGCCGGCATTAATCGTAGATGCGCCAGTGTTGGCATGCGCGATTTTAATCAAAATCTGCAGGCCATCTGTATATGCTGTGATCGCTGGCGTGAGCGCAACGACATAGGCATTCGCAGCCCCCGTATCCAGCACATAGCCGCTCATTTGCGTTTTAATCAGCAAGTTGATTGCCGCCAGCATTTGTGCGTTGTCAGACGCATTCAGCGCAAGGCCAGCACCCTCGACCACACTAGCAACCTCCTCCTGTAGCGCGTTAAAAGCATCCGGGCTGCATTCTGTCGGCGCTTGGCCGGTAGCCGGATTACCGGCTCGATAGCCGTGCTTGCCAGCACCGAACAGGTCGGTGGCTTTATTAAAAGTGTTGATTCGTAACATAAAATTCTCCTGTGGGATTACAGATTCAGGGTGTAGAAGATGGTCACGCGATCACCCAGGGTGGCAGTGGTGCCAAGCCTGATGGTCTTGCGGAATCCGTTGTTTGAGACTGTGTACAGTCCAGCGCCCGCGCCTTCATCTTTCAATATGCCCATCTGATAGACGCTGACCGGCTCTTCGCCGATACCCAGATTAAAATCAGCCTGGCCAGATGTGGCCGTGTAGGTGCGTTTTTTCAGTACTGCGCCAAACGCCATCCGCTGCTCAAATGTGCGTGACATCTCTTCCGAAAGCAGTCTGGACGGTTTATAGAACGATGAGCCTGTTGCGCCGAATAGAAGTTTATATCCGCCACGAGTGGCGATTACAGATGGTGGCCCGACAGTGGTAGCGTATGAGTTGACCGCTTTTAGACCTTGAAATTCGGTGACACCCCACGAGGTTGCTACGGACAGCAGGTTGGTGGAATCGTCGTAGTCTATCGTGTTGACGGAAGAGGATGTCCCTGCGATACAACGCTGCGCACCCGGTAAAAACAGCTTGCGTTCCGTCTCGTAGCGATACGCCTCCTGATCCGCACTGGCTGGCGTAGCTGAGGCACGCGGTAAGGCAAGCGATCCAAGGAATGGATTGGTCAACCCATAATCAAGCCCGACCCAGAGCGCAGCCGTCGTGTTGTTGTAATTTGTTGTATTGGCGATGGTGGCGTCCTGCTGAACACCGTTGACGCGCAACTGCATCACGCCTGCCACACGCACCAAATTTACCAGCTTCCATTGTCCGACGGGCGGGGAATAAGCGAATGAGGTATTGCTAGCTGCAGCCCCCGCCACGCTAGACCAAAAGTTAAGCACGCCGCCAACGAGCGCAAGACCAAAACTATTCCCGGCCAACGTGGCTGCGGGGGCGCGCTGGAAAATAATCGACGTTTGCGCAGCAGTCGTCGGGTTAATCCAGACCGGCAGGCAGAAATCGCCGGTGCCGAAATCCAGATTGGCACTATAATCCTGTTTAAGATAATTCATACCAGCGGCGAATCCAGACCATGCAACCAACTGGCTGCCGGCAGCGACGGGCGCTTTTGTCAGCGAGCCGAATACAGTTAATGAGTTGGCTTTAATTGAGCGGTCTGTGGCACACTCTGCAATACCCACATTTGCCCATGTAATAGCTTCGCCAGCGAGCGAAGATGCGCTGATCCGTAGCTGTAAGTATGTAGTCGTGGCCTTGGCAACAAATTGCAGTATCAAAGGAGCTGCGCCTCCTGACGAAGCTACAGTCCCATTGTCGAGTGTGTATATTCCCGTGCCTGCTCCAAGATATATTTGACCAGTGACAGACTCTGTAACTACATCGCCGCGAAAAGCATAAGTCTTACCTATGACTGTAATTACAGGGAAAACTACAGTGGATAGTCCCGCTGCAACTACAGTCTGCACACCGTCTGCGTATGTTGCGTTAGTATTGATTTCGGCACCCAAAGTTAATGGCGCGCCACTCACCGTCTCGACCCCCGTATCAGCCAGCCAAGCGCCACGACTATCGCCAATCTGCCAGCCTGTGTTGTAAATTGTGGTAATGGCAGCCATCATGCTTGCAGCGGGATTAGAGGGATTATCCTTAGTTAAAAATAGGCCACCTTGAGAGGCAAATGCGGTTACACCGCTTACATTAACCGCACCAGTGACACTTAAATTTCCCTGTGACAGAAGCGTTGACAGCCCTGTATAAGCGACATTCCACGCGGTCGAATAATAAATGTCCGCGCTCCCTTTGACGTAGCCAAACCCATCTGCGACAGACGCTGTAGGCAACTGATTAAAGGCATGGGCGTAATACTGTTGAGTGGGATTAAATCCATTGGCAAACCACAACGCGCCTTCGCGCCCGAACCAGACGAAATTCACCTGTCCATAGGACGTGTAGGTGATATTGATTGACGAGTCATTATCTTTTAGAACCGTTACGCCAGCAGTGGCACCGACTGCGATAGTTGGCTTTTTCAGGCCATTCAGCGGATTAAAAGGCGCGTTCGGGTAAACATAAGCGGCGACAGAATTGATTATCAGTGGGACTGCTGGAAGTGCAGATCCATCATAACCACCGAGGACGTGACGATTGCCAAGACCTGTATTCCAGCGACCAGTAAAGCCTACAGCGGAACCCGCACCAGAATACGATCTTGCTGTGTCCGCATAGAAATCAATGACAATCAGCGAACCGTAAAAACTGCTCCCGGAAAAATTATTGCCAATCGCTAAAACGCCCTCAACCATGGAGCATGATGAGAGATTTGGCATATACCCAACCACGCCGCAACCTGCCGCGTTATAGGCGGTTGATTTAAATACCCGCCACATCGGCATAGACGCATCGGTCGCATCCCAAAGAACCACCATGCCTGCATCTACAGTAACGCCAACCACCTCAGGCATGTCCAGGCGCGAGCTTGCAACCACCTCGGCCCTTGTTGGCGCGCCAGACGTTCCGCCAATCGAGTAAAACAGCTTGGTTGTCTGGTCGTAATATCCATCCCCGACTGCTGCACCGGTGACTGCCCAAGCTGCGGCCAGATTGGGCAGCTTGCCCAAGTTTTTCCCCGTCCAGGTCGTTGGCTCGGCATACCACGTTTTTTCCTGGCAGGCGCGACGCTTGGCTCCGCCATCAGAGTTATCTCGGGCATTATGAATGCAACTTGCAACCACTGTGCGGTTAAATCCAGTCACCGTTGCGGCTGGAACAATCGCCGTCTGAGAGGCGATGGCAGCAAGTGCAGTAGAATATTGCGCGACAGTTCCTGCTGCGCTGAGTGCCTGCGCGACAGCGACATTGACCTGCGACAGAGAGTTTCCGGCCGCAATGGCCTGCTGTGTGGCTAGGCCGACCTGCGCGACTGATTGCGCCAGTATCCCACTGGCCGATATGTTGATTTCGGCATCCTTGTCCGAAATCAGCCTGGCTATGCTACGCACCGGGCCGCCTGCCGTGGTCACGGTAGTACTGGCATCGGCATGAATCACCTGGTGCATCACCAGCGCATCGACGGCGAGCTGGTCAATATCGGTTTTGAGTGTCATGCAAATCTCCTGTTAAAAATGGGTCGGCAACTGGCCGATGAGGTTATGCAGCACCGGCGCGCCACTCAGAATGTCTTCGCGGCTATAGGCCAGCACCACGACAATCTGCGCTTGCGTCATCGTCCAATTCATCAGCACGGTGGTATGCGCTGGCTTCAGCTGATTTAACCGGCACTGCAACTCGGTCGACTGCCACGACCGCAGCGGCGAATCACACGGATCTCCGCAAGTCATGGTGTGGATCGCAATGTAATCACCGACGTTCATTTGCCAGGCAAACAGCCAGTCCGATCCAAAGACCGCGCTGTCGCACGGCGCTCCGCAGGTCATCGGGCGAAATTCGGTAATGCTGGTGTCGGTGTAGCCCAGCATCGCAGCCAGGTCGAGATAGAACTGACGGCTCTGGCCGTGTACTTTGCGCAGCTTGTCCAGCACCAGGTTACGGCGTTGCGATACCGTCATGGCAGCACCGCCCGCACAGCTATCCGGCAGTCCCAGCACCCGTTCCCAATCGGCCAGCAACTCAGATGTGACACGCGGATCAGCCTCATCGATCAATCGCATCGCACAGTCCTGTGCGCCGTCGCACACTGCCCCGTCCGCCGCCAGATCAGCGCCCAACAGCGCGGCGTTGATGTCATACACCCCCACAGGCAACAGCCGTTTGAGCAGATCAGCGTGCGTCATGACAGTGCCACCGTGCCGAGGATAGCCAGCTCGCTATGCGTTGCATCCGCCAGCACCACCACATTGGCCGCCGGGCTGGTCAGCGTGACATCCAGCACCCCGTTGATGCCCATCACCAGACTGATAAGCCTGGCGCGCGGCACGGCATCGCCGACATGCAACGTGGCGAAATAAATCGGCAACAGCGCAACAATCCGTGCAGTCGCATCTGCCAGCGTGATGCCAGATAGCGTCAGACTGGCAACAATATTGACCGCCACCAGCGTGGGCGACATCACCAGCACATCGGCACAAACCGGACGTTGCGTATTGAGGTAAGCAGTGACATCCGCCAGCAATTGTGCGGAGGGTATACCACCGGATGCCTCGATTACTACATCCACCGAATTGATCGCGCGGCGTTGAGCAAATACGTACGCATCCACTACGCCAGGCACCGTCATTGCCCAGGCAAAATAATCGTGCTTTGCGCCGCCCATCGGCGGCAAGCGCATCTCGTACAACAGGCGTGCCAGCAGCTCGGCATCGCTCTCGATATCCGTGCCGCCGGTCATCATCAGCACCGTACTGGCTGCCTGCACCCCGGCGGGTGCGGCACTCAGCGTCAGCGCCGTGGCCACAGCCTGATTGCCGCTGGCACCAGCCAGTGAGGCTTGCACGGCAATATCCACCGTACCCGCCGCGCCCACCGTGCCTGCTGCGGTCGTGAGATACGCCACTCCGCTGGTTGACTTGAGTTCGGTACCCAGCGCGATAACACTGCCCTGTACCCCGCTCAGACGCACACTGCCAGTGGCCGTGGCGGCGGTTTTACGGCTGAGCGCATACAGGCTGGCATGGCGCTCCAGATAATCGCTGTCGGCGGTGTCGGGGAAAATCTGCCGCGCTACCCAGGCCTGGTGCTGATATAAGCCCTCAATCGCCGAGGCGGTGGCATTGGCGCGCAGCGCAAAATCGGAATCATCACCCACATAGGCATCAGGCCGCTGATTGGCGATGTCACGCAGGATCGCGGTACGGATTTGACGGTAATCGGGGGTAGTAAAGGGCATATCAGATCACGCTGACGGGATGTTGGAAGGTCAAGGTTTGCCCGGTTGAGGCCAGCACCTCGATCAACAGGCTCAAGCGGCTGGCGGCACGCTGCGTGGTGACCGTAATCCGGCTGGCACGGCCAGCGGCCAGCACAGGTGCCAGTGCCGCTTCGGCATATTGTTTGGCGAGAATCGCCACACGGGCGAGATCCTTCTCGCGCTGCAACTCATGTAAGCGACTACCCAGCGTCTTATCCGCCCAGTAGCTGCCCAACGGAATGCTCAGGCGCATGAAACAACTATTCGCCAGCCCGCCTGCCGGGTCGTGATTCAACACGCCACCTTGCAGCAAATAATCTTGAGTCAGAGGGTTGATCAGGATGTCCATGTGCGCAGCTTACGCGCGCATGGGAGGGCAGTTAAGACGGAAGGTGTTCCGCTATGGAGTGCAGCGGCACATAAAACTTTTGTTCCGGCACCGACATGACGCTGCCAGGCGCAGCCGAGGCTGCGCACTCCAAAATTACATCTGATTGCCCGTTGGCGCGACGCTACCGCCTTGCGGGTCGCTATGAGTATGGGCGTTGTAGGTTGTGCGCATACCCAGCATCGATTTGTTGCTGTGGTCGCTGATGTCCAGCTGCGCCACGATGCTGCCCGCAACGTTAAGATTGCCGCTCATATTAACGGTCGGGGTAGTGATGTCCACGGCCAGCGAAGACACCACTTTCATGCGCCGGTCTGCTGACAGGGTCACGTGATCACCCCACTGGTTGTAGATCGCCATCTCGCCGCTAGCCAAGCCTTTCAGACGCAGCGTGCCGTGTTCGGTAGCGATGACAATGCCGTGCGCCGTCTTACCGCCGATCGGCAACACAATCGCCATTGTCCCGGCGGGTGGATTGCTGGTAAAGCCAAACTGCTGGATAAGCTCCGCGTCCTGCAACTGCTCGCCGCTCATCCCGTCGAGCTGCACCAGCTGCACCGCACCGGCAGATTTCACCAGCGTCAGCACGCCACGAAACGCCAGCCGAATACCGCTCAGGGCGCGCTGGATACGGTTGTCTACTGTCTTGATCATGGCTGGGTTGCATCCGAAATTTGCACGTGCGGCGTGCTGTCGTTCTTGCCGCGCCGGTGCTTGTTCTTGTGCGGATGCGCATCCAGCAGCCAGGCACCGTCTTCCTTGAGCGTCAGCGTGGTGCGCGTGCCCTCGTTACGCGAGCGGGTGAACTTGCGCGCCATCAGGAAATAGATCGCCGCAATGCCATGCGGCTCGGACACCACATAAATCCGCTGGCCGGGGGTCCACAGCATGCCGTTGCCTGCGCCGTCCGTGCTGGTGATGCGATGCCCCTGCACCGTCGCGGTCAGCGTCAGCCCCTTCAGGCGACTGTCCGAGATCAGCTTGCGCGCCCGGTCGCGACAAATCGCCGCATTATCAGCCTCATGGTCGGTGATGATCTTTGGCCGATACCAGCTCATGCCACTATCTTTTTCAGTCGCTTGCAAAGCATTTTTACCCTGTTCAAGGCTGGTGCTGTGGGTTTGCCCCAGCACCGTCACCTGCGAATAGCGTTCCGCGACCGATTCAGTTTTATCCAGGCTCAGCACGTTATTGCCTATCCCGTCCCGGCGCAGCACCAGCGTGGCCGAGACGGGTTGACTGTAATCGGGGCCGCCGATCACCAGCGTGCCATCCGGCTCAAACCACGGCCACAGCCCGTTGGCCTCGGCAGCATGGGACAGCACATCCCAGGCGCTGTCTCCCGGCTCGACGCTGATCTTCTCGCGAGTTCGTATTGCTGCCGCATCCAGGCGGATTTTAGTAATCCCCAGCGGGCGCACCACCTTGATGACAATCTCCTGCAAGCTGGCCATCTGCGCGGTGAAAATCGGTGCCGAACAATCCAGCAAAACCGCCGCCCCGTCGCGCCCGGAGATCGTCAGCGTATGCGAGGACTTAGTCACCTGGTGGCTGACCTCATCAATACGCCCGGTCATCACCGTATCACCGCTGATCTTGACCACCACCGGCGCACCGGCGACCACATCCGGCGGCATCTGGCCAGCAGACGGGTGCCCGGCCAAAAGGTTCATGGACATGCCCAGCGTGACATGCCAGGCATCGGCAGGCGTGAGCAGGTCGGAATCTACCTCGTAGCCCGACCAGTCGCCCTGCATCTGGCCGCCGACCAGCAGCTCGACAGTGTCAGGCAGGGGGTTATTTTGCGTAGGCATTGACCACCTCACCCTGACGCACGAACGGACTGCGTGCGCCGTTCAGCCGATACAGCTCAGGCGCGCGGCTATGATCGCCATACCACAGGTGCGCCAGCAGCCGGAAATTACCGTCGGCCTCCACCGTGCGCCGGATCAGCGGCGGACGGGTCACGATGATGGCGCGTGCCGCCTCCTGTACCGCCAGCGCCATCGTCTTCAACGGCTCGGTCATCGCGCGCCCCTGCTCGATGCCATATACCGCCCGCACCTGGACAATCGCAGTCTCAATTGCGGCACGCGCGGTATTCGCCACCGCCTCAAGCTGCGTGGGGGTCAGCGTAGGTGTCGCCGCTTCCGCCGCCAGCACTAACCCGGCGGCATTGGCCAGTCCGGCTGCCGTGTTCACCTGCACCGTTGCCGCCACTGCCGCAATGCCTGCCGCTTCCGCCGGGCTATAGGGCAATGCGCCCGGCGGGCGGCTGAAGATGGAAAAGGCATTCAGATCGTTTTGAATACTGGCCCAGTCGGCCAGCAGATTGCTGCCGAACTGGCGCAGGTCGAGTATCCCGTTCACCAGTGCCGAGATGTCATTGCCCCAGGCGCGCGGAAAGCTGAGCACATCCATCCCGGACAACAGCACGCCAGCGGCGCGGGTAATCCCCAGCAACGGCATCATCAAGGCACTGCGCAGACCGTCCAGCACCGCCAGCGGGTTACGCATCCGGTCTACCGTAGCACCGATATTCTCCGTAGCGGCAGCGGTGGCGGCCTGTGCGTGTTGCGTGATCGCTTCCGCCTTCTGTACCGCCAGTTCGCTACCAAAGAACGGCGCGGCAGTGGTAGATTCGACGAACTCGATCTCAAGCTGTGCCTCGTCCACCGTCTCGGCCTCATGCGCCACCCGATAGCTGGCCACCTGACAGAACATCATGCCGAACACCGGATGCTGCAACCAGCCGCCCCGCGCCGCGTCGGCGGCGGCAAGCGCCTCATCCGCACCATCCAGCGCCGCGATAAAGGCCTGCATCCGGGTTTCATAATCCGCGCCGTAGAACACCGCGCGCAAGGAAATATGCCGCGCATGTGCGCCCATATCCTCGACATCCGCGCCGGCCACATAGGGGTAGTCGTGCTCTACCAGCGCGCGTTGCACTGCATCGCTGGCATTGACGCAATCAAACGTCACGCCGCGAAAGGTCATCAAGTAGGGTATCTGTCCAGGCCATGTGCGCAGCTTACGCGCGCATGGGAGGGCAGTTAAGGCGGAATATCTTCCTATGGAGTACGCAACCTCGGTTGCGTTATGGTGTGCAGCGGCACATAAAACTTTTGTTCCGGCACCGGCATGTCGCTGCCAGGCGCAGTCGAGACTGCTCACTCCAAGCGGGAAAATTAGTTGCGGCGGGCTTCCCGGTTGATTTTACCGGTGACCACCTGGGTGATCTTCTCACCATCCAGATGCAGATTGACTTCCAGTGCCTGCTGGGCTTCCTTGCTGCCGAAATACGCGGCAATTTTAGCCATCATGCCACCGAGGTGTTCGGTCATCCAGCCCTCCATACGCGTCCCCTTGGTGGCATAAGACCCTAAAGACTCCACTGCCGCCCCAATACCATAACCGACAACACCTGCACCGGCCACCATTGCGGTGGCTGTTGCCGCTGCGCCTGCGCCCAATGCGGCAATTTCTGGCAGGGTAGAATAGGCAAGCAATTTTGCGCCAGTCGCCACGGTTTTGAGCAGCCCCGGTACAGATGATGCCGCAGCAGCAGTGGCCGCTAGATCGGTTGCCGTACCTGCCCCGCCACCGCTCTGCATCTGTGCAAAATTGGTCACAAATACCGGCGTAACCCCGGTTGCCGCCTGGATCGTCTTACCTTCGGCGATACCGCCCGCGAGGGATGCGCCTCCACCCAAAAACCCCTTGAGTGCTTTTGCGCCGCTACCAAAGCCTTTTAATAGGTTGAAAAGCCCATAACCTGCGATGCCTACTGCGGCGGTAGCTATCCCGCCCACCATCCAGTTATTCGCCTGTTTGTGATTATCCAGCCCTTGCGCCCCGGCATCGGCAATGTCGTTTACCTTGTTGGCCAAAACCGTTGCCTTATCCAGGGCGGGTGTAAATGCCGTTGCCAGCAGCGTTTGCACCGTGCCCGCAGCCGCCTTGGTGGCCATGTTAAAACCATTCATCGTCACGGTCATGCGCTCTTCCAGGCCGAGAGATGCATCCATCTGCTTTTGCATGCCTACAAACAGATCACCTTCGCCACCGACCATCAGCGCGGCGCGCATCCCTTCCTGCCCCCAGATATCATGTGCTAGCCTGGCCTTGGCACCGGTGTCGCTAATTTTGCCAAACTGCTTGTGCACCATCGCGTTTTCAGCGTCGAGGCCAATATACTTACCCTCCTTGTACAACAGATTATTCCACTTACCGTCTTTGGTGTTTGCCAGGCCAAGTTCAGTCATTGATTCGCGCTGCTTGGGTGTTAACCCGACAGAATCCAGCATATAACGGTTAACTGCGGTACCGGCCTCGTAGCCTAACGGTGCCATTGCAGCGGCCATTGTGACTGAATCCTTAAACGATACGCTCAGCAGCGCAGCAGTCGAACCAAATTGCTTGAGCGAATACATCAACTCTTGCAACGAACCAGGCGAGGCAGCTTCCCCCTTCGCCAACAGGTCGGCAGCGTGTTGGTAATCTTCCGGTTTGAAATTGTACTGTTTTCCGATACGCGCCAGCATATCGCCGACATCCTTTGGGTCAGTGCCGGAAATACTCGCCAGACCAGCTGCGGAATAGGCCGCGCCATGTGAGCCTGCGACGGCCTCCAATGGCACACCGGCCTTGAGCATATCGCCCTGAATATTGACGATCTCCTTGGATGAATACGGCATCACCTTGGAGACCTCGCGCCCGGTATCCCGCACCTTCGCAAGTTTGGCAGCCAGATCGTCGGCCTTGTCGCCAACCTGCGCGATATTGCCTTTTACCCGGTTCATGGATTCTTCCAGATCGGCAGCTGCTTGCACCCCGGGCTTCATCTTGCTGCCAATATAGGCGCTCACCGCAAATGCCGTACCTGCGCGCTGCAAAGAGCGCGTCATGGCATCAAAATGAGCGGCGGTATCCTTGCTGATCCGCCCCATATCAGTTAGACTTTTTCGCAGTCCACCCAGCACCCCGGCCGCGCCGTTTGCGGCAGTGATTTGCAACATGAGAGCGAGCGTTGTTGACATGAAAAATCCCTGGCTTATGTATTTATTGCGGGTCTGCCAGATAGGTCAAATACTGGCCGTGCTGGCGCTTTTACTACTGGCTGCGGCGGTGGGGTTTGTCCTTGCACCCCAAGGTCAGGAAGGTTTTTATGCCGTAGTTTGTGCGGCGCTTACGGGTGGGTTTTTGGCGGTTGACGCTTGGAGAGATAGCGTTGCTGAGAAACACCGGAATCCCCCTTCTTTTTAAGCCCGTTCAATTGCGCAAACGCATCCAGATACGCCCCCGCCTCAGTCTCACTCATCTCCAAGGCCGTATGCCACGGCACCCCGATCTTGACCAGCGCCAGATGGAGGTGCCGGTAATTTTTAAGTTTTTGCTCGAAAGCTTTGCAGCCGCCCCTCCAGGCGACCATTAGCTGCCATGATGACCGCCAGATCTGCATCAAACATGGACAGCAGCAGTTCAGTGGTAATTTGAGCCGAACTCAGCTCACCTAGCTTTACAATCTGACACGCGATCAGCGCCACGCCGCGATAGGCATCATTCTGTTGGGCCTGCTCATCGGCCATGACACGGATCGAATCGCGCACCAGGCGCGGGCGCAACACAAAATCGCTGTGCAGTACGCCATCCACCTCGACACCGACCAGCAGCTCGCCCACTTCCTTGAGTTCAGCACTCATTCGATCACCTCGCGCAAACAGGCCATGCTCAAATCGCGCTTGGCCTCGCTATCCGTGCCATACTTCTCGCCCACGTCCAGCGTGAAGCAATCCAGATAACTGGTGCGACGGCCGCCGGGGGCGGTGGGGTACACCGTCAGTTTCGCGCCCTCGATGGCTGCCCAGTCCATATCGCCCAGCAGGGGGATCACCACCGACACCTTCAGGTCAATTTCTTCCACGCCCTTGGCGAAGCCTGCCGGGCGACCGCTGCGGTTCATGGTTTTGACCAGCTTGCGCCCGGTCTTCTTGGTCACGTCCAGGCTTTCCACCTCGACCTCAACCCCGTTCACTTCCAGCACAATCGCGCCTAAATACTCTTTCAAAGCCATTTTTCGTCTCCTAAAGGTAGCCCCACTTTGAAAAAGGGGGGTTGGGGGGATTTACAGATACAGATCAATCCGCCCGGCGAACACATGCAAGCCGTTCACCACGTTGGTCGGAATCTTCGCGTCCAGCCGGTTCGGGTCTTGCAGGTCGCGTTCGACGAGCAGCTGGCCTTTCCACAGCCCCACGTTCTGCACGATCTCCAGCTCTTCGAGCTTGTACAGCACGTCGAGCAGTTCGGAACGCACCTTGTCCGGGGTACGGGCGGATAACTTTTCACGCGGGAAGCGCAGGCTGATGCGCTCGCGGCAGGCTTTTCGCACATAGTCCAGCGTGCGGATGGTGGTCAAATCCAGCATCGAAATGTCCGGCACCCCTTGTGGGTCGAGCATATAAGTGGTGATGGCGCGCACGATCTGCACCTTTTCGCCGGGGCCGACCTCAGAGGGGGTGATGCCGTTGTACAGCGCGTTTTCCTGCTCGACACGTCCCAGGCGATTAGCCAGCGGGGGCGCGAAGATGCCGGTCAGCGGCAAGGTGTTGAGCGGGCGCGCTGGGTCTTCCTCGCTGGCCACCACCGCGCCATAAGCCGCCGCCACCTCATAGCTGGCTTCATAGCCATTCGCCACCAGCAAGCCGCTGATGCGCCCGCTGTTGATCAGGCCGGCCAGCGTGGTACTGGCCGCCAGCGTACCGGTATGCGCGAAGATGCCGACCGCACCGCGTTGTTCCAGCGGGCCGGAGACCGCATCCAGATGGGTGCGCAATGCGGTCAGGCTGGCCTGATCGTTCCAGGCACTGATCAGGATATTGTGGCCAGCGGCAAATACGGTCGCCAGCGCAGTCGCAATCGTCGGGTCAGTCGCACCGTTAGCCATTGCCACCACGGCAGCCGTCACCCCCGTGGCCGCAGCCACCGCACTCACTTTCAGACCATTGCCCAGCGTGCCCTTGTTCTTGGCGGTCAGCGTCACCACGCCTAACGCGGCAGCAGCGGTCACCGGCAGATCAGGCTGCTTGGCGATCTGCGCCACCAGCGCAGCGGCAATCACCGTCGCCGTATCGGCTGCCGTGACGGCCACGACAACGGACTGGTCGCCGATGTTCAGTGTAACGACACCACCGGCAGCAGCGGGGCCGGTCAGCGTCACCGTACCCGTCGCCACGACAGAGCCACCTGCATCGTCCAGCGCGATCATCGAAAGCGCCAGATAGGCATTCGCCTGCAACGCCGAGCGCGCCATCAGGTGAGCGACTGAGCCACGCCCGAAGAAAGTCGCGGCATCCGTGTCAGAAAATACCTCCACCACCGTGTTGGCCAGCACCGTGCCTGTTGCCAGCTTTTGTCCGACGATCAGGGTTTTTTGCAGATTGCCCGGCAGCGTGCGCACCGCCAGCTTGGTGTTGAATTCAAAATACTTGCCCGGCTTGCGGATGCTGGACGGGATGTTGTCAAAAGCGATATTGGCGCTGGGCATGTTCAAGCTCCCTTGGTGGTAGTTTTAACAGTTGCGACGACCTCGAACAGGTCACCATCACTGATACGGCGCTGGTAATAGGCGCTATCCGGCACGATTACCGGTTCCGCATCGGTTATATAATCGTGTGGCTTGCCTTCCATCGGCACTTTCAATCCTGCTGCGGCTATGAGGTTCATCGTGGATCCTTATCGTAAAGTTGTCAGGTCTGAGGCATCAGCAACATCGTCGCCGGGCATCAGGTAATAGTTGATACCCATGCGCAGGAACATCGGATCAGTCGGGTCTATCGGCGTGCGCGGCTGGGTTTCGACATATTCGGTATGCCATTCGCGGACGAATACCGCCATGCCCTGGCCGTTCAGCTTAGTGTTGTACAAGGTGCGTATCG
>Ga0100387_10002808_pt1 | contig 14661 bp, 10 predicted proteins | sample CryGeymeta201511_FD_81547 | JGI IMG/M metagenome (GOLD analysis project Ga0100387, IMG submission 81547) | Groundwater microbial communities from Crystal Geyser aquifers in Utah, USA - Crystal Geyser metaG 2015-11 | ecosystem: Environmental > Aquatic > Deep subsurface > Groundwater | place... | reverse complement strand
CGATGAATCAGTAGAAATAGGACTTACGATTGTTATGGCACATTTAACATTTCTGTTGTCGGAACTTATTGGACACTTTCTTGTTATTTGAGATTTTCATTTCAAAGTATCTTGAGTTATTGCAACTGCGATTGCAGGTATTACGATAGGGAACTATGGTCGTTATAAAATAAGTCCAAAGGTTGAAGAGTCTATTGAAAAATTTTGGGTATTTTTTGAATTTGTAGTGAATTCTCTTGTATTTATTTTATTAGGTCTCATTCTTTCTGATATAAATATAAATTTTACTCTATTCATACCACCAATTCTTCTAGTAATTGTGATTGTTATGATTGCAAGAGCTATAAGTGTCTATATCCCTATTTGAATAATTAATACATTTAAACTCGAAGAACATATTCCTATGACCTGGCAGCATCTTCTTTCATGGTGAAGTCTTAGATGAGCGCTAGCTGTTATGATGGTTTATCTCATTCCTGGTCCTGGTCAGACTTGATACGATTTACTATTAAAGTATCAAGAATCAGTAGGGTGGAATTATGATTTTTCAATCAAAGATTTTATCATTGTTATCACAATCTGAAGTATTATGTTTACGCTTTTTATCAAAGCTACGACTATATCATTTTTTATGAGAAAAATGAAGCTAGATAAACTCCATGAAGTGGAAGAATTTGAATACGAAGAAGGTAAAATACTTATGAATCTTAAAGTACTTGAAAAGCTCACGAGTATTGAAGAAAAATGATATATAAACAAGTGAGAACATCACGAATTGAGGTTAAAATATGAAACTATTCTCAAAGAATCTATATGAAATATTAAGTCACTCTTTACTAATAATACTCAACAGGCATCTGCTGTAATTAAAAAAGCGATTACTCTTCACGCACTTTGAATCGAGAAACAATATCTTAAAGATCTCTTTCATTATCATGAAGTTGATGAATACAATTTCAAAATAATTCTTGGAAAAATAACTCGCCAAATAGATAGGGTGGAGCAATGAGTGAGACAGCTTAAAGATCACGGGGAAAAACCTCATGAACTTAATATTTTTGAAAGATTTTGAGAAAAAATGAGAGGTGGAAGAGACAACTTTACTGATAGATATATAAGAAGCAGAACGCGTCTCATTATTACTAGAAAAGTCTGAAAAGAGCTTCGACATCTTAAAGCCATTGAGTTTGGGTTTAATAGTTCCTTGTTTGATGAAATTATTGATCTATACGAAGAATTTAATCAATCAGCTCAAGAAAAAAAGGATCAAATTAGGGAAAATCATAATATATCTATTATGTCACTAGAGGCGAAGTTAGCAGATAAATCACTTCTTAAAATTGAAGAAAAAGTAATTCAAGATCTTTTTAAAAAAGAGATTATTACCCCAAAGATTTATATAAAATTTTTAGAGGATATAGAACATGAAATACTCAAAGATTTTAGAAGAATTTGATAATTTTTTCAATATAAAAAATATTAACTTTGATATAAATATAATTTATGTCAAAGTTTTTTTATAGTACATAAAATTTGACTCATTTTATTTTTTGACTAAAACTGGTAGGCTTTAATTTATTTACCTGTAAGAATCATGAAAGAATTCTGTCAGAAATTTTGATTTCTACAAAAGATCTTGTGAGTGTGAATTATTTGAATTTCATATCTTCCTCAAGTCTCAGCTGCAACAGAAATTGCTGCGACTGCAGAGCATGCAACAACAGCATTTAGTATTGCATCTGGAATATTTATGACACTTGTCATGTTTCTTGTAATAACACTCGTTGCTACTGAAAAAGTACATAGAACCCTGGTAGTATTTTTTATAGCTGCTTCGCTCCTATTTTTAAATTATACCTTTGGAAGTTTTATTCCAGCTTTACAATTTTTGGACTTAGATAGAGCATTTGCCAGTATTGATGGAGAAGTAATAGCACTCCTTGTATCGATGATGATGATAGTTTGAGTACTCTCACAAACTCGTGTATTTGAATGGCTTGCAGTGAAACTCTTTGAAGTTTCAAAGTGAAATATTCATTTACTGTTTTTTTCATTCTTCGTTATAACGGCTGTTCTATCTGCATTTCTAGATAATGTTACTACAATTTTTCTTATTGTTCCTGTAGCTATATCAATATCTAAGATATTTGAAATTAATCCAGTGAGATTTGTAATCCCTATGATTATTGCTTCAAATCTCTGAGGTGCAGCAACCCTTATTGGTGATCCACCAAATATCATGATTGGGAGTTATGCTAATCTCTCTTTCAATCAGTTTATTGCAAATCTATGATTTCCTATTATTGTGATATCTTCAATTATCTCAATTACACTCTATCTCTTTATGAGAAAAGAGTTGAATCAAGTTAAAAAGATTGATGATTTTCAAAAAACACTCAAAGAAATGAAAGCGACGTATAAAATACGTCATAGAAAACTTCTCATTGCATCATTGCTTGTACTAGCTCTTGTAATTATATTCTTCTTCTTGCATGGATACTTTCATATGCCAGCTGCCGTTCCTGCTATTATGTGAGCTGCATTTCTCATGTTGATTCGTGATAGACTTATTAGAAGAAAATTTGGACGAGGTCATCAAAGTAAAGAAATGATGGAAATGAGGATTCATGAAACATTCTCTCGAGATGTAGAGTGGCTCGTTATCTGATTTTTTGTATTTCTATTTATGATTGTTGGTGCTGTAGAGCATACAGGTCTACTTGATTTAGTAGCGCTTCAAATACAAGATAGATTTGGAGATAATCTCCTGATTTGTGCTTTAGCAATATTATGGATATCAGCAATATTCTCAGCATTTCTTGATAATATTCCTTTTACAGCTGTAATGTTGCCAGTAGTTGCGAATCTTATAGCCTTTTATACAGGGCAGGGAATCGACGCAACATTCTTATGGTGGGCTCTTGCATTTGGTGCATGTCTTGGAGGGAATGGTACACTCATAGGTGCGTCAGCAAATCTCGTTGCTGCATGACTTCTTGAAAAAGAAAAATATCATCTTTCTTTTGTAGAATACCTTAAATTAGGTTTTCCTCTTATGTTATTACAAGTATTTTTAGCTTCATTCGCAATTTACTTTATGTGGCTTGCATTGTAGTTCTAAAAACACCTTCAGTACGAAGGTGTTTTTTTATTATGTATTTATATTTGACAATATATGTAATTTATCTATTATGAATTTATGTTTATTATTAATAATTTAAGTATATGAAAAAAATACTCATAGCTCTTACAGTTTTACTCGCTATTGTGCCATTTCAAAGCATTTTTGCCTTTAACGAAAACATTTCATTTAATAATTATACAATCATTAGTGAGTTAGATACTATTGATAAAGAAGTTGATGTACGAATAGAGTACGCTTTATCTAAAAAACCTATTAATTCATACGCAACTATTGTTACGATTAATGGAAAGACATACCAACAAAATTTGAAATATAATTCTCTCTCTACAAAATTATACGCTGATATATCAACAAGATATGTTACTGTTCCTTCAAACCTCGATTACAAATTATCGGTTATAGATGAGAATTCTTTCACTAAATTTACAGCATCATGAAGTTTGAGTATAAAAACTGGAACAATTACTCAAAATCCTAAACCAAATACTCCAACTTCAAATAATCCAAATACTCCACTGAGTTCTGAACAACAATCAGCACTGACAGCAAGTAGAATTATAATTGCAAATATTAAAACTCAATATTCAACAGACGCAACTCGTGTTTCAGCTCTTGTTCGTGAAATAGCTCTACTGAAAGAAAGAAGATTACAATATCCAAGTCGAGTGAATGTATTTAATCTCGTAATAATTCATTTGGAAAATGAGATTAGAAGTATATATGGACTCACACCTACAACGAATAATCTAACAATACCTAAGAGTCCAACAACTAATAATTATACACCAAAATATACAAAACCTTCTGAAGAACCAACTCGAATTAATGGTATATGAAATGCAAAAAGTTATGATTCTTGGAGAGTCTCTCAATAAATCTTTGTAATAAAATCAAAAGCTATACAGTATACGTATTAGCTTTTTTTTTGTTTGTGTATGAATACTCCATCACATTTTCTCCTGCATCTAGGAATAAGAAAATTTTTCAGAAGCAAATATGACATATATATATCTAAAAGCTTTGTGCTATGAGCTATAGCACCAGATGTAGGACTCTATATTTGCGTACTTGTATATACAATGTATGCTCATTTTTTTCTTTGATATGAAATGAGTGTTGTATTTAAGACGATGTTTGATGATTTGTATTTTAATAATCCTGTGTGGATTTTTGCATATAATTTTCTACACTCTATATTTCTTTTAATATTGTTTTTACTGATATCTTGGTATATAAAACATTTCATAAATCAGAGAATTTGAATAATATGTATCTGGTTTTTTATTGCTTGTTTGCTTCACTCAGCTATAGATATAGTTACTCACCAAGACGATGGACCAAGGATATTTTATCCACTTAGCTTATATCAATTTCAATCTCCAATATCTTATTGGAATCCTCTGTATTATTGAGGTATTGTATCAAAAATTGAATTTGTATGTGATATTTTGCTTATGTGGTATCTACTTTATTCACCAATTAAAAATAAAATTATATGACAAAAAAATACAAAAATTCTATAAAAATATCAAATGTTCTTAGAAAAAAGAGTATCTTACTGAGTAAGATACTCTTTTGATTCTGTATTTTTGTGTCACTCTCTCACAGCACTTTTGCATTAACTCAACAATCACAAGATATATATACTCAATTTATAACTCAAGTTGAGAAAAATTATTCTCTATTAGATCAGGAAATTGTTTTAAAAAAATTGAGATCTAGACTTACGCAGTATTACACATGAGAATTATCTTCTACGAAGTCACAAGTTGTCAGTGAAATAATTGAGCTCAATCATGAAGCTATTTACGATAATTGGCTTCTTCAAAATCAAAATCAAAATTCTCAAATTTCGCTCGAGCTCAAAACTCGACTGATTTTGAAAGATATAGATAAAAATATAGAGTTTCCAAGTTATGTCTCAGGACTTTTAGAAAAGGATTCGATTAGTTATATCTGAGTAAACTCAAATAGAGAGTATGTTGATTGAAAAGAAATATTTCAGATATCTTACGCTACATATTTTAAAATACTCCCGAGTAATGCAAGCACTCTTTCTCAAAAAAAATGAGTAATCATAAAAGCTTCTAATGGCGATTTTCATTTTATAGAGTCATATTCTAGAAATAAAAAGATTCCATATTCTGAACTCTCTGGACAAGCATTTGCATTTATTACTCCAGAATACAAAATTCAGTTAGAAAACTGAAAATACAGTGGTTTTATTTTTACAACACTTCAATACTATCCTGATAGGTATGGAGTGTTTGAGAAACAACTTGAAAATTCATGAAGTGTTATATGAGATATTCTAGTGTACAGAGATGAGTCTTGAAAATACAATTTTGTAAAAAAGTTTACAAAAAGACTTCTTATTTCAGATTCTGAGAGTTTTTGAATTCCTGAAAAGCATTTATTTTTAAAATATCTTCTTTCAGATGCTAAATTTTTAGAGTCAGATATTCCAGAAAATATGAAAAAAATAAAGTCTTTTACGAAGACTTTAACAAACTGACAAACTGACGATGAAGCTCTGGAGACTATTTATGATTGGGTACTTAATAATGTTGAATACACAAAAGATTTAGATCTCGATGATATGAAAATATTTTCATGAAGTGAAGCATTTTTTAGAAAAGACTGAGTCTGTACTGCATACTCTAAACTTATGGTCTATATGATGATGTACTCGTGAATGTATGACCTTGAAATGATAGAATGATATGTCATTGATGCTCCTGACTTTCCTAATATATGACACGCATGGGTGAGATATAAAGATAGATTTTATGATCCAACTTTTGATGACCCTATAGGTGCACTTGCTAATAAAACTCGTGATGAATATAAGTATTTTCAAATACCTCAGGATATTTTTTATACAAATAGGTTTCATTATGAGGATTTACCAGAGTCATTTTATACAGCGAGTAAAAATGATATAGAACAATTTATTTATGAATGACTTCTGGCACTTGTTCCTAAATATAGAGGTGAATTATCAAAATATGAAATATTTAATCCAGTAGTGTTTAGAGATACATTTAATATCTCTTCAAATGTTATTTTGAATCCTGAAATTATCGCTCAAAACGTGTGATTTGAAACAGTGGAATGAAAAACTTTTAGTTACACTAATAATGGAACTACCTATCAAATTTCAGCTCTTAATTATTATCTTATCACTGCTGATAATACTGAAACTGTACTTTCACAATTATCTTATAATCTAGATGATACAAAACTTTATAAGTGGTTATTAGAGGATGGAAGCAGTGAATGGAGGCTCTGATATAATATAAAATTAAGATAATTCTTAAACTTAAAATAAATATTTGACAAATAAGTCTGTTATTGTTAATATCAATAGTACCTCAACAATTTGTATGGGGCATCGGCAACTCGTATTGCTCGATTAATAGTCTAGGAGGGACTAAATATGAAGTCGCGTTTGATTGTGTCAAAAAACCCGAAGAAACAAGCTAAGCAACAGAGCAAGGTTCAACGGATGAAGAACGCAGCGATTAAAACTGGTATCTCGGGCAAAGCTCTTGATACTCGGAAAAAAGAAACAGTTGGCCGAGCAGGCTGAATTTGGGAGCGCATTTATGCGCTCCCTTCAACATATATGAAAACTAATATCTTCTTTAATCAGGAGATATTTTTATTTTGAATATATATCGTATATAAAAAATTATTGTCTTTTATAAGTATTTCACTACACTACATGAAATACTTTTTTGCTTATACAATTGTGGATACAAAAACCTTTGAACTAAACTACTGAAAACTCAATCCAGAGCAACAAGATGCAGTGAATACACTTGATGGACCAGTCATGGTTATAGCGTGACCTGGAACAGGGAAGACCCAGATTATTGGGATGCGTACTGCAAATATTATTCTAAAGTCTTGAGTACATCCAGAAAACATCATGATTACGACTTTTACAGAAGCGTGAGTGATAGCTATTCGAGAGCGACTTATCTCAATGATTTGAAGTGACGCGTATAAGGTGTATGTTTCAACGGTTCACAGCTTCGCTCAGGATGTTATAAAAAGTTTCCCTGAAAAGTTTACAGTAGAAAAACTTGATACCCCAATAGATGACATAGAGAGTTTAGAGCTCATTTCTGATATAGTTGGATCACTCCTCTCTGAGCAAAAGCTACAGTATTTGATGAGTTATGGAGATCCATTGTTTTATGTGCGGGCTATAAAAAATGCACTCAATAATCTCAAACGTGAATGAGTGAGTGTTACAAAATTTAAGCTAAAAATAAAAGAAGAAACAGAAAAATCACTTGCTTGGTTGGAAGAAAAACGAAATAATAAAAGAATTAAAAAAATAGAAAAATATGAAGCTGAACATGAGCAAAAGATAGGGAAGCTTACGGAACTTGCGACAATTTTTGAAATATATAATGCAAAACTTAGGGATCAACATCTCTATGATTTTAATGATATGATTAATTTTGTCCTTGAAAAGTTTAGAGAAGATGATGAATTACGAACATATTATGCTGAAGTGTATCAATATATTATGTTAGATGAGTATCAAGATACAAATAACCCGCAAAATGAAATAGTGGATTTAATACTTTCAGTATCAGAGACTCCAAATATCATGGTGGTTGGAGATGATGATCAGTCTATTTACAGGTTTCAAGGAGCAAATATAGAAAATATGCTTGAGTTTACTACAAAATATCAAAACTCTAAGATTATTATTTTAGACAAAAACTACAGATCTCAACAATGAATACTTAATGCTGCAGAAAATCTTATAGAAAATAATTCTGAGAGACTCATAAACAAAATCCCAGGTCTCAGTAAAAAATTAGATTCACAAACTTGATGAGTCAGAGAAGTTCCAAGTATATGTATTACTAAAGACGATATAGATGAAAAACTCTCTGTTGTTGAAAGAGTTTTGTCACTCTTACGTTCTTGAATTCAAGCAAGTGAAATTGCTATCATTGTACGTTCTAACAAAGAAGTCATAACTTATGGTGATATACTTAAAGAACATGAAATTGCTGTTACATCTAAACTTGAAAGCAATATTCTTGAGTCAGATTATGTAAAATCGATTTTTACATTTTTTAAGGTACTATCAGATCCTTATAGTTATGAGACAGATTTTCTAAATCTCCTAAGATCAAGTCTAATTGATATAGATGGAATGGATATACTTAAAATAAATACGTATCTCTACAGACAAAATTATTCTAAAAGAGGTCACACAAAACTCAAGCTATTTGATGTACTTTCAGACTCAGCTGCTTTGCAATTTATTTGAGTACAATGAGGACATAAAATTCATGAATTCATATCAAAATATGTAGAGGCACAAGAACAGTTTTCACGTCGAAATTTTATTTTAGCACTTTCATGGTTTTTATCAGAATTCAAAATTCTTGATACCGTGCAATCTCAGTGAAATTTTCAAGATCTACAAGATGTATATTCACTTTTTCACACGATTAAATCTTGGGCTTGAATTAATAATAATATTTCCTTGAGATCAATCATTAATAAATATGAATTATATTTTAAGTATGGGTACAGAATAAATAGAACGACCTCGCTATGAGATGATAGCTGAGTACAAGTTCTCACTGCTCACAGTTCTAAATGACTTGAATATGAGTATGTGTTCATTCCAGGCTTATATACTTGAAACTGGGATACTAAATCAAACAGAGAGCTCATACCACTTCCTTCAGGTATTGCCTGAAATGGTTTTCAAGCTACCCAAGAGGATATTCTGAGTGACGCTGAACTAAAAAATCATAATAAAGAACGGCAAATGCAAGAGGATAGACGGCTCTTTTTTGTTGCACTCACGAGAGCAAAAAAACAATTATATTTAAGTTTCCCCAGTTCAATACTTTGAAGTGTAAAACTCATATCACCATTTTTATGAGAAATCTGAGATAGTATTGCAGTAGATTTTGTATCTACACAAGACGAGAAATCAAATGAAATGATTCAAGAAATGTTACAAGAGTCCAAGCTTATTAAGCACAATAATGAGGAAATTAATTTTATACAAGAGTTTTTCTTACGCTACAAGCTGTCAGTGAGTGACCTCAACACATTTTTAATAAGTCCTAAAGATTTTTTGTATAGGTCAGTATTCAAATATCCATTTGAAGAAAATGAAAACTCTATTTTTGGGACTATGTACCATAGAACATTAGAACTTTTTTACAAAAAAATACAAGACACATGAGAAGTCCAAGAGTATGAATATTTAGAATATGTATTTTTGCGTCAACTAGAAAAAGAATACCTTACTTTTGAAGAGTTCCAGAGACTGAAATCAAGGTGACTTGAGTCTCTCAAGTGATATTATGAAACATATAACGGTACTTTTGTAGCACCTTTAAAGACTGAATATAAGTTCTCTAGAAAAAATATATTTTTTGAGACTATCCCATTAACTTGAATCATTGATAAAATAGAGCTTCTAAGCGAGGATTTTACTGGAAATGATTCGTGAAGTGCTTTATTTTCTCAAAATATTAAGCTCACAGATTACAAAACATGATCTGTGAAATATATTTGAGAAATAAAGTGAGTAAACAAAGATTGAAAAAAAGATGAATGATTTGAAAGAGGGAGATACTGACGACAACTCATGTTTTATAAGCTATTATTTGAAAATGATTCAGAGTTATCTTCTCAGTACAACTTATGTGAGCTAGAGCTCGATTTTTGTGAATGAAAAAAATGAAATTATAAAAGGGTCAGTGTTGAAGTGAACGAAGATGAATACGCTGAGTTTAAATCTCTCATAAAAGAAACCTACTCTAAAATGATAGATATAGGTTTTTGGAAAGATTTTTTAAACTTAAAATAGAGCTTATTTTTTGAAGTAGTGAAGGAATTTATCCATAAATTTCTTTTTTCTTTTATAAACATAGTATTCATATTCAATATCTTCATGAGTTTTAACTGGACTACGTGATACCTCTTCGAAAACTACTGGGAGTCCATCAAAAAATACGTCACAGTGATATTTTTCATAGATACGAGTAACATATGCTTTTTCGAGACATGGCGAAGAGAGAACCTGATTATAAATCTCAGCTCATCAAATTATAAATATATTTTCTATATCATCTCTTTTAGAAAGGTATTCCATACATTTCTTTGTTTCTGAGAATTTTATTTCTCAAGATTCTCAGATTACTTCATCTTCATAACTCCTTGAGAGTACACAGTTAAGTCTGAGTGGAAGTGGTCTAAACTTTTTAGGAAGTGAATCCCAAGTTTTTCTTCCCATTACTACCGCATTTTGTTTTTTATGATTTTTAGTTCTGGTAGTTACATTTTTAAAGTAGCTACGATCATCTGGAATATCCCACGAAAGACCTCAATTCTTTCAAAGTCAGTTTTCGTTATCGACTGCAAGTATGATTGAAAATTTTTTCATGAATCTAGTAAAAATAATTATATTACCAGAGTATAACACAAAAAATAGAAAAATAAAGTTTTGAACTTTTGCTAATCAAGGTATCTTTAGATTATAGTCTTTAAATAATTATATTATGCAGCTAAATCCCATTCAACATCAAGCAATGGTGTGTGTTACTTGACCACTTCTTATAATTGCTTGAGCTGGTTCTGGTAAAACAGCAACTCTAACTCAACGTATTGCTTATATGATATCAGAGTGTGGAATCAGACCATCTTCAATCCTAGCTCTCACTTTCACCAATAAAGCTGCTTGAGAGATGAAAGAAAGAACATGAAAAACTATTTGAGCTGAATATCATCCATATATGCTTAAAAATAGACACCTTCCATACATTGGGACCTTTCATAGTTTTTGAATATATGTTTTAAAAGAAATTTTGTCTCATAATTTCACTCATTACCAACAAGTTAGTGAATCAATATGACTCAAAGAAAACTTCATAATATATGATGAATCAGATAAAATATCTGTTATGAAAGACATTATAAAAAATGAAATGGGACTTATAGAAAAGGAGTACCCAGCTCGACAAATAGCTCATTATATATCAGATGCAAAAAATAAATCGCTTGATTCTAGGTGATACAAAAATCAAGCTGATGGTATGCTTGCAGAAGTAGTAGGGAGTGTATTTGAGAGATATGAAAAACGTCTTCAAGCCAACAATGCTATGGATTTTGATGATATACTTTCTAAGTTACTTCAAGCCTTTCACCTTAAAATAGTTTTAGATATCTTTCATGAACGCTATGAATATATTATGGTAGATGAGTATCAAGATACGAATTTGATTCAGTATGAAATAGTTGCATTATTAGCACTTAAACATAAGAACCTTGCAGTTGTAGGAGATGACTGGCAATCTATCTATTCATGGAGAGGAGCAGATATGCGAAACATTATTCACTTTAACAAAGACTATCCAAGTGCTACAGTCGTGAAATTAGAGCAAAATTATAGATCAACAAAAAACATTATAAATGCTGCAAATGTTGTCATAAAAAACAATAAAGAAGCACTTGATAAAGAACTCTGGACTGAAAATAACGAAGGAACGAAGATTCAATACTTAGAAGCATATGATGATAAGTGAGAGGCAAATTGGATAGCTACAAATATTAAGGATTATAATGATGAAGATATTGAAAATAAACTGAGTGATAATCTTATTTTATATAGAACCAATGCTCAGTCACGTGGAATAGAGGAGTGACTTCTTAAAAAAAATATACCATATATTGTAGTTGGATGACTTAAGTTTTATGAGCGAAAAGAAATTAAGGATATTTTGTCATACCTCAGGATTATACATAATCCAAATGAACCTGTTGCTTTTTGACGTATTGTAAATACTCCAACAAGATGAGTTTGAGCTAAGTCTGCAGAAATTGTTCATAACTACAGAAATGATTATTCGATTAGTTATCTACAAGTTCTTGAAAATATAGAAGAAATAGATGAGCTCAGACCTGCTGCTAAGAGCTCATTATCAGAATTTTATTCAGTACTACAATCGCTTATTTCTCAAAGTAACACTCTCAAACTTTCTACTCTTGTATGAGAAGTAATTGAAAGAATTAGATACAAAGATTATTTAAAAACTCAGTTTTCATGAGATGAGCTGGATTCAAAGCTTGAGAATTTAACAGAGTTACAAAATGTTGCGAGTGAATATGATGGCCTTGATCCGAGAGAGTCGTTGTCTATGTTTCTAGAGGAGGTAGCACTTATTAGTGATCTTGATAAAACGACGGAACCAGAGGATAGAGTTACTTTGATGACTATTCATAGCTCAAAATGACTCGAGCAAAAAAGAGTGTTTGTAACAGGGCTTGAGGATGGAATATTTCCACATTCAAGGACTCACTCAAACATGCGTGAACTTGAGGAGGAACGAAGACTTATGTATGTTGCGATGACTCGAGCGAAACAGGAACTTTTTTTAACCAGAGCAAAAGAAAGATTATATTTCTGAGATTATGTTAGAAATCCTGAAAGTAGATTTATTTTAGAGATACCTGCTGAAAATATTGAATCTATAGAACTGTGAGGATGATTTAGTTTTGATACATCAAACTCTTTTTCTTGAGCTGATTATGAGTCAACGATGCGAGTTGCGAAAAAAGTAGTAAAACAAAATAATGTTTCCGACTTCAAGGCTGGACAACGAGTCTATCATCATAAGTTTGGAGAGGGGAGAATAGAGTCTTTAGTATGAGAATTAGCTGAACTACGATTCTCTTCTTGAATTAAAAAAATGAACATCAGAATAGCTCCAGTTAAGCTTATTGCTGACGAATAATTTAAATTGCAAATTAACAAAAAAACATCATACTTTCAATGATGTTTCTAATTATATAGTATGCCTTTTGAATATATTCTACTAGTTTTTGTCTCTGTGTTTCCCATAAAATATAAGTTTTCGTATTGGTCACATTTTTTTTCACAGTGAGATCAAAGTCTAAAAAATATTATAAAACAAACATATCATTTTTGGTTGTTTGTAGAAATTCCAATATTTATTATGAGTTTTGTTGTGTTTTTTGATAAGGTCTTTGAAATATTTTTATATAATATATTTTTCTACTTTTTAATACTCTATAATATTTTTGTTTTCTGAAAAATACTAAGATGAAACAGCGTTTCATTCGTATGAAATAAACAATCCTATGTAAGTTTTGTATTAATATTACTAACATTAATTCCTTTTTTGTGGTATTATAAAGCATCGATATATCTCATTATTTCTATACTTATGATATTTATTCCCGCTTATTTTTATGTGAGTCAAAAAATAGTTTCTAAAACAAGGACTGTAAAAATATAATTATATATTTATAATAAAACGAATGTTAAAAAATATTGCTATACTTACTTGAGGTCCTTGATATGAAAGAGAAATCGCACTAAAAAGTTCGAAACTTTTTGAAAAATATATCAATATAAACTTCAAAACTTTTATTTTTCCAGAAGAACTCGATTTATTTTTACATCAAAGAAGTGAATTTGATTGAGTAATTCCAGTATTTCATTGAGAATGGTGAGAAGATGGTAAGATATTTGCTATGCTTGATATCCTCTGAATGAAATATCCATTTTCAAGCTGCGAAGTTCACTCATTTTGTCTCAATAAATTTCTAAGCAATAATCTACTTTCTTGAATGTGAATACATACTTGAAAACAATTTTTGATAGATGAAGGAGAACAAATGAAATATTCTCCAAAGCAAATACTAGAGAATAATAGTAAAAGAATTGCTGACATTTGATACCCATTCATAATGAAACCAACTCATTGAGGGAGTAGTTTTTATACATATAAAATTCATGACGAAGGAGAATTTTTAGAGAAATCTCTAGAGTGTTTTTGAACTATAGCAGATTCGTTTCTTATTCAAGAGTTTATTCTTTGAGAGGAATATAGTGTATCTATAGTGTGATGAAAAGCTCTCCCACATATAATGAAAGTTCAAAAAGAAAAATCAGAAATATTTAATTATGCCAACAAATATGAAGAAGACATTGAAAGATTTCCTGAATTAGAACAATGACTTAGAAATAATCTGTCAAGCCAAGCAGAAAAAATATTCTCAACTCTGTGGTGTAGAACAGTATCAAGGGTAGATTTTATAGTTCGAGATAGTGTTCCTTACTTTCTTGAGATAAATACTATTCCTGGTATGACAGAAGTATCCATACTCCCTAAAGCTTGGAAACTCTCATGAAAATCTTTAGACGAATTCGTAGAATTTATTGTTTCAGAAATAAAATAAAAAAAAGACTCGTTATTGAGTCTTTTTTTTATTTTAGTACATTCTACTACATAAGATCACTTCCAGCGATGAGCTTATCTCATTTACCGAGTTTCATACCTCTTCATTCGAGATCTTCATTAAGGTAGATAATTTTGGCATTCTGTCATTCTGACCCTATGTTGCCGAGTGTTTCTATTCTTGATGAATCAAGAAGAAACTGAAGTATCTTTTCTGCATTGAGTGATTTATCAGATTGTTTTATCATATCAACT
>Ga0100387_10002802_pt1 | contig 14675 bp, 15 predicted proteins | sample CryGeymeta201511_FD_81547 | JGI IMG/M metagenome (GOLD analysis project Ga0100387, IMG submission 81547) | Groundwater microbial communities from Crystal Geyser aquifers in Utah, USA - Crystal Geyser metaG 2015-11 | ecosystem: Environmental > Aquatic > Deep subsurface > Groundwater | place... | reverse complement strand
CCCCTTCCTTTTTGCCCGCCCGAGCTTAAAAGTTTTTCAAAATTCAGCGTTCGGATTTTTGCGAAAAAAAGTTCGGATTTCGTTCAGCGTTCGGAGCCAGTTAGAACTATCGTGTATCAAAAGCATCGTATCAAACGGTGTTTTTGCTTTATATAAGAGCTTTTTATCCTTTAATTCGAGGTTCTGAAGTATGTAATTTAATAATTGCCTTTTTTCTTCTGGTTCAGAACTTTCAAATATTTCACGAGCTCGTTTGGCAAGGTTTAAGATGCTATTTGCAGTAATATGATGCTCTTGATTAGCCTTATGGTGTTTGTTTATACTTTCCATCATTTTAGATTGTTTTTCGGTATATTCTTTAAACTTTTTGTTGTAGAAATCCTCAGTAATACTACCGTCATATTTCTCATCCGTTAGCTTGCTAATACGATTTTCAAACCTATTATATTCTTTCCATAGCTCTAGAACACTGTTCTTAAAAAAGCGGTTTTCAGCTTTGTTCGTTTGCTTTAAGTCTTCGGTTAGCTCATTTATTTGCTCATCTGTTAATTGAATATTATCCAGAACTTGATAGATTTGATCTAAAAGTTCTTCTTCTTTGACATAAATCCTTTTTGGATGAATCCTGTGATAGTTGGTGCAACTGTAATACGCATGCCCCTTAGAGGTTTCAGGGGTGATTGTGCAACCGCAATCAGCACACTTTATCATTCCTCGAAAAACAAAGGGCTTAGCGGCATATTTAAAGGGTTTTTTATGCCATCCGTCACTAACTGCTTGGGCTTTATCAAATAAATACTTAGTAATTAGCGGAGGGTATTTGTGAGGGTACAATTCGCCTTTAATCCTCATTATTCCGTAATAGAACGGGTTGTTTAAAGTATGTTTTACCATACTTATGGTTAAGGGTTTTGGGTCTTTTGATTTGCTTTTTAGTCCTACTTTGTCCAATTGTTCTTTAATTTGCCTCATTGAATAGTTACCGGAAGCATATAGCTCAAACATTTTTATAATAAAGGGGCTTCTTATCTCATCAACTTCTATATCTTTATTACCCTTTTCGTTTTCTGTGTTGATGTAGCCAATTGGAGCCCAGCCAGCCCATTCGCCATTTTTTATTTTAGTTTCGTTGGCCCTTTTGACGTTATCGCTAACAGAATCCGAATAATATTTAGCTAGGCTTACGCCAATCGTAAATCTAAACAAGTCGGTTGCAGGTGAATTTTTATGCAAGACAATGTTGTCCGATGGAAAGTGTAGTTCAATTTTGCCTTGTTTCCTTAACTCTTCTAGGGTTGCTAAATCTCTTGTAAAGTTCCTTATTAAGCGGTCAATATTATCGCAACACAAAGCCATTGTTTCTTTTGATTTTTGAAGCGTTTCAACGATTTTTTGAAACTCAAGTCTCTCTGTTTTCCAAGCTGATTCGTCAAAATTAAGTTCTTGAGTAACATCCAAGCCTTTTTCTCTGCAATATTTCTGCAATCTTAATAATTGAGCTGGTAAAGAATTGCCCGCTTCTTTTTGTTCTTCAGTTGATACTCTAGCTAAGATTATTGCTTTCATACAAGGCTTTCGAACTTCTTCCAGTTCTTATTCTGCTCAATATTTCCATCGTGATAGTCGTAATCCTGAGCATCGTTGTAATACCATATGCCAGAGCTCTTAATAACAATGCCCCCAACGCAACTATCACCAAGTCCCTTTAGTCTCTTGGATAGTGCAAGTGCCTTATCTTTTGTCTCTTGCGATTTGGCTGTGTCGCCATCCTTTGTATCAAAAATTCCTATTTTGCCATCCTTGAAACGGATTATCCAATCAGGATAGAAGAGAGCTTCCTTCTGGTCAGTTGTATCTGTATACTTCAGGGCATAATAAATTTTGCCATAGTCGCCATTCTTGAACCACCATTCAACTGAACTACTCAAACCATCAATATAGTTCTTAAAGTCCATCTCATTCTTCTTGCCCTTGTAGTCATCTTTGAGAACATAGTATTCGTTCAGAGCACATAGTTTTTGATCTTCTGCAATGTAATCCTCTGTAAAGGAATACTCATCTTGGATAGTGAAAACTGGAGCTTCCTTCTTTTCGTGTGATACCTTCTTTTCGTTAAGTATTCGTTTTGCGATTGGTTTGAAATCAATCAAAGCTTTCGTTATTGCTGGTCTAAACTTGCTTGAAGCTCCTTTATTTATGTCCCTTACAAACACTCGGTAGAAGTAATCACTATCTTCGCTTATAGTCTTTTTCAGCCAAATTCTGATAGCAGATTTTAGTGTGCTCCAAGACCTTGCTATATTCGTATATTTAGCCCCATCATTATCCTGTTCCTGCAATAGTTGATAACAAATGTAATTAAATGTTTTTTCAACATCATTGGAAGACATCTCAATCTCGAGGTCTCTGCCTTCCTTGTTGAACTCATAGTTCAGGTGATCAAAATCCTCGAACTCGGCATTAACAATAATCTGATTTGTTAGCTTTCCGCTAAGATCAATTTTTTTTGCCTCTAACTTTTCCTGTGCTTTGCCGAGTATATCGTCGTTGTTTATATCAAAATACTTATTCATCGACTCGATGAAACTCTGTTGAAATTTGTATGATTTTGGAATATCGCCATAGTCAACTCTCGAGATATATTCAGATTGAAGTTCTATATTCTCAATACCGTCTTTGACAGAAGAAAAGTGAACATAAGGTTTGTTGTTATCTGACTTGTCGGGTAATTCAACCTGATTCCGCTTGTAGTTTGTATAAAGATAGCCAATTCGTAGGTGCTCGTTATTTTTATAGTCTTCTTTTAGCTCTGGCTCTGGCATTCTCAAAATTCTACCGACAGTTTGAGTATAAAATTTGTCAGATCTGATCTCCCTGAACATAACGAGGACTGAAGCACGAGGACAGTCCCAGCCAGTTCCCGCCGCTTGCTTGAAAAGCATATAGTCAACATCACTATCATTTTCGGTAATCAATCCCATATTCTCTTGTCTACCATCAAACCACTTTGCAATCTTTTTTTCGGGTATGCCAAGTTCTTTTAAGTAATCACAAACGACTGATTCTTTTGTTTCTTTATCCATTTCGATCAATCGATTGTCATCATTTGGCAACTGTATCAACATCAGTGGGTTAACGTCTTTGCCGAGCTGTTCAAACTCTTTCTTCAGTTCTTTTCTTCGCTTTATACCCAAATCGAGCAAAACCCTGTCGAGGTCTTGCCCCGTATGGCTCAACAAATCTTCCTCAGTTTGAACGGCAACCTTCTCTTTGATAAGACCTTGTGCGACTACTTGCAAGCGATCGACCTCAACCATTGAACCCATTCTATAAGCCTCGAGTTCATCCTCTTCGTCTGGGGTGGCTGTGATATGCAATATGACTTTCGGGTTAATATAATCGATGATCTCTTTAGCAAGAGTTGTGCCCTTATTTTTGTGAGCTTCATCAATTACGAGGACTATTTCCCGATTATCTGTATGCGTCCCATCAATAAAATCTTCCCAATATGCACCTTTTTCTTTTCGCATAATCTCTTCATCGGGTCTTCTGAGTATTCGTGTTTCAGCACTTTTCGAGACTATTTTTTGCCAGTTTAGGAAAATAAGGTCGTTAGTATATAGTTTATTTCTGTTAATATCGCCTACGGTAAGCAAACTATTCTCAAGATTATTCTCGAAATACTCGGCAAATTTATTTTTACTTTGCATAGAGAGGTCGTCGCTGAATGTAATCCAAACGAAAGCTTTATCCTCTTGCCATTGCGGTAAATGGTTTAATCCCCTTATGAAATTAGCAACAATAAATGTTTTACCGCTTCCAGTGGGGGCTTTTAGAACGATAGGTAATTTACTGCCGTGCTTCTTCCAAGATTCAACAAAAACCTTTGACAGGCTATCAATGGCTTTAGTTTGAAATTCCAATGGGTTAAACTGTTTCATACTACCTTTCTATACTAAATTATAAATTTGCTTATAGATTTCAACGATCGGCTGAGGTATCGTTTTTAGCCTTATATTTTTCATTTCCTCAAGCTCGTATATCGTTTCATCAGCTTCCCAGCTGAAAACATAGGCAGTTATTTCACGTGCTTTTAAACTTTGGACTTCCTTGATAAACTCATCATATTTATCCATCTCTTCCCTGAAGTAAACGGCAGTGTATCGGTCGCCATCTCTAAATATTTGGTAATAGTCATTTCGCCCCTGCTCATATAAAGTATTCTCGGCAATAGCTAATAACTCACCAGCATTGTGAGCCAACTCTATCCTGTCATTATCTGTAGAATTGAGAACATTGTTCTTGCCAACAAATGCAGCATTGTAATACTTTACTGAGTTAGCCGATCCCTGTTTATTCCTATAACCTTTGATGGCGTTATTTATTCGTTTATAGCACGTATTCGTCATTATACCGTCTTCATTATTCGTGCATAGTATGAATTGTCTATTACCGCCGTCTTCTTCATTTAAGTCCATTACGGCTTCTCCAGTTGTCCCAGACCCTGCAAAATAATCTAAAACGATCAGATCTTTCCTATCGAGTGTTGAGATAACTTTCTTGATTAGCCTTAAGGGTTTCTTGCCATTTGTGAAATCGACACCACCTTCGAGATAAAGCGAAGCATTCGGTATGTTCCAGAAGTTTGTCATTTTGCTTCTTCGATAGAGCTTCTTGTTTTCGTAGATAACTATGTTATCCAGCCAAGACAATATTCTTCCATTGTAGAAGTATGTCTTAACAGTTTTTCCCGCATCCCTTCCCTTTGTGGGCGTATATTCAAGATAAGATAACCCAGCTTTTGGGATTTGATCCTTAATTGCAAGTATCATACCGCCGTTTGGGTTATAGTCTGCAAAAATCATTTTTCTATTTTTTACATATTCCCCAAGGGGCATATCTTTTGTCTTCTCAATTTTATATTCTTCGCACTTGAAAACCTTTATTTTCCCGACGTTTTGTCTTTCTATTTCTTTCAGGAGTTCTGGTTTCCCGAAATCGATGACTATCTTGCCATAGCTGTTTAGGTGCTCTTTAACTTCCTCGAAATCCATAGGGAGTTCTTGATAGTAATTCTTAAATTCAGAAATATTTTTTGCATACATAAGGATATATTCGCACACATCAAAGATATGACTTTGTTGCCCGACACCTGCTGGGTCTTTGACTTTGACCGAGATCAGACTAACTAAATTGTTTTCTCCATAAACCTCGTCTGCCAGTAGTTTTAATTGAGCCAACTCATTTATATCTATGCTGATGAATATTACGCCAGTTTCTTTAAGAATATCTCTCGAAAGTTCCAAGCGTTTTCTCATAAATGAAAGCCAGTAGCTATGTCTATACGGGCTATCCTTAGGGACATCAGTCCCATCGGGATATTTGTCTAGAATTCTCTTGTCCTTATATCTAAAGCCATCAGATCCAGTGTTATAGGGTGGGTCGATATAAATAGCATCGATTTTTTCTTTGTGAGTATAATTCAGACAAGTGAGCGAGTGATAATTGTCCCCTTCAATCAAAATATGAGATGGCTTGTCATTAATATTTTCAATTGCCAACTTGGGATTTTCTTTTAATATAGGAAGCTTATTTTCAACGTCATCTTCAAAAGCTTCTGCAACATCAACCCAGACTAACCCATATCTTTGTTTCTTTATATTTCGTTGTAGCTTTGATATTTCTTTTTCTAATAAAAGTATTTTATTATCTTTTTCCTCAACAACGCTTCTTTGCTGGCTATTTTGAAGATAAGATTCAAAATCAGATTTTAGCACCCTAAAATCTTTACCTGTTTTGATCGCACTCAACTTACCAGAGTTAATATGCCTATAAACAGTCATAATGTTGACCTTTAGTTTGTCGGCGATCTCTTGAGCTGTGTAGTATTCTTCGTTTTCCATACTTCCTTACCTTTTATATTACTTTACTATTCTTTACATATCAAATGATTTTTTTGCTATTTTATCCACTTTAAAAGACTCAAAACTTCCCAACTGTTGCTTTATTTCCGGTATAAATCCCCAAGTAGGATTAGCAAAAATTTCATCATCAAGCATCTTGATATATTTTTTTACCGTATCCCAATTGCTTTTGGGTTTATGGCTATCAATTGTTTTTCTAAATCCTCTCATTCCTTCCTCATCTCTACAAAGCGAATAAAGGCCAACAATATTGATAGCTTTTATAATTTTTATCTTTGGATACCTCCGAAGTATCAACTGTAATATATCTTGGGGGTTACTATTGATGTTAAAGATAAATTGGTTGTCGCTAAAAAAGTCATTCCAGTATTGGTTAATAATTTTTTTGCATAATTCTTGTTTAAAGATCTCTTTGAACGGAGGATTTGGGGCATATCCCAGTTTTTCCAATTGTTCATTCATTTTTCGTTTTGAGCTTAATCTTGTCTCTAGCCTCAACACTTCAAGCCTTTTGTTTTCCTTCTGAATATATTCAAACAAGTCCATTTGTTGAGGTGTCCGGTTTTTGTCTATTGCTCTGCTTTTGGGTTTTTTTAGGTCATTGATTTTGTCGTAAAGAACAAATGAATGAGATTTTGTATATAACTGCAAAACTTCGCCGTTTCTAAATTTCTTTTCATCAAGATCAAACCTTTTGCTAAAATCTATTTTCTTCAATTCTCTTATCGCAAAATTTGCGGTATAGCCTCCGCTTAGTGTTATGTTTTTTGAGGGGTGAAAAGATAAAACTTTTGCTTCTTCAATGTCTTTGCTCCAAACCAATACTCCCATACTTCTTATTCTCTCTCGTAATGTTTTAACAACACTATCAAAGTCGGTTTCTTCTAGTTCGTCTAGATTATTGTTAAAAATCATCTTTGGAGCAGAAAACTCAATTTTTATAACAAAAGCACCACCTCTTTTAATCAGCGTCAGTCTTGGTTTGTAAATGCCATCTTTTTTATCTTGTGCAGTGGGATTATTTTCCCATTTTTTGAACCCCAAAAAGGTATTAAATATTTGATCTTTGGTTGCTCCAAACTTTCTATAGTCAGAATCGGCTATAGAGCACTTGTTTAGGGGGATTTGTAAAATTATTGTGTCTAACATTTTCATTACATCTTTTATAAATACGATTTTTGAGTTTATTCCAATATTTCTTTAGCCTTTAGAATTATTGCGCTTTCAATCAATGCACTTGTCACTTTGTTTATGGGGTGATAGATATTCATCTCCCGATCGCCGATCTTCTTGGTTGGATAAGTGATTCTATAACCGCTCCCATCTTTCTTCTTGTGTATGCCAATAGATGCTAAATATAAGCTGTCGTTAATGACAACACTGCCGAAGGCAACCATGCCGTTATTTGCTTTGATGGGTATAATTTGTATTTCTGATATTTTCATATAAATGTGGGTTAACTCTCATATCAATTTCCAAGAGCAACTTAAAAAAGCCAGTCAAATTATATTTGGCTTCTACCTTTTCGTTTACTAATTTTACGCTCTTTGTTTTTTCCATAGTTTCAAAACTTGTTACTATTTGTCATTACGCTTTACTCTTACGGTTTTGTAATAATTTGAGAAAATAAAAATAACCTTATATTTCAAAGGTTATGCTATAGGTAAAAATTAGTATAAGAACTTTATGGGCTACATATCATTTCTTGTGCGCTACACTTCTTTTCTTTTTTGTTTTTCAAGCGATATTATATTAGCAATATGTCCATCATCCAAGAATATATTTTTATCGGCTAGTAATTCCCTGATTTCCTTGAGCGATTTATGCCTATTCTCATAAATAAAGTCATTTCGTTCCTGAATCGATTGGTTTTTGGCTTTAACTCTACCAATTTTTATATTTTTGTCCTTGTATTTGTTTTGCAAAAATTCAATTTCTTTTTTCCAAACAATTTTGTTTTTTATAAAATCAATTAAATCTCTTTGGCTAGCATAAGGGCTTATTCTTATGGCAATAGGATAAGCCATATCATCGCTTTGCTGGATAAAATCACTAAATGGATCTTCTTTTTCTTCAATAACATCACTTACCATGAACAGCCCGCAAGATCCAAGTTCGTGGGATGATTCAATATAATTATAAAAAACGTATTGAAGCAATATTTCAGAAAAATCGAAGTAATGAAGTTGATATTTGCAACAAATTTTCTCGATTATTTCATTTCGGAGTTCCTCTTCTTTTTGAAAGTTATTTCTAAAAATTGAGTTAAGTGGAAAATGATAGCACCCCTTTTTGTCTAGCTTGTAACCCTCCGGAGGAATTTCATATTTTGTTCTTAGCTCTTTTATAACATCGTTAAAATATTCCTTCTTGGTAATATCCAAAAAGTAATTCCACATTTTCTGAAAACCCTTGTTATCAAAATATGTTTGACGTATCTTTTCATATTCTTTTAGCTCCTCATCAGAGAATCGCCCTTCGTTATATTCGTCAGTCATAATTCATTACTTCTTTCATTTGTCATTTAATACAAGACAATTAATGTTATTAATTAAAAAATTATAAAACAGTTGACACTTATTTGTTAAAATTTGCTATAATGTAGTTAATGCGTTTATCGCAGTGGGATGAATTATGTACATCGCAAAAGGGCTCTTCGGAGCCTCTTTTGTTTATATAAACTTTTTACCATTCCCCTTAACCCCTCTTGCTCCACGAAAGTATCTTGGTTGTATCAAGTCAATTATTTTCTGATTAAAGTTATCTGCTCTCTCTACCTTGCCATAACTTTGCAAAACATCATACTTACATATCTTTGCTAGAAAATCAGCAAATTCTAATCCTTGTATAAAGTTATATTTACCCTTAAGTTTAATATCCTTACTCGTAAATGCACCTTGAATGCCCGCACAATTATCAAGATAGTATGTTCCATTATTGTAAAAATTGTCGTAAACGTCCTTTAGTTTTGCATCCTCTTTCTTGCCCCTAACCTCAGCCATCACATCTCCTCGACTCCTATTTTGAGCAAGAAACTTATAGTATCTTTCCAATAAACAGGTTAAGCAATAATGATATGGATGTTCTGGTGTAACATATTGGTTATAGTGTCTGGCCTTATCTATCACTACTGCAATAATTTTGTAATCTACTTCCGAATAAAGAGAAAATAAAAGTTCATTAAACTTTTTTTCAACTTCCGGATCTTTTAGTTTTGTAAAGCTCCCTTTTTTGTTAATAATTTCATCTAAATGTATTGCAGGTTTAAAATCTGGATCAGAGTAAAATAGAGAACGTATAGCTTCAATTCTTGGTATTATGTTTTCTACATACTCATTTTTTTCTATTATAATGCCACAAAGACAAAGGTATCTTTCTTTTACATCACCTGCGAGCATATATCGATGATGTCCTGATTCGTCTATGTAAATTCTATGCAGTGCCATAAAGTAAAGGTTAGACTAAAGCTAAAGATTTGGCAATTGTCTCGAGTCTTCTTTCAATTGATTCGATGAGAAAACACTCTCGAACATCTGTAATTCGTCTCTGATCTTATCCCAATCTAAAGTTCTAAACACGTTTTTAAATGGGAGCCAAATTGTTCTAATTCAAACCGTTTTAGGACAAACAGATCATGAAATATCGGTGTGAATTCGACATCAACTACGTTGCCGAATTTGTCTATAACAATCTTTTTGAATAATGCCTGGTTAAGCTTGGCCTTTGTGCTTTCGCTTCCGTTCTTATAACCAATACCGCATTTTTTAGCGATTTTAATAGCGGTCATCAATCGTTTTTCAATGACTTCCGTTGTTACGCTAATAGCTTTCGTCAGGCTATGTGCTGCGGCCAAATCCTTGTTAATCCGGTCATTCTCAGCCTTTAAAATATCTAAATCCATTGCTCCAGCTGTGTATGCTTTTGTTAGTCTTATTTTCTCTTCCTTTAATTTCTCGATTCTTTTATTGGCAAGCTTATGCTGGTTGAGATCGTCTTTTTCGCGGTTAAGCATTGTCTTTTTGTAATCATTTACGATTTTCTCAACCCACTTGTCTTTCATCTTAATATCTTGGTAATAAGCCTCAACACCGTTTTCCACCTTCTCGTGGTCTATGTAGGGCAGAGCGCATTTGATCTTATCTTTTCTCCCTAAGCAGTAATAGAAGAGGTATTTCTTATCCTTTTTCTTAATGCCATTTATTGACAGCTTTCTACCGCAATCAGAACAGTAAAGCGAACCCTTTAAAAAATGGTTATATGTACGTCTTTTAGTGCCACAGCGGTTTATGAGCAGTATCTCCTGTACCTTCTCATATGTTTCTAAATCAACCAAAGACTCATGGTTACCTTTATACTCAACGTCTTTCCATTCAAAATAACCGGTATAGAACCTGTTTTGAAGGATAAGGGCAAGATTCGATCTGGATGTTGGTTGCTCAGACCACTTTCTAGTTGGCCGAGTTGTAAGCCCCATAGCAGTAATCTTTTCGTGAAGCTTTGAAAGAGAATACAATCCAGTTGAGTACATCTTGAACGCCTCGGCAATTATCGGACCGCGAACTGGATCAACTTCAACCGATGTGATTTCTCGACCCTTTATGACTTCTTTTTTATTTAAATAGCCAATTGGTGCCATCTGCGGCCAGTCGCCTTGCTTAGCTTTTTGAAGCATGCCTTTTTGAGCTTCTTTGCCAAGATTTGCACTGTAATACTCAGCGATAACCGCCATAATGCCTTCAATGAGCATCCCAGAGGCACCGTCTTCAATATTTTCGCTAACAGAAAGCAGGTTTACGTTATGCTGCTTTAAAATAGCTTTTATGGCAACATGGTCGGGTACATTCCTGGCAAGTCTATCAATTTTATGAATCACAACGGTGTCAATTGTTGGATCTTTCTTAACCCTCGTTAATAATTCCTGAAGCTGCGGTCTGTCGGCAGATCGGGCGGACTCACCACGGTCAGTGTATTCATCAATGAAATTCCAGCCGTTATCTTCAATATAGCGTTTGCAAGCCTCTCTTTGAGCGGGGATAGAATAGCCCTCTTCATTATGGCCCTTTTCAACTTGTTCAGTTGTTGAAACCCGTAAGTAAATTAGACAGTTCATAGGTGCCTCATATTTTCGCTTAGCCATGATTGAGAGAGTTCATAATATTTAAGTTGAAGCGTTTTTAGCTCAATGGAATCAAACTTAATTAGCTTGATGTAATAAACGGTTGCCATTAATGTCTGTTTCGTCAGCTCAAAGAGGCAGTTACTTACCATTTTCTCATCAAAAAATGGACCCATTTGAACAAATCCCTCTTTGGCGATAATCTTTGTCCCCGGATATGAGGCATGACTGGCATATTCGCAGAAGGTTTTATAGATTTCAGTTCTCTTACTTTTCTCCTTGTGATTATCTCTTTGATCAAGAGCATTGCGAATCTTTCCAGGGCCAAATTTTACAATTCGCTCGGCATTTGAGCAGCTTTTCCACTCGGATATTTTAGATACATCTGTAGAGAAATAATCAAGAAGGAATCCGGTTTCAACCATATCCCGTTGAATAGAAAAGGCGATTTGAAAATATCCTGAAAGCAGCATTTTTAGCGAACTTGAAATATCGTTAAAAAGACGAATCCCAAGGGTTTGCAATGCAAGTTCATCGCTGTTTGCTTCCGCGTAAGACATTGCTGCCTCAAAGATGATATTTAGAGAATCTTCAATGAGATTAATATGCTGTTTTAGCTTGCTATCCGCACTAATAAGCGAAAGCGCAGCTTCTCTAAGTTCTTCTTCGTGGTTATAAAGTGCTTTTAGATGTTCTGGTAATATATAAGACATCAGTTACTTCCTATAAGATTGCAGAAGCTTTAAGCGAAAGCCTGCAAACTTTTCAGTTACGTTATATTCATCAACTAAATTCAAAACTGCCGTATCATAATGCCTGGTTGTAAGCCTTAACTTCGGCATCAGGAGGTAAGCGGCAAAGACTTCGGCTTGACGCTCTTGAAGCTTATCCCAGGAATAAGCGCCGGAAGAAGCAGCCCAATGGTTGCCGACATGTAAAAAATGGTGCCCTAAAGCGTGAGCGGTGAGCTCTTTTTTCTCAGTGCTGCTTAAGTTGTCTTTTAAGATAACAACATCACCGAAGTAAAGCTCTTTCAAGCGACCGTGCAGAGGAACTTCAAGAATCTGAATACCCTCAGAACTTAAAATATCCTGAAGGTCGTTACCGTATTTATCTACGATTTCCTCTGCTTTGCGCTTTGCTATGTTCATTGTTGTTTCTCTTTGCCTTGAGCCTTCTTAGCTCTGGCTTTTAATACTTCCTGATAAGCCATCAAAATTGATTGTTTCTCCTCGTAGGTGAGGTCCGGCACATCCTTAAACATCATTGTAAAGGCCGGATCGTTAATACCGAGTTTTTCAACCTCGGCTTCAAAAACAAGGTCCTGCATCTCTTCCCAGGGCATTCCTAGCTCTCTTGCCCAGGCTCTTAGTTTCTCTTCTTTCGGTGCGTATTTATTGTTTTCAATATCGCTTACATAGCCGTTATTTTCAAAACCAAGCTTTCTGGCAAATTCGGCCTGAGTGATTCCAGCCTGTAAGCGTTTGGCCTTTAATTTATCTCCCAAACCCATATTCTGTACTCCTTTATAGGTTAATTCCTTTAATGATAGCATTATTGTATGCCATTGCAATAACCTTATAAACTATATTGCCTGATATATCATCAATTTTGTTGTTGACATGTATCGGACATTTCATATATTATATTAGCACCGGTTAATTGTCAACCGTGATTATTTATAAATAGCCAAAGGGTATATGGCACACCCAATCGCACAATCAAATAGCGATTATTTTTTTAAGAAAAACTATAGGATATATCCTATACACAGATTATTAATTAACTTTGTAAGAGGGCCGTAAGATGGGACACTTCGACGGAATGGAAAACAAAAACGAGAAGGAGATTTACTATAAAAAGTTTATCTCCGCTTTTATTTCCTTAGTCGAGGATCATCTGAGTAAAGAAAGCAGCGATTCGGATCAGGATAAAAACGCATTGATGCCTACAGCAATGCCTACAGCTGTTCGTAACTGTAAGCCGTAACTGTACCTAAAAAGACCATGAGGGAAAGACATGAAAGAATTAGGAGGGGGGAGGAATACTGCTTGTACGGGGCATCGAGCCCACTCCCAAGCAGCAGCGCCGGGGCTGAAACTGACCCTTAGCGGGCATCACTTTCAACCCCGACTACCCACCTTTTGGTCTTCGACTTCCGCTTCGCTCCACCCCTTCGTTCCTCAGGGGCAAAACGTGGGTAGTCGGGCTTACCGCCCGACGCTGAAAAATCGACGGCTTTCCTCCCCCCGACCCCTTCCATCCGTCGATTTTTAAAAAGGAAGAAGATTTATATAGTTAAAAACCAAGAAAGAAAGGAAGTGAAAGATGGAAAAACTACCAAGACACAAAAGAACAAAAGATTTTCAAAGAATGGTTTTGCAGGCCAGGGATATTGGAATTGTCTTGAGCGTATATGAAAATCGCTTCCTTAGACGAGACCAAATAGAAAAACTATTTTTCAAGACCACGCCGACTTGCAACCAGCGCCTTCAAAAGTTTTATCAGCATAAGTTTTTGGATCGCATTTTCCAGCCGGTTAATTTCGGCTCATCAAAAGCCGTCTATGCGTTAGACAGCGTTGGCGCTGAGGTTGTAGCTGCAAAACTCGGCGTAGGGAAGAGACAGATCAACTGGACAAGGCGTCATAACAACATTGAATATCTGTTCCTTGCTCACACACTGGCAGTCTCAGAACTGCGCGTAGGGCTTGAGCTAGCCTTGAAGTTCAGAGAAGAGCCGGACGTCAAACTTCTCTTCTGGAAAAGAGAAGGGCTTTTGCCGAGGGAGAAGGTTCAGGACCCCAACAATCCAGAGAAGAAGCTGTCCGTTATCCCGGATGCCTTTTTCGGCCTTGAGACCGACAGAGGCAAGCTTTTCTTCTTTGTTGAAGTCGATATGGGTACCGAGACCTTAGACCGCTTTAGAACCAAAATCGTGGCCTATAAGGAGTATTGGAAGTCCGGCGCATTCAGCAAGCGATATACCTACCGAAACTTCAGAGTTTTAACGGTTACCAATGGTGTTCAGAGGCTTAACAACCTAATCGCCACCGCTGATAAGACCGGCACAAAGAATATGTTTCTGTTCACGATTGATCGGCTTGCGTCTTCTGATTTTCTTGGCGATTCATGGTATCGCCCCAACAGTTTGGATCCAATTAGTATATTGGATTAGCCAGGACGAAGACCCGGCAAAAACCGGCTTCGCAGCTTGTAATCGGGATGGCTCCCGCTATCCTTAGCCCTTATCGGCACAGGCTAGCAGCACCTATTGATGGGTAGCGTCTTTAGGTGCTGCTTCAGGGCTTTATTCCCACGCTTTTATATAAACCGCACTTTAACAATTATCCAGCCAGTCAACCGCATAACCGGAACGCATAAGCCATAAGGCCAATTTTGCCATGCCAAGAAAGGAGAAGACATGAACAAGAAAGACCAATCTTATATTGCCAAAGTAAGGGTCTGTCTAGTAAGAGAGAACACCAGGAGCAAACCAATCGTTATCAGCAGTGTCAAGTACCCCGTTTTTAAACAAGTTGTCTTTGTCTTGGGGAATTGCTAATTAATGATTTTGAATAATAAAGTACTCTGAATTTTACGGGTGACATTTTTAAACTGGAATGGATTCTGCTT
>Ga0100387_10002789_pt1 | contig 14713 bp, 16 predicted proteins | sample CryGeymeta201511_FD_81547 | JGI IMG/M metagenome (GOLD analysis project Ga0100387, IMG submission 81547) | Groundwater microbial communities from Crystal Geyser aquifers in Utah, USA - Crystal Geyser metaG 2015-11 | ecosystem: Environmental > Aquatic > Deep subsurface > Groundwater | place... | reverse complement strand
CGAGGAAACATTGTCCGCGCTGGACGATGCCGAGGCTCGCGGCGCCCAGATAGTGGTAATCGCCGCCGGCGGCAAGCTGGCTGAGCGTGCCAAGACTACCGGACATACTTACTATGAGATCCCAGGCGGTATCCAACCGCGCATGTCGTCTTTTTATTTCTTGGTTGCTATGGCTGAGTTATTAGAACCGCTGGGGTTGATACCGAAAGGCAAGCTGGCCGAACTTAATGCCGCCGGCGATTGGCTGAAAGACCAGCTGGCTTTGTGGAAGCCCGAGATTCCGACAGCCGACAACCCGGCCAAACAACTAACTCTGGAATTAATCGGCAAATCAATCGTTGTCTACAGTGGGCCAAAGCTATTTCCGGCCGCCAACAAGTTTAAGATCTGCCTCAACGAAAATGCCAAGAATGTTGCCTGGGTCAACCAGTACCCGGAGTTCAACCATAATGAGTTCATCGGCTGGTCCAGCCATCCGGTAGACAAGCCATACGCCGTGGTAGAGATCCGCTCCAACCTGGAGCATCCCCGGGTTCAGAAGCGCTTTGAAGTTTCGGAACGTCTGTTGTCTGGCAAGCGCCCGGCACCCGAAGTCATCACGCCCCAGGGCGAAACTCACCTACAGCAACTGCTGTGGACATCGAATTTTTGCGACTTTGTCAGCCTTTATGTAGCCATTCTGAACGGTCTTAATCCTACACCGGTCGAACTGGTAGAAAAACTCAAACAACTGCTTAACGATTAAAATCGGCTGCAAACTCTTCGTAGCCGCCAAGCAGCGGCTTGGTTAATCGGGCGGGCAACATAGACGGTTGAAACACCTTTGTGGCGCAACTTGTGTAAAAATCCAAGATCGGCTAGCCTGTCGAGGATGCGGTACAACCCGGTTCTTGGCAAGCCCAGGCGTTCGGACAGCTCGGTGACTTTGGCTGATCCGTCGTTGGCCAGACTTTGGTAGCAACTGACGGCTGTTTTGCTCAATCCGAGCCTGTTTAACAAAGAATAACTTCGTTTTGTCGGGTTTTGCATAACCACTCTCTTGTTTTTGGTCATTTCCACATTGTAACAATAAAATGTGACAATGTGGAAAGTGCCAAAAGTTAACACCGACCAGGTCGCGCCCGATGATTCATCAGGTGTTTGGCAGGCAGGTTGTTATAATCAAGGAATATGAAACAGTGGCGGTCGTACCGCGGGCAGTTTATTATAGCGCTGGTACTTTCCAGCACGGCCAGTGCCGGGCTGTTTGCTTATGGCGCTCTGCGGAATCACAGCCTGGAGTTCAGCTATCTGTTATGGAACCTCGTATTGGCTTGGCTGCCGCTGTTATTTGCGGTTCGTTTGCTGTCGGTTCTGCGCCGTAAACTATGGTCCAGCTGGGAGGCGCTGGGGGCCAGCGTATTGTGGCTGGTGTTCCTGCCGAACAGCTTTTATATGATCAGCGATTTCATCCACCTGCGCGAAGTTCAGCGCGTCGATGTGCTTTATGACGCCGTAATGTTCACCTCATTTATTTATACCGGCGTAACGCTTGGATTTAGTAGTCTTTACCTGATTCACTTGCAGCTGAGGCGTCGCTTATCGGGCAGGGCGGCGGCCGGCTGGGTGGCGATGACACTATTTATCTGTAGTGCGGCGATCTACATCGGCCGCGACCTGCGCTGGAACAGCTGGGACATCCTGACCAATCCCGGTGGCCTGTTATTTGATATCTCGGATCGTCTTCAGCACCTGGCCTCCTACCCCCAGATGCTGGTCACGATCACAACCTTTTTTGTTCTGCTGGCTACCATCTACAGTCTGCTGTGGCGCGCCGCCCGGTTACTCAGCCAGCCCCGCCGCTAGCCCCAGCCATTGCTTAATAAACAGAATTAGGGTATCGTATTAACTATGGACTTTACAGTTTCACCTACTACTAACCGCCGCAGCCCACGTATCCCCGGGGGTTGTCCTTGTAATTAGTTAATAACAAAGGCTCCAGACAGCTCCCGTACGGGGAGCTTTTTTAATACTTGGAGACAGTAATGAGACCAAAAAATATAGATTTTGAGGCATTCAGCCTCGAGAATCCGAAACATCAGTTAGCGCAAAAACAGTTAGAGACATGGACTGGACAACCCGACGGTGTATTACTTTTGAATGAGCAGACTATTGACTCACACCCTTACGGCATCGCGGCTTTCCATAAGCACAGCGGCGATACACTAGGATACATTGCCATCACGGCCATATTTTTACCTGAAATGGTAAAGCTTGGGGGCTTTGTAGTAAATCCTGAATATGTTGGGCAGGGTATTGGCAAAACATTAACCAGATACATGTTGGCGTCAGTGCACAAACGGCTGCCGGAAGTCGAAATCATAACTGCTCAAGTTAACAGGGCCAGTAAAAGGATATTTGGACAATACGGCGCCATCGTGGCAAGCGAAAGAAGTGTTTACTGGTATCTTACGAAAACACCGCCAACAGACGACGATTTCAGCTTATCTCGGCACGGAAAGGAATGAGGGGATAAAATGACGAATCTTGAAAGCATTCCTGAATCCGGCTATTACGTCGATAAGTTTGGCACCTATGAGCCACACCGATTTGCCGTTATTAAGATTGGCGGCGGCATAATAGGTAATCCCGAGCAGTTGACTGCAATGGCTGATGCTCTGGTACAGATACAGAGCCATAATTTGTATCCTACGATCGTGCATGGAGGTGGAGATCAAATAGATGAGGCATTAGCAGCTCGTGGTTACTCAAGTGAGAGAGACAGCAAAGACTTGAGAATTACACCCACAGGCCACATGCCAGTAATACAATCGGTACTGCGAGGTGTAAATATAAAAATGTGCCATGCTGTGAGGCAACAGGGGGGAGGTACCTACAGCGTCATCGATATTTTTGAGGCTCTATTGAGCGATTACAGTAACCTGGCTTCGGTAAGTGCCATAACCCATATCAACACTGAGCCGATTGCTGCGGCAATGGCCGCGGCGGAGCTGCCAATTGTCAGTTGCATAGGACATTTAGCAATGAAAGGTTGCAAGCAAGCGGTTAATATTAACGCTGATATTGCGGCAACCGCGCTGGCAAAGACCATGCGCCCCCATAAGTTTGTCTTTCTGACCCCCGTGGGTGCAATATACGACTCCAAGGGCAAACCGATAAGCAAAATAAGCGATGTTGAACTTGAGCACAAGATTGATAATAAGGAAATAACCGGTGGAATGGCCGTAAAAGCAAGGTCGGTAATAGAAGCACTTGTTGATGTTGAACATGTTGTTATAACCAGCCCCAAACACCTCATAAAAGAGTTTTTCTCGCATGGAGGTGCCGGCACATTGATATACAGGGCGCCCCAGTAACAGCTGGCCGCTTTGTCTGTTAAACTAGGGATAATGAAGGATAAACTGGAGCAACTGGTTGCCGCCGCTGTTAAGGAACTATTTGACGTTGCGGTCGATATTGAGCTGACGCGACCCGAGGAGCAGTTCGGCGATTACGCTACCAATGTGGCACTGCAACTGTCCAAGCAGGTTGATAAGAACCCCCGTGAAATCGGCGAGGCTCTGGCCGTGAAACTTCGTAAAACTCTCAGCGAACAGGTTGGTGAGGTCACAGTGGCCGGACCGGGCTTCATTAACCTTAAATTGAACGACCAAACTTTACTGGGAGTTCTGTCGGCTAAACCGGCTCAAACCCTGGCCGGCAAGACAGTTGTTGCTGAGTATTCCGACCCCAACCCTTTCAAGGTTTTACACGCCGGCCACCTGTATACCAGCGTGGTTGGCGATGCCATTGCCAATCTGTTGGAAACGGCCGGTGCCAACGTTCACCGCGTTAACTTTGGCGGCGATGTCGGCATGCATGTAGCCAAAAGCATGTGGGCCATTATCAAAAATCTGGAAGGCGAGCATCCCGAAAAACTGGCCGCCGTACCCGAAGCCGAGCAAGCGGACTGGCTGAGCGTCCGCTACGTGGAGGGCAACACGGCCTATGACGAAAACGAAGCCACCAAGGCCGCGATCGTTGAATTTAACAAAAAAATCTATCAACTGCATACCGATAATGATCATCAGTCGCCGTTCGCGCGAATATACTGGACCTGCCGCGACTGGAGCTATCAATATTTCGAAGCTTTCTACGGCCGCATCGGTGCTAAATTCGAGAAGTTTTACCCCGAGAGCGAAACAGCTCCGATCGGCTTAGCGGCGGTTCGTGCCCACGTTGGCGATGTTTACGAAGCCAGTCAGGGCGCAATTGTGTTCAATGGCGAAAAACACGGCCTGCACACCCGGGTTTTCATCAATTCCGAGGGCTTGCCAACCTACGAAGCCAAAGATGTCGGCCTGATCATCAAGAAATACGAAGACTACCATTTTGACCGCTCAATCGTGATTACCGGCAACGATATTGCTGAATACATGAAAGTGGTTCTCAAAAGCCTCGAACAGTTTAAGCCCGAACTGGCAGCCGCAACAACACATCTGACGCACGGTCTGGTTAAGCTGCCGGGCGGTGTCAAGATGAGCAGCCGTCTGGGCAATATTTTGCGGGCTGTCGACATTCTCGACGTAACGTCCGCGGCCAATCAGGAACAAACCGGCCAGGATAACCAAGACACCGTGCTTGGGGCTGTAAAATACGCCTTTGTAAAACAGCGCATGGGCAGTGATATCATCTATGATCCCAAAGAATCGGTTAGTTTGGAGGGCAACAGCGGTCCTTACCTGCAATATGCCCATGCCCGGGCGCGGTCGATACTGGGCAAAGCCGGCGAGGTAACGGCTCTGCCAGCGGACACCGAGCTGGAGGCCGGCGAGCGCTCACTGGTGCGCAAAATCAGCGAATATACAGAGGTGGTAGACAAGGCCGTGGCCGAGCTGATGCCGCATCACATTGCCGGCTATTTGTATGAGCTGGCGCAGGCTTTCAACCGTTTCTACGAGAATAACCGGGTGATCGACAATGAGCGCCAAGCAGTTCGGCTGGCGCTGGTAGATAAGTACGCCCAAACCCTGAAGTCCGGCCTGGGCTTACTGGGCATCGCCGCACCTGATAGAATGTAACCATAACCAAAGGAGCGCTATGACAGCTAGATCCCGAAAAGGTGGGGATGAGCAGACAAGGGTAGTGACAAGCGGTTCGACAATCAGAATCGAACAGCCCAGCAGTGAACGTGGCCGCAAACCCAAGGTGTCGGTAGTTGTCGGCAACACCACCGACGAATTTGTGGGCGGTTTTGTCGACTTTTTGCGCGAGCACGCCGTGGTTGGCCTGGCTATCGGTTTTGTCATCGGTGTGCAAGCCCAGACGCTGGTCAAACAGTTGGTTGATAGTTTTATTAACCCGGCCTTTACCCTGTTATTTGGCCAGGCGCTCTCTCAACGGACTTTCATTTTGCACTGGCACGACAGGGCGGCCAGCTTCAGCTGGGGTGCCTTCGTTTATGGACTGATGAACTTCGTCTTCGTCATGTTGGCAGTCTACGCACTGTTTAAATACCTGAAACTCGACAAACTCGACAAACCCAAGGAAAAAGCCAAGTAGCTATGCAACTATCCGAAGACGAGTGGAAGCAAAAACTTACCAAAGAGCAATACCAGGTGTTACGCGAAAAAGGCACCGAGCCACCGTTTAGCGGTACGTTGCTAAATGAAAAAGGCAGTGGCGATTTTGTCTGCGCGGCCTGTGGTGCCCCAGTTTTCAAGAGTGACACCAAATATGATTCAACAACTCCCGGCCTGATCGGTTGGCCGAGTTTTTCCGATGTTGCCGACGGAGATGCAGTTGAACTGGTAGACGACAATAGCTTTGGCATGCAGCGCACCGAGGTTATATGCAAAAACTGCGGAAGTCACCTTGGGCATCTTTTTGAAGATGAGTCTTCGTCGAACGGAAAGCACTACTGTATCAATTCCTGCTCACTGGATTTCAAAGCCAAAAAATAATAGTTTTTCGTCACCGAGCGCTTAATTACCTTTTTGTTCACCACCCTTCGGCAAAAAGTTCTTCTTGCTAATTATCGAACCGCCGGTTTCGGACTCAAGCTGTTTTCGGGCCTTGCCGGCCACGCCACCGCCGCGCCTGGCGGCATCTTGATTTTTGTCAAAACCCTGAGCGTCATCGGTGCGCGTGATTTCGGTGGTGGACGCTTCGCCCAGCATGGTGAAAATCAATTCCAGATCTGTCATGTGGTCTCGCAAATTTTCTCTTTTCAGCCCCTTAAGTTTTTTATATTGACTGGGAGTCACACCAAAGGCCGCCTTGGATATCTCGGCCGTTAATATTGAATACCCTTGCCCAGCTTTAACGCCGCGCTTTTGCCATTCGTCCGTCAGCTCTTCACGGACGGCAATGCCCCGGGCGCGTTTTTCGATCCAATCGTCGCTATAACCTTTGGCTCGGTAAACGGCTTTCATTCGTTTCGCGGCCAATTCCGGGTTTTCGATTTCCTGAATTCGTTCGTAGCCAACTTTAGCCAACCAGCGCTTAAAAGGCTCGGCCTTGGGGCTTGGAACAGACTGGATAAGCCGGAATATACCCTCGGTGTGCCAGCAGGGTAGTTTTTGCTTACCACCGCTGGTCTCAACGTTGAGCAAAAGGGGCGGTACAATTTGTACCGCCCCTTTATCCACAGTCTCCATAATTTTAGCTAGTTCGACATCACGCAGGCGTAGACGTCTTAAATACTGTGATGGATCTGCTGAGTCAGTTAAAGCTGCTACAACATCAGCAATCACGAACCACCACTCACCGCCGTGCAGTACCTTGCGGATCTCGCGCTGTCGGAACAGAGCTATTTTAGTCGTCTCGTCATCGGTCATTACTATGAGTGTAGCAAGCCGATATTAAATAATCATTAAACCGGCTAATTTTACTACAAAGCTTTATAAGTATTTCGTATCACGCTATTGCATAAAAAGCTAAAATCTGCTACACTATAATAGTGATTCTTAAAAACCAATAATCATTTAAAGAATATGAATCAAACCCCAACCTTGGCGTTGAAGCGTTTGGTGAGCCACTGGTGGATGCTGGATTTGGCCCCCGCAATACAACATTACATAAACACCCAATCTATACACTAGCCAGCCATCCAAATTTAATTATTCGGCCGTATGAAGGGCTAGAATCATACGATTATTACCGTGGTCCGTTTGGCGATGTAGAGCCCCATACGCATCAAGAGAATATCGCTCGCGGGTTAAATTACCTTGACGAAGAATACGGTTTGCATACTCCTGGCCTTTCAATGGCACGCGAGTATGCGTACTCACGTACGAAAGAGTCCCATGGTGGCCAAACCGAGCATAGGTATCAGCCTTATGTGCTTGCAAATCGGATCGAGGGAATACCTTTTTTCCCAGAAAGGCTCCACGAAATTCCGGAGTCAATTACTACCAATGCCTTTAGCGAAATCATTCGTTACCACGAAGATATGTTGACCAAATCCGGATACTATCTAGAGGATGTACGTTTGCCGCAATTGATGTGGGGCAAAGGACCTGGAGATCAAGAAAAGAAGGTATACTTCATCGATGTTGAATCAATTCCAGATGTAATAGATAACGATAGTTCAATCACGGCTAGTAAAGGTCCTTATTTCCTATCTGCGTATGCTCAATACAACGGCATGATGCTTACCAGAGACCTTATAGCTCTTGAAACCGCCTATGGCAAGCGGTATAGTCAACTGCGCACAGAGCTAGGAAAGCTGTTTCTCGATTATATTGCTTTAGACGATGCTCGTACGAGTGCGGAAGGAGCATTTGATCATCTTACATCTCATCCAGATATGCTCCCTGAAGAGGGGGATATGGTAGATGAAGTCCTAAGGGTCGCCAAACAAGCTAGGAGCCAAGAGGCTCAATAGTTCGAACTGTACTTGGTACCCCAGCTGGCCATTTGCTTGAGGATAGGTCGTAGGTCTTCACCTTTTTCGGTGAGGGTGTATTCGGTGCGGGGCGGAACTTCGGCGAAGCTGGCTTTGGTGATAACGCCGTGGGCTTCCAGGTCGTCGAGGCGCTGGCTAAGGGTTCGCGGGTTGATATTGCCGACGGTTTTTTCGAGTTCGCAGAAACGCTTTGGGCCGGCAAATAGATCACGCAGGATGAGGGCCGTCCACTTATTACCAATAATCTGCATAGCCGACGCAATACAGCCGGTTTTGGATTCAATGGTTGAATTAACAGAGGAAGTTTTCATAGCTTTACAAAGTATACCATAGAGACGCAAGCAAGCTCAGTTATAATACAGGCAATGATTGATAAAAAAGCCGTGCCGACTAAGTTGCTGTGGGTGGATTTGGAGATGACCGGACTAGACGCCGAGAATGACGTTATTCTTGAGGTGGCGGCCGAAGTTACCGACTTTGAGTTCAAGACTATTGCCAGCTACGAAGCCATCGTACAACAGCCGCGCGACATAGTAGTCGACCGCATGCAAAAAAACATCTGGTGGGCGGACTTTCCGGCCAACCGTGATGAATTCGTTAACAAGCTGGATAGTGGCAAGCCGTTAGGGCAGGTCGAAAAGGAATTAATCGCCCTGGTGACCGAACATTTCGGTGCTGAAGCGGCCGTGCTGGCGGGCAACAGCATTCACAACGACCGCAACTTTATCAAAAAGTGGTGGCCGGGGCTAGATCTTAAATTACATTACCGCATGCTCGACGTCAGCGCCTGGAAGGTCTTAATGCAGGCCAAGTACGGCGTGCAGTTTGAGAAGAAAGAAGTGCACCGCGCCTTCGACGATATTCAGGCCTCAATTGCCGAACTTCAACATTATCTGGAATGGTTCAACCATGGATCACACGGCGATGGATCACAAAACAGTTGAAGACTACATACTGAGTATGCCGAACGCCCTGCGCGATTATCCTTTCGGCGAAGAAGTGGCAGTCTATAAAGTCGGCGGCAAGATGTTCGGTCTGATCAGCGAGGGCAAAGATCCGGTTAGGCTCAGCCTGAAGTGCGACCTGGAGTTATCAAAAATTCTGCGTGAGAAATATGTAGAGGTTCAGCCCGGCTATCATCTGAACAAGAAACACTGGAACACCCTGGTTTTAACCGGCCAAATGGAATGGGAAGAAGTCCAGGGTCTGATTCGCCACAGCTACTACCTGATTGCCGGGCCGCCCGGCTAGTCGGTGGATGCCGAACTATTAAGCTGAGTAATAAGCAATTGAGCTTGCTGGTACTGGTCGGAGAGCAGGGCTTTACCTTTGTTGCCGGAAGTATGGTTGTAGGTTTGTTGCAAATCCGTAACGTAGGTGGTTAGTTTATCGTTAACTATTTCTTTAAATGTCTGGTTGTAGGTAGTGGCGGCAGCTGAGGTTGTCAGACGGGCATCGGTTTGGGAGCTGATCTTCAGAGCCAGCTGTTTGGCTGTAACCTTGGTGCCATTGGTCGACAGATACTTTATTAGTTGTGATTGAGCACTACCCAGGCTAAGCTCGGCCGTGGCGGTGAAGTTCTTGTTGGTGGTGGAAAGATCCGGCTGTTGGTCGGCGTTGGTAGCCAGGTGGATTAGCTCCTGCTGATCCTGGGCAACAGCCACGAATGAATCCAGATTGGAACTACCGCCAAGCAGACCCTTAATGACGGTGAATACTATCAGTAATACTAGTAGACCTCCGGCTATGAAGACAGCGCGCATGGCGGCCGAGTTGCCGCCGGGCAGAGAGGCTTTATGCTGTTTGGGTTGTTCGGGATTCATGATGAAATCGTAGGGCTGAGGCTGGGCCGTGTTTGGGGCGGCCTGCTGAGGTGGTTGAGCCGGCTGAAAAGAATGCGAGGCCGGTGCCAGGGGATCGGGCTGTTGACCGGGGTTCTCGGCCCAGTTAACATTGTACTGTTCACCGTTGGGCATGTTGTGGCTTAGCTTTAATTTATCGGGCGTTGGTGCCACAGAAAACTGCTTGGAGCCGAGGTTGCGAGCCATGACGGTATGAGGATTGGCCGTATTGGGCTGAATCACCCGTTGCTGCATATAGGCACCGGCGTATTGTTTCAAATGACCAGGCATAGATTTTTCCATGTACTGGGATATCTGCTTCTCGACATGTTGAGGGATGTGCGTGCGCTGACTCATAGCTGTTTGGTAGCGGGGATTTGAGGGCATGCGTTCATTAAACCATAAGCTGATCTATCAAGTAAGCCGCCTACGCTTGCTGTTTACTCCTTGATGTTGAATACTTAACGGTATATGGATGCGGTAGAAGAGGTAAAAACCCGGCTCAGTATTGAGGAAGTGATTGGCGAATACGTCCAGCTTAAGCGAGCCGGACGCAACTGGAAGGGCATGAGCCCTTTTAGTAATGAAAAAACAGCCAGCTTCATGGTGAGTCCCGAAAAACAGATCTGGCACGACTTTAGCTCGGGCAAGGGCGGCAATATGTTCAGCTTTGTTATGGAAGTCGAAGGGCTGGATTTTAAGGGTGCGCTGGAACTGCTGGCGCGCAAGGCCGGTATAGACATTGAACAATATCGCTCATCACCACGACGCGGCGGGCCGGATAAAGAGCGTATTCATGAACTGCTGGAACTGGCCCGCAAGTTTTACCAGGTACAGTTCAGTAAGCATAAGATTGCTCTGGAGTATGTTTTTAAAAAGCGCGGTTTTAGTAAAGAAACTGCCCTGGAATGGCAACTTGGATACTCGCCGAACAATGGCTCGGCTCTGCTTGATTTTGCCAAGGGCAAGGGCTTTAGCGAAGCTGACCTGAAACAGGCCGGCCTGAGTGCCAAGAGCTATCGCGGCGGCGTGCAGGACATGTTCCGCGGCCGGCTGATGATCCCACTACAGGATGCCCAGGGCAGGGTGATCGGCTTTACGGCTCGTCAGCTGGATGACGACCCGAATGCCCCCAAATACATCAACACGCCGCAGACGATTCTATACGACAAAAGTCGTCATATTTACGGCCTGCACCTGGCCAAAGAATCAATCCGCAAAAGCAAATTTGCAGTCTTGACAGAGGGAAATCTTGATGTTATTGCCAGTCATCAGGCCGGAGTGCGGCAAGTGGTAGCCACGGCCGGCACCGCTCTGACCGAACCGCATCTTAAAACCCTGAGTCGCTTCACCGGCGATATTCGGTTGGCCTTTGATGCTGACAAGGCCGGATTAGCTGCCACCGAACGAGCCATTCCGATTGCTTCGCGGGTTAAAGTCACCCTGGGCATAGTCAATCTGCCTAGCGACAAGGATCCCGACGATCTGATTAAGCAGGATCCCGAATTATGGAAGACGGCCATTGGCAAACACAGTTACGCCCTGGACTGGCTGATGAATCGCTATAAAAATGTTCTCGACATCGGCTCGGCTGTAGGCAAGCGCGAGTACAGCGACATACTTTTACCGGTGGTGCATGGCTTGTCCGACGACGTTGAGAGGGATCACTACATGAACTCTATCGCCAAGGCTATTGGCGTCAGCCGCGAGGCTCTGGAGCAGAAGTTTAATAAGACTACCAATGCCGGGCCGCCGGAACGCCGCCGCCGCATCAAATTGGAGCCGGCTAAACTCGACAAAGTAGCGGTTGAAAACCAGAAAACCCAAGACAACTTTCTGTGCCTGATGCTGATGCGCCTTACACTGCGTGAATTCCTGGAACTGGTAACGCCCGAGATGCTCTACACCGATGACGGCCGGGTCTTACTGGAGTTCTTAAAAGCCAACCCCGGCTGGGACGGCAAAGACCTCAAGCCAGTGCAAAACCTGGCAGATTATGTTAAAATACAAGCATTACTCTATGAGGAACTCTACCAGGGCCTCGAGCTCAACGAGCTTCACTACGAAGCCGCTCGATTGCAGGCACGCTTGATAGAAAAATTTGTAAAAACCCAAAAAGCAGAACTATCCGTAGCGCTCGATACCGCCGACGAAGCCGCCACCCGCGAATTATTGGGGCAGGCCAAACGCTACGATGCATTACTCAACCAAGTGAAAGGAGCCACCCGTGGCTAAAGCCAAAGACAATAAACCCAAGGATTCCAAGAAGCCCAAAAACGATAACCCGGCTGACGCCGCCCAGCGCCAAAAGCTGGTCGATAAAGCCAAAAAAGACGGTCATGTTGAACAGCGCGACATTTTTACCCTTCTGCCTGAAACGCCGGAGAATGCCGAGGCTCTGGACGCACTTTATACCGAACTGGCAGATTTGAATATTGAAATCACTACCACAGATCCTGTGGATCCCAAAGCCGTCGGCGGTGTCTGGGAAGCCGAGGAAGAAGAGGAAGAAGAAGCCGCCGCACCCACCAACACAGCCGTCTACCTGGATGATGACGTAGCCGACGACTCAGTCCGCCTGTACCTGCGTGAAATCGGCAAGATCCCGCTACTAAACGCCCAAGAGGAGCTGGCTCTGGCCCAGCGCGTGGTGTCCGGCGACAAAAAAGCTAAAGACCAGATGGCCGAAGCCAATATGCGCCTGGTAGTCTCCATTGCCAAGCGCTACGTTGGCCGCGGGCTAGACTTGCTCGACCTGATTCAGGAAGGCAACACCGGCCTGCTTAGGGCTGTTGAAAAGTTCGACCCCGACAAGGGCTTCAAATTTAGTACCTACGCCACCTGGTGGATCCGCCAGGCTATTACCCGTGCTATTGCCGACCAGGCCCGCACCATCCGAATTCCGGTACACATGGTCGAAACCATCAACAAGCTACTGCGTACCCAGCGCCGTCTGACCCAGGAGCTCAACCGCGAACCTTCTAACGAAGAAATTGCCAAAGAGATGGAAATCGACGTCGACAAAGTCGAGCACATCATGAAGATCAAGCAGGATATTTCGTCTTTAGACGCTTCGATACGCGACGACGAGGAAGACTCGGTTTTAGCTGACTTCATCGAAGACGAAGACACCGTTTCGCCCGAAGAATCGGCCACTGGCCAGCTACTTAAAGAACAGGTCAAAGACATGCTCAGCGCCCTGACGGAACGCGAACAAAAGATCCTCAAACTACGCTTCGGCCTGGAAGACGGCAAAAGCCATACTCTGGAAGAAGTCGGCCAGGAATTCAGCGTTACCCGCGAACGCATAAGACAGATCGAAGCCAAAGCCTTGGCCAAGCTACGCAAGCACCGTGACGCCAAAAAGCTCCACGACTACATTAAATAATCAGAAGTTCAGGCCGGCTTTGACCAATAGTTTGGCCAGGTCGGCTTCCAACTGGTCAACAGTTGAGTCGTTGGCCAAAAAGTAGTCGGCGTTGGCAATCGGCCCGCCCTTTTCGAGGTTTTCAATTTCGGCGTAGTCACGGGCATTGGCCTCGACTTCGGTCAGCGGACGAACCGAACGCGTAGTAAGCCGTTTGTGGCGCACAGCATTCGGAGCCACCACGGCAATAATCACAGCATTAAGCCCAAAGCTTTCCTTAAAAATCCTGTACTCTGTCCAGCTATACAGGCCGTCTACCACGACGTAATTCTGGCCTTGCTCAAAAAATTCTTCAACCTGTTTGATAATGCGCACTGCATAGGCGCCTTTGCCTTTCTGGGCGCGAATATCTTCGCGCACCAGCCTCTCAGTGGCCTCACTAACTTCCATACCGCGCTTCTTAATTTCATCCAGCGTAATGCCGCCAAAGTAGGCAAAGGGCGAACCCTTTTTCTTTAAATACTCCACGCAAACACTCTTGCCGGCGCCTGGCATCCCCACAAAAACAATAACTTTTTTAGGTTGCATCTGCTTATTGTACTAAAAATCCGCCGCCAACTTTAGTAATATTGTATTTTATGTCGTTCAGTGGTATAGTTGCGTGCCCAAGGAGCTTGAATGTCAGAAACCAATTTCAACAACTTTTACCTTGCCAATGTTAACGTTTACGAGCTGGCCGGCGGTGTAATACCAGAGCTGGCCGAGAGAGTAGGTGTACCTCTGGGCCAGGAGCCGAACGCCCGCGATTTGGATATTCTTTGGAACCAACTGCGTCCCAACAAAGAACTACGCCTTAATCCGGAGGCTGAAATCGAACGCGTAGTCGCCTACGACTTTGTTATTAGGTCGGGCATACAAGATGGCATGCAGCGTAGCATCCAAAATCCTCAAATTGGCATTGAGGCAGTCGAGGCGGTGATTGCAACCGGCGGAGTTCTCAATTGGATGCGGCGCGGCATGGAGACGATTATGTCCGAAGTATCGGTCGACACCGAGATTTACCTACCAGCCGGTAATCGGAAGATGAAGTCGCTTACAGAGGTCAACAACGACTGGGTGATTGATGCCAAGGCCGAACTGGGTGATGATCCCGAAGAGTGGCTTTACGTGCACGACGTAATACTGCCCGAGCTGACAGCGGCCGGGTATGAGCATGTTTACTACATGAAGGTAGACTCTGGCAAGGGTGATGATATTATGCAGGCCTTATTTGACAGGTATCACGTCTTGGCCTGGAAGCGCGTTGCGGCGCTTAGAGTTACCAACGCCGAGCTTCAGCTAGCAGCCCAGATCAGACGCGCCGCCAGACGCTACAATCCCGATTTTGACAACAATCCTACCAAGCCCCAGGCTTACGCCATCTCCAAACCCTTCCCTCTGGCTCGTGACGAGGCCGAAGACGGTCTGCCCACGCAATTCCAAAGGGTTAGCACCGCAATACTCCAGCTACCACTCGTGGCCAGTGTTGTCCACGAACTCTCCACGGCCGAATAGTCCGCTACAATAGGGTAATGAATAAGCTTGAGCTGAGAGAAATGCTCAAAACCATGCGGCTGG
>Ga0100387_10002784_pt1 | contig 14725 bp, 15 predicted proteins | sample CryGeymeta201511_FD_81547 | JGI IMG/M metagenome (GOLD analysis project Ga0100387, IMG submission 81547) | Groundwater microbial communities from Crystal Geyser aquifers in Utah, USA - Crystal Geyser metaG 2015-11 | ecosystem: Environmental > Aquatic > Deep subsurface > Groundwater | place... | reverse complement strand
ATATCGGGATGTTGTTGAAAAAATACTGACCGCAAAAGGAATTTTGATGGCCTTATTTTTTCCGATTACCAAACTGATTTCAAAGGGTGGACCTCCGTTTGGTATTGACATTAACGAAACGATCCCCTTGTTTGAAGAGTGTTTTTTATTAAAATCAAAATCTTCGCCTGCGCTGAGCATTCATCCTCGTTTGGGTGAAGAATTATTGGTTGAATTTCAAAAGATATGATATGTACAAAATCAAATTAAATAACATTGTATTATTCGGTTACCATGGGTGTTATCCGGAAGAACGAAAAATGGGACAAAGATTTGAAATTGATGCTGAAGTGCTCTCTACAAACGACGATGTACTCCAGACTGACGAAGTCAGCGAAGTGTCAGATTATACGATGTTATTTCAACTGATCGAACGTGAATTCAAAAGAAAAAAATTTAATTTAATTGAAACGCTTGCTTCTGAAATTGCCCAATCCCTACTCCGTGTTGCAAATATTTATGAGGCAACGGTTCGAGTAAGAAAGCCTCATGCGTCAATCGATTCCCATTTCAGCGATATTGAAGTTGAGGTTATCAAAAAAAAATAATGCAGGAATCGGTATATCTGGGGATTGGATCTAATGTGGGGGATCGGGCGTGTAATATTCAAAACTGTATCTCGTACCTGAACCGTTTGGAGGGATTTCAAATCGATACTATGTCAGCGCTATATGAGTCGTCACCCATGTACTTTACCGATCAGGCTTACTTTTTAAATCAGGTGATCATGGGCAAGACATCTGATTCGCCGGTTGTATTGTTAGATAAAATCAAAAGGATAGAAACCGGATTAAAACGCAACTTTAAGGTGATCAGAAACGGACCGCGGATCATCGATATTGACATTCTATCCTATGAAAAGTCCACGATCTCAAGTAATTGTCTGACCGTCCCCCATAAACGACTATCAGAGCGAAAGTTTGTGCTTCAGCCATGGTCTGAAATTGCGCCTGATTTTTATCCACCCGGTTCCCAACTTTCGATTCTGCAAATGCTTCACCAACTCCACGATTATTCAGTTGTATATACATATATTCATCCAGAAAAGGTTCTCACATGAAAACAACTTACCACATCGCAGTTGAAGGGACTATTGGCGTTGGGAAAACCAGTCTGGCAAAAATTCTGGCAGATCGACTCGACGCCAGACTGATCAAAGAGGAGTTCGAAGAAAATCCCTTTCTCAGCGATTTTTACCGCGAGCCGGAAAATTATGCGTTTCAGACTCAGGTGTTTTTTTTACTCTCAAGATACCGCCAGCAGCTTGATATGCAACAAGTCGAACTTTTTACAAAAAGAATTGTGTCGGATTATATGTTTGCAAAGGACCGGTTATTTGCATCCCTGAACCTGAATGATAAAGAAATGTCTCTGTATAATTCGGTTGCTAATCTACTGGAAAAGAATATCATATATCCCGATCTGGTAATATTTCTTCAGTCAGATACCTCCCGGCTGATGGAAAATATTAAAAGCAGAGGTAGAGAATACGAAATGTCCATTGATTGGAATTATATAGATGCTTTAAATCAAATCTATAATGAGTATTTTTTCCGGTATGACAAAAGTCCGCTTTTAATCATTAATACCAATGATATCGATTTTGTTAACAAAGATGAAGACTTGATTGAGATACTTGAATTCATTCGTAAGCCGGTAATGGGCACAAAATTCTATAACCCTTTGAAGAGTATTTAACTGTTTGTGATGAGAATTATTTTATATCTCATTCTTGGCTGGATTGTTTTTTCCTTTTTCTATCGTCAGATTGTGAATAAAAATAAATCCGGCATTTCCAAAGAAAAAACCAAACCGGAAACGGGACGGAAAAAAGATCTGGATATCAAAGATGCTGAATATGAGGACATTGAATGAAGGCAATTAGAATCCACCAGCATGGCGGCCCGGAAGTATTGAGATTAGATACCATTCCGGAAAAAACCTGTCCCCCGGATAAAGTTCGTGTATACATAAAAGCGACGGCGTTAAATCATCTTGATATCTGGGTGAGGAACGGCTTACCGGGGATGGCACTCCCATTACCTTTGATCATGGGTTCAGATGCCGCCGGTGTCATTACCGAGATCGGTTCACAAGTCGAACATTATAAAACAGGCGATGAGGTGGTGGTTCAACCCAACCGATTCTGCGGTCATTGCAAAATGTGTCTTTCGGGACGACAAAATTATTGTGATCATTTTGGAATACTTGGGGAGACGGAAGATGGGGTTCAGGCGTCTGAGGTAATTCTTGATCCGATAAACATCTATTTAAAACCAAACCATTTATCTTTTGAAGAATCTGCATCCATGCCGCTGGTTTTTCTGACTGCCTTTCAGATGATCGTAAAACGAGCGATGCTTCAATCCGGGGAAACCATGCTGGTCTATGGCGCTGCATCGGGTGTGGGTTCAGCGGCAATTCAAATCGGTAAGTTCCTGCATGCAACAGTTATTGCAACGGTTGGAGATGACCGGAAAAGTAAACATGCCGAGAAAATGGGCGCTGATATTGTTGTTAACCACTATCAGGAGAATTGGCACCGGTCTTTAAAAAGCCAGCATATCGATGTTATTTTCGAGCACATCGGTCCAGCAACATGGCCCTACAGTATGAGATTGCTGGCAAAGGGCGGAAGAGTTGTAACCTGCGGCGCGACATCGGGACCTACGGTTGAAATTGATTTGAGACATTTATTTTCAAAGCAGCAAAGCATTCTCGGCTCAACTATGAGTGATCTGGCAACTTTTAAAGAAGTGCTGGATTTAATCCATGTAGGTCATTTTATTCCCTTTGTGGATAAAGTATTTCCTTTTGAGCAGGTTATGCAGGCTCATCAACGTTTAGAAAGCCGTGAGCAGTACGGCAAGATCGTGTTAACCTGTGATGCGTAGGAGAAGAGTCAGTGTTTAAAAAACATATTTTTGTTTGCAACAATAAAAGAGATCCGTCGACACACCGAAAGTGTTGCGGAGATTCGGGAAATCAAATCCGATCGGAAATAGCCAAACGGATTCATGAAGAATGCGTTACGACCACAGTCAGAGCAAATAAATGCGGATGCCTCGATGGATGTGAGTTGGGACCGGTGGTAGTGATATACCCGCAGAATATTTGGTACGGGGGAGTGACCCCAGCCGACACAGATGAGATCTTTGAACGATCCATACTAAAAAACGAAATCATCGAACGATTGTTGATCAGTCCAAACGCATGGGATAGCCGAAAATGAAAAAGGCACACCTGGTCCTTATTTTAGTGTCTCTTCAAATAGTCTTTGCACAATTTCACCATGGAATCTCCTATCAAAGAACGAACAAAGGGAACAGCATAAATTATACCCTCTCAGCATTGGCAACTCTGGATATCAAATATGCATTCCGTACCGGGATTCACATTGAAAGCCCGGAGTCCGGATTTACCATCGATGATTACAATAATTTAATTGAAATACCCGTAAAGCAAATCTCTTATCTGCCGGTGTCTGCAGAACTGAATTATACCTTTTTTAGGGATTCCATGGAAAATAGTTTTCTCCCGCTGGGTTGTCTTGAAATCGGAACCATAACCGGGCTTGGGAAAATAAAAGATACATTTAACCATCACTATCGATTTCATTATTTCTGGGCTGCAGGATTCGGAGCGGAGTTTGCCAGTAATATGCAAAAATATCAGATATCCCTCCGGTATTTTCGATCTGAAAATCTGGACGGAAATATTATGATAGACTTTACCTTTTTTTGGAAGTAAGATTTTAATTCTACATGTTCCCTATCAAAAGGAAGACTTATGAACGATTGCTTGTTCTGTAAAATAATTAATAAAGAAATACCCGTAACCATTATTGCTGAGAATGAATATGTTTTAGCATTCAATGATATTCAACCACAAGCACCGACTCATATCCTGATCATCCCAAAACAGCATATCAACACAACCCTTGATTTTGATGAGGATAATTTCTCCTTACTTGTGGAAATGGGAAAACTTGCCAATGAGATTGCCGTAAGCCGACATCTTCAAAAGGGATTCCGGTGGGTGATCAATACAAACACAATGGGAGGGCAGGCGGTTTACCATATTCATTTACATTTGCTTGGTGGCAGGCAAATGACCTGGCCGCCGGGGTAAGATAAAACCACCACTGCACATTTCATTATTACAACTCCTCAACTGATTAAATGGGATAATGTACATATCAAATTTACACATTAACGGATTCAAATCTTTTATGAATAAAACCGACCTCAGATTCGGGGAAGGTATAACCACTGTTGTCGGTCCCAATGGCTGTGGTAAAACCAATATCGTAGATGCAATCCGGTGGATTTTAGGAGAACATAAAAATTCACTGTTGCGATCAACCCGAATGGAAGATGTGATATTCAATGGTACTAAAACCCAAAAACCACTGGGATTTTGTGAGGTATCGTTATCAATACATAATAATAGAGGTGTGTTACCAGTTGAATATGTAGATATTGAGGTGACCCGCCGGCTTTTCAGAAGCGGTGATAGCGAATATCTCCTAAACAAGGTGCCCTGCCGACTGAAAGATATTAACGATCTATTTGTAAATACTGGGATGGGCGCTCATGCGTATTCCGTCATTGAGTTGAATATGATCGATACCCTGCTTTCCTACAATCCTGAGGGTCGACAGAAATTATTCGAAGAAGCCGCCGGGGTCAGCCATTACAAACAACAGCGAAATTCCACTTACAGACAGTTAGAGTCCACACTTTCTGATCTGGAGCGAGTAAATGATATCATTGTAGAAGTTCAAGATAAGGTAAATCATTTAAAACTGCAGTTGAAACGATTTGATAGACATAAAACTCTGATCGCTGATCTGCGTAAAAGTGAAATCTATTTATCCCAAATACAAATTCAGACCCTGGAAGAAGAAATCCACCCCGTAATAACAAAACTCCGAACTCTGAAGTCTGAATTTTCATCGATCACCGGACAATTAACCCTGGATGAAACCCTGATCGAAAATGAGCAAAAAAAACATGAGGCACAGAAAATATTATTTAATGAGGCATCCCAAAAAACCGCAGAAATCGAGAGAAACCTTCGGGGAATCAATGATAATATTTTAATTTGGACCGAAAAGATAAAGGCGAATGAATCCCGATTATTACAATTCGGTGATGAAATGAAAGTGATAGACGGCCGGAACCAAACCTTATCGGACCAACTCGGTGAAATTCAGACTAAAATTCTTGATATTCAACCTGAAATATCAAAAAGTGATCGTGCATATGCAGAGAAAAACGCAATACTGAATCAGATGACAGATAAATTGAGAATAAAAAATGCTGAATTTCATTCCTTAAAAACCGAGATCGAAAATGTCTCGAAATTATTTTATAAAAACGAAGCCAGACTCACTCAGATTAAAAAATCCATCGAAGAAAAAAACAATGCAATAGATGAGTTGATGGTCAAAAAAACAGCACTTATTGATCAGTCGGGTAACCTGGACTTTAATCTTACCGAGATCAACTCCCGGATTTCAAATCAGGAAAAATTGAATATTACCGCATCTATCTCACTTGAAGAACTTCAAAATGAACAATCTGCGAGCGAAAGTGAACTTATGTCATTGCGGGAAAAGAGATTATTGATTCAATCTCAAGTGAAAGATGAACAATCCCGTCTCCAGTTTTACCGTGAGATCATCCAGAAATACGAAGGACAGTCCAATGGAGCGAAATATGTACTTACCCGCCAGTCGGACTATAAAGGTGTATTGGGACCGGTAATCGACTTGGTAGATACCGAGGACAAATACCGTCGTGCAATCGAATCCGGCCTGGATGAATCTACTCACTATCTGGTTGTGGATACATATCAAAATGCAAAGAATATTATCTCTGATTTCCAAAGTAAGCAAGACCTGTCAATTTACCTCATCCCTCTTGACCTTGTGCCTGCGAATCCACCAAACACTTCTCAGGAAATGAACGGTATCTTTGCAGACTCCGTCATCAGTTGCGATGAGAGATATAAAAATTTATTTACCTTCCTGTTAAAGAATAAAATTATTGTTGATTCAAAAACAGAAATTCGTGAAAAGATTTCAGATCGACGGTTTGATTATCTGACCCTTGAAGGTGATCAATTCAAGAGCAACGGTTTGATTAAAATCATATCAAAGAAGAATGTAGCTTCTATTGGAAGAAAACAACAGATTGAAAGCATTGAAAAAGAAATTCTATCTCTCGATGCATTGAATGAGCAGATTATCGCGGATATCAGCCATAGGGAACAAGCGGCATTTAGATTACGGAATAGTATAAAAATCAAAAGCCGGGAGTTGGATGATGGGATAAAAATATACCATAATCTTGAGTCAAAACGTTCGGAGATAATGTATAAACAAAAGCATTCCCAATCCGTATTATCTACTTTTAATAGTGAGGCGACAGAACTCAAAACAAGGATTACACAGTTGACCCTTGAACATGAAGAAGTCCGATCAGAGGGGGAGGACACCAAACGATACGTCGATACAAAAAATCAGGAACTTCGTTTATTCGAATCTGAAATAAATGATATCAGAATATCCCACAACCGGATCCAGCAAGATGTTCAGGATGCACGAGTAAAACTAATTGAAACGAAAAAAGAACTGGAGGGGTTGGAATTCAGGTCGAAATCCTGTAAAGATCAGATTTCTGAACTTGAAACCCGGAAACAGTATATTTACGCTGAACAGGAAAAATCCAGACTGCTCATTCAGAATCTTACGGATGAACTATTAACGGCAAATGATACCAAACTGAAGATGAGTCAACTTCAGGAAGATCAGCTAAAAGAAAAAAGTAAAATTGAATCAGATTATAACACGTCATTTGTAGGATTACAGGATGTTCAACGTATCGTCCGGGATCAACAGAAAATAAAAGAAAAAAGTATGTTACAAATCCAGAATTACGAAATGCAAATTGTAGATGCCACGAAGGAAATTGAGATTATTAGAAGACGGATTAGGGATGTTTATCGCTGCGAAATACCTATTGAAAAATTCAACTTAAACGAGATAGATCAGAACGATATTAGTTCATCAATCGAATCGATAAACCGGTCTATCGAGAAAATTGGTCCCATTAATATGGAAGTAAAGGACGAGTTCGAGACGGAATCTAACAGATTAGGTTTTCTGACAAAACAAATCAAAGATCTGACAGACTCCGAACAGACACTCAGAGGAACAATCAATCGGATTGATGATGAAGTGCGTACCCAATTTCTGAATACGTTTGAAGAGATCAGGAATAATTTTAAGATTACCTATTCAAAATTTTTTAAAGGCGGCGAGGCAGATATCAAAATAGTAGGGGAGGATCCCCTGGAATCGGATATTTCCATTGTCGCAAGACCCCCTGGGAAGCGTACGCAAACATTAAGAATGTTATCTGCCGGAGAAAAATCACTGACGGCAATCGCCTTGTTGTTTGCAATTTATCTTGTAAAACCGAGTCCTTTCTGCATTCTGGATGAGGTCGATGCCCCGCTGGATGATATAAATATTAGAAAATTTACAAAAGTACTTGGTGAATTTTCAGACAAAACGCAGTTCATTGTGGTCACCCACAATAAACTTACGATGGAGGCTTCAGATTATTTATATGGCATCACCCAGGAAGAAGAGGGCGTCTCGAAGGTTGTCTCCGTAAAATTCAAAGACGAACCCAGCAGGAAAACATCCGACATCGTGATGAATTAAATGTAGGGGAATCGCCCAAGCCGACAGTGTTAAGACAACTGCTTTTATCATTCGAAGATCTGATTTTTCCACAGTACTGTGTGAAGTGTACACGTCCGATTTCTGATCCTGAAATATTTATTTGTGAAGGTTGCCTGACGCAATTCGAAAGGTCTGGCCTGGAAAACTGGGTTCAGAAGCTCACTTGCAATGATTACCTTGATTTTGCATTCTCGCCATATTGGTTTGATGATTTAATGAATCGATGTATCCACCGGGCAAAATATAATCATTCGCTTCGTTTGTTAAATAACATCGTGGGGACGACGAATGAAATACTCATACCTCTGGTGGAAAACATGGGGATCGAAGTACTGATTCCTGTCCCCCTATATTCAGTAAAGAAAAGGGAAAGGGGATATAATCAATCGGAAATTATTGCGAATTGCATGTCTGAATTTCTAAAAATTCCTATAAATACATGTATGATAAAACGGGTTCGCTGGACAACTTCACAAACTAAACTCAATTTACAGGAACGGAATAACAATATCAGACATGCCTTTAAAGCGATCGGTAAAACCCCTATCAAACGGATTGCGGTTATTGATGATGTACTAACAACCGGATCTACAACCAACGAATGTGCCAGAATCCTCAAACAAAACGGTGCAGAAGTTGTCGGTGTCATCTCACTGGCGACACCGAAGATGAGGGTTGAGAATCCGGATTAAATACTTGTAAACAAATTTAATTCAACAAGAAATTACCAGCTATGATTTTATCAGAAATTAATGAATTCGATACAAGATATTGACGTAAAAAATAAACATGTTTTGATCCGCGTGGATTTTAATGTTCCCTTGTCCGGGAAAATGGTGGTGAGTAATTTCAGAATAAAGGCGGCAATTCCGACAATTCAGTATTGTCTGTCTCAAAATTGTTCTGTGATATTGATGTCACACCTTGGGAGACCAAAAGGATCCGTTAACCCGGAGTTATCCCTGGAACCTGTTTTACCCGAATTAGAGAGCTTATTAAAAAAGAAGGTGATCTTCTCCGAAAATTGTGTTTCTGATGCAGCGATTTCGACATCACAAAAATTAGATTCAGGCGAAGTGCATTTATTAGAAAATTTACGGTTTCACATAGGTGAAACCGAGAATGACTCAGAATTTTCTTATTGTCTTTCACAGCATGGTCAGGTTTTCATCAACGATGCCTTTGGAACGGCTCACCGTGCACATGCTTCAAATGTCGGTATCTTAGATTATATAAGTCCATGTGCAGGGGGAATGCTGTTAGAGAATGAACGGAAATATTTATCCAATATCATCCAGGCGCCGGAGCATCCTTTTGTGGTGGTTTTGGGCGGAAGTAAAGTTTCCGGTAAAATTGAACTCATCTCTCATCTAATGTCTTTCGCCGATCACTTTATCATCGGCGGCGCCATGGCTTATGCATTTTTAAAAGTAAAAGGAGTGAATGTTGGCGGTTCACCGGTCGATGAAGAGAATATGAGAATCGCCGGTAAAATTCTGAATGACGCCAGAATTAACCACGTAGAGATACATCTTCCACCAGATACGGTAGTGTCAAAAGATATATTTGAAAGTCCGGATTGGCGGTTATCAGATTTTGATGATATTTCCGATATGGAAATGGGCGTGGATATCGGCCCGGAATCCGCTGCGCATTTTAACGAAGTACTTTCCCGATCAAAAACAATTTTATGGAATGGTCCGATGGGGGTATTTGAAAGCCCCTCTTTTGCGAAGGGAACTTATGCGGTTGCATCAGCCATCTCTGAAATGACGAAACATGGATCCGTAACGATTGTAGGGGGCGGGGATACTGCAACAGCCGTCCAGTCTTTTGATCTGATGTCAGGTTTCACTCATGTATCCACCGGCGGTGGCGCTTCCCTCGAACTGTTAAGCGGAAAATATTTACCTGCCTTTAAGGCGCTGGATGACCATGAATAACAAGCTATACTGTATCGCAAACTGGAAGATGAACATGACGATTGAATCCGCTGAAGCATTCATCCGGGAATTGAAAAATCTTCCACTGCACAACAAATCCGAACTGGTAATCTGTACAGATTTTGTGTCTCTTTCAAGTGTCGTTTTTGCTGCGGACGGCACGATAATAAGAGTGGGGGCGCAGAATGTTCACTTTGAAAAGAATGGCGCTTTTACCGGCGAGATTTCTACAGACATGTTAGTGAAGTCGGGCGCTGAATTTGTAATTATCGGACATTCGGAGAGACGTCATATCTTTCACGAGACAAATAATATGTTCAATAAAAAAATAACCGCCACCTTGTCAGCAGATTTAATCCCGATTTTTTGTGTTGGCGAGAAATTGGAAGACCGTAAACAGAGCAGAACCGGCGAAGTGCTTGCATCTCAAATAAAACAAGGACTTGCCGGATTAAGCGAATCTGCATGTGATAAAATAATCATTGCCTATGAACCTGTGTGGGCTATCGGCACGGGATTAACAGCCAGTATCCATCAGGTAGAAGAAGCACACGCAATCATAAGAACGGTTCTGGAATCTAATGGATTTGATGGTAAAAATAGCTCTGTTTTGTATGGCGGGAGTGTCAATCCGGGGAATGCCGGTGAACTTCTGAACATCCACGGAGTTAATGGATTTTTAATTGGTGGTGCATCATTAAAAGTCTTAGATTTTTTTGCAATTTATCAGAATTTTAATAAGGAAATAAACTGATTATGTTATATACTTTTTTAGTAATTATATTTACATTGATTTGCCTGATGCTAATTGGCATTATCCTCATTCAAACCAGTAAATCCGGGGGGATGGGTACGGCGCTGGGAGGTGCGGCTGTTACAGCGGCATTTGGCGGACAGGGCGCAGATAAACTTTTAACCCGTATCACAACCGGTTTAGCGGTCACCTTCATGGTCATTGCCCTGTTACTAAGCTGGTTGGGAACTCCCGGTTCAGGGGAGACCATGGGGAATGAAAGTATTATCAGTAAAAAGGCTAATCCATCCGATCAGGGAATTGCGCCTGCATTAGACATTCTCCCGGAAACAAGTACCGAACCAACTCCGGAAGAAGGTAATTAACTTTATTGCTGAAGTGGTGGAACTGGTAGACACGCTGTCTTGAGGGGGCAGTGAGAAATCTCTCGTGCGGGTTCGACTCCCGCCTTCAGCACCCAAAAATTAGGAGATCAGTTTGAAAAGAATTTATTCAATAATAATCTTGTTATATTCACTCATGATCGCAAATGAGGACTATTCTGCTGCGGTATCATCCTATGAAAATGGTAATTATTTGGACGCAGAAAATAAAATTAGCAGTGCAATTTCAGCAGAACCCGAAAGCGCCGGAAATTACTTTATGGCCTCACAAATTGCATTCAAATTGGATAAATTAGATGAGGCTTGGGAATACATTCGAAAAGCAATAGAATTAGATTTGAATAATGAAAAATATCGTGAAGAATCGACACGTCTGACCACAATAAAAAATGCATTAAGCGATGCAAAGAAATCATTTGATAACGGGTATTATGATGAATCTATTGCCGGGTATGAGAGGTTAGCCGGTAAATTTCCTGATTTCGCCATGCCATATTACCTGAAAGGGATGGTCTATTATACTCAAAAGGACTATGCGATTGCTGCTGAAAATATAAAAAATGCCATAAAATATAATCCATTTGAAAAAAAATATCAGGCAGCGCTTAAAAATGTAGTAGCGATCCTATATAACGATGGAAATGACTATTTTAACAGAAACGATTTTGATGATGCCGCAATAAAATATCGCCAAGCATTAGAGATAGATCCCGGTTTTACCGACGCTATCTTCAAACTTGCATACCTAAATTATAAACTGGGTGACTTCCCAAAATGTTTGGAATATCTGGATCAAAACATAAAGGTTGATCCAACTGCATATAAGGCTTTCAAATTGATGGGAGATACCTACGTTAAAATTGGGGATACCCCAAGCGCGATCGACAGTTATATTAATTCCACATATGCCCATGATCAATATGATAAAGCATATTATGCACTCGGTATCACTTATCAAACCAGTGGAGACAACGATAATGCGGTAATGACCCTTGAAAAATGCGTGAAGGTGAATCCAAAATATGGGAAAGCCTATGAGGTGTTAGGTACAGTTTTTCAGGATATGGGCAAGTTAGACGAAGCTATATCGAATTATAACGCCGCTATAGCGAATGGTGAAGCGACGAAATCCGTGTATTATCGATTGGCTTCGGCGTATAATCATAAGAAAGATTATTCTCGTGCACGGTCCGCTGCAAAATCATCTTTGGAAATTGATCACAATTTTCCTGCTGCGAATTTCGAACTGGGTTTGGCTGAAAAGTGTCTCGGGAATAAACCTGCCGCTAAGAATGCATTTGAAGAGGCGTCAAAAAGTAAAACCTGGCGAAAAAACGCACAATTTGAACTTAAGTATATCGACCAGGAATGTGATTAAACAAACTGATCTCTAAATTATTGAATAATAAGAGGGCGAGGGATTCGCCCTTTTTTATAATTTAAACCTATGATTAAAGCCGTTATATTTGATATTGATAACACTCTGCTGGATTTTACAAAGATGAAGGACAATTCCATCAATGCAGCGATTAGGGGTATGATTGAGGCAGGGATGAAACTGGAACCAAACGCAGCATACGAAGAAATATTCGAAATCTATAATACCAAAGGATACGAGTATCAGGAAGTCTTCGATGACTTTATCACCTCTCATTTAGGGCAGATAAACTATAAATTTCTTGCATCTGCAATTGTTTCCTATCGAAAAGCCAGAGAAGCATCACTACTTCTCTACCCTAATGTTAACCGGACGTTGATCTGTTTGTCGAAAAAGGGGTTAAAACTGGGCGTTGTTTCCGATGCTCCCAGCAGGGAAGCCTGGATGCGGATCTGCTTTCTACGGATGCACCATATTTTCGATGCAGTGGTAACCTTTGATGATACCCATGAGCGGAAACCCTCTGCAAAACCGTTTAAATTGATTTCCAAATTATTAGGCATACCGGCCGAACATTCAATCATGGTCGGGGATTGGCCCGAGCGAGATGTTATCGGCGCAAAAGAGGTGGGAATGAAGACCGCCTTTGCGAAATATGGCGATACATTTGGCACAAAGAATTCAGGCGCAGATTATGACCTAAACGATATTTCAGAATTGCTTGAGATCATTCAAAAGGAGAATTCCTTATGATCTATGTTGGAACAGATATCATTGAAATTTCAAGGTTAAATAAATTCATTCAGAATTATCCGGAAAGAGGATTATCCCATATCTTCACCCCGGCGGAGGTCAAGTATTGCACCGGTAAAAGGAATGCTCCGCAACATTTTGCAGGACGATTTGCCGGGAAGGAAGCCGTAAAGAAAGCCATTCTTTCGGCATTTCCTGAAATTATTCTTCCTCTGAGCGCCATCAGTATTTCGAACCAAGAAAACGGAGCGCCGTTTGTAACTATTGATCCCGGAATTAACATTCAGCTCTTATCCCTTCAAATCTCAATTTCACATTCAGATACAAACGCAACAGCCGTCGCTATTTTGGAGACTTGATGAGGCCGGTTTTATCAGAATCCGAAGCCAAATACCTGGATGAAGTAACCACCAGATCAGGTATCTGTAGCGGCGAAGAATTAATGCACACGGCAGGTAAAATGACCGCCATCTGGTTTCTTGAAAATATCCTACACCCCTTCAGGTGCAATGTTTTGGTTGTTTCCGGTCCGGGTAACAATGGGGGCGATGGAATTGTGGCTCATCATTATCTTCAGGAATACGGTATTCAGTCAATGTTAATGCTCACCGATCAATCTCAACGGGATCGACCCCTCATCCGTGAATATGGGATACCGCAAAATAGTATGGTTTTATTCCATCCTGATTTTGACTTTTCGTCCTATGATTGGATAATAGACGCTCTGTTTGGTATCGGATTGTCCCGGAATATTTCCGGCGTTTTTCAAACGATCATAGAAAGAATAAACGAAACCGGGTCAATCATCTCCATTGATATCCCCTCAGGTATTTTTACCGACACCGGGTTAACTGGGGGAATATCGATCCGCGCACGTCACACCCTGACGATGGGTCATCTAAAATATGGTCATTTTCTCAATGACGGTAAACTGCATTCTGGGAAAATTAATGTTCTTGATATCGGTTTTAAAGACTTATCGTCAGATTCATATCAATTGTCCTGCTGTGAAAAGCAGGATGTCCAAAAGTGGTTTAAAAATTATCATCCTGGTGAGACGAAATATTCCCGGGGAAAATCGATAATTATATCCGGATCGAAAGGAATGACAGGCGCTGCTATCTTATCCGCCAAAGCAGCGGTTAAAATTGGCTGTGGACTGGTGAAATCGGTGGTGCCCGATTCGCTAAATTCGATTTTTGAGTCCGCGATGGCAGAAATCATTACCGTGCCGCTTGAGGATCACTATCGTGGCTATTTATCCATTGAGAATTTTCCACAGATTGAACCACACCTTGCATGGTCAGACGTCATCCTACTGGGTCCCGGTCTTTCAAACGAAAACACAAGTACTGAGTTCATGACATCCATACTGCGCCAGCCGCTTAAAAAGTTAGTTCTCGATGCAACCGGATTCGAGCCGGTGATACAGGGAATCATCCAACTGTCTGAACTTCCATACCAGACCGTATTGACACCGCATCTCGGAGAATTTTCGAGGCTGTTTCATCTGAAGTCTCATAAAGTTAAACATGACCCCATTTCTGCACTGAAATCAGTCCTTCCCTTACTGGAGGGAAGAATTCTTATTTTAAAGGGATCGCCCACATTCATTACGACCGGTGGACAGAAAATAGTGATCATTTCAAACGGTCTGCCCCTGTTGGCAACCGCCGGGACCGGTGATGTACTTTCCGGTATGATCACCGGATTACT
>Ga0100387_10002782_pt1 | contig 14729 bp, 13 predicted proteins | sample CryGeymeta201511_FD_81547 | JGI IMG/M metagenome (GOLD analysis project Ga0100387, IMG submission 81547) | Groundwater microbial communities from Crystal Geyser aquifers in Utah, USA - Crystal Geyser metaG 2015-11 | ecosystem: Environmental > Aquatic > Deep subsurface > Groundwater | place... | reverse complement strand
CTGCCCCGACGTGCGCAACACCAAGGTGGTAGACATCGTCAAAACCCTGCAGGGCTACAACACCCAGGTCGACATTTACGACCCGTGGATCGACATTGCAGAGGCCGAGCATGAGTACGGCCTCAAATGCCTGAGCGCCATGCCAGCCCCCGGCCAATATGCCGCCGTAGTGCTGGCAGTCAGCCACCACCAATTTGTAGCGCTGGGCGAATCAGGCCTTAAAGCCCTGGGCCAACCCGGTGCCGTGTTGTTCGACGTGAAAAGCATCTTGCCGCTGGGTGCAGCGGACGGCAGGCTGTAAACATGCGACTTAGCGCACAACAACGCACCATTATTCGGACAACCGTGTCTGATACCTTTGGTGCCAGCGCGGCTGTGTGGCTATTTGGTTCACGGGTTGATGACAGCAAGCGCGGGGGCGACCTAGACCTGCTGATCGAAACCGACCAGACCGACATCAATGCCCTGACCCGCGCCGAAATTTCATTTTTGACCCAGCTTCAAATGAAATTGGGCGAGCAAAAAATAGATGTGCTGCTGGATTACCCATCGCGCAAAAGTCGCCCCCCAATTTTCTCCATTGCCAGGAAAACTGGCCTCTTGTTATGAGCATTTCAGTATCAACTTTACGACTGCAAGATGCCTGGCGTGAGTGCGAACGCGACACCTACCACCTGTGCCAGGCGCTGAATCTGCTCAGCCCATTGTTGCCGATGACCGGGGACAAGTTTGTGAACTTGACAGATGAACAAATCCGGACGATGGATCAATTTATTCTGCGCTTTACCAAACTGCAGGATGCCATGGGTAGTCGGCTATTTCCGGCCATTCTGGAATACCTGCAAGAAGCTTACGAAGATCGACCCATGCTCGACAAGCTCCACCGTCTAGAAAAACTGGGCTATTTGCAAAACGCGGAAACCTGGCAAGACATGCGCAGCATTCGAAACAAATTTGCGCATGACTACCCCGATGATTGGGACAAAAATGCCGCGTTGATCAACCTGGGCATAGAGACTGCAAAAACCCTGCGCAATATGCTGGATGCTATCGAAACAAAGCTTAAGCAAAACCGCCCAGAGCTTGACCTTGGCAAGTCTTTGTCTACCGCTTTAAATCAAATATGACCCCTTACACCCAACTCCAAACCCACCTGCAGGCCGAGCCCCACACCTGGCTAGTCACCGGCGTGGCCGGTTTCATCGGTAGCAACCTGCTGGAGGCGCTGCTTAAACTCAACCAGCGCGTGGTAGGGTTGGACAACTTTGCCACTGGTCACCAGCGCAACCTGGATGAAGTCCAAACCCTGGTCTCCCCAGTCCAATGGGCTAACTTCAACTTTGTCCAAGGCGACATCCGCAACCTGGCAGACTGCCAAAAAGCCATGACCTGGCTCGAACCTTGTGGGGCAGACTTCAGTCTGCCAAGGTCGACTGAAGTCGATGCCACAGCAAACCAGCAATCAATGCCCGTTGACTACGTATTGCACCAAGCCGCCCTAGGCAGCGTTCCCCGCAGCCTGGCAGACCCCATCGCCACCAACCACACCAACATCAGCGGCTTCTTGAATATGCTGGTAGCCGCCCGCGACGCAAAAGTGAAAAGCTTCACCTATGCGGCCAGCAGCAGCACCTATGGCGACCACCCCGGCCTGCCCAAGGTGGAAGACACCATTGGCAAACCCCTGAGCCCCTACGCAGTGACAAAGTTAGTTAACGAGCTGTATGCCGACGTGTTTGCCCGCTGCTACGGCTTTAACACCATTGGCCTGCGCTACTTCAACGTGTTCGGGCCCCGGCAAGACCCCAACGGTGCGTATGCCGCCGTCATACCCAAGTGGACTGCCGCATTGCTGGCTGGTGAGCCTGTGTACATCAACGGCGACGGCGAAACCAGCCGCGACTTCTGCTTTGTGGCCAACGCCGTGCAAGCCAATCTGCTGGCCGCCACCACCGAAAACGCTGAGTCCCGCAACCAGGTGTACAACGTGGCCGTGGGCGAGCGCACCACCCTGAATGAGCTGATTGCCCTACTACGCGACAACCTGGCCGCCCACGGCGTGAGCGCGGACACCCAGCCCGTGTACCGCGACTTTCGCGCTGGCGACGTGCGCCACAGTCTGGCCGACATCAGCAAGATCGCCACGCGACTGGGCTACGCGCCCACGCAGCGCATCGGGCAAGGACTGGCGTTGGCCATGCCTTGGTATATTTGCCAAAAATAATATAACAAATCAGGCTCTAGTCCCCGTCTAATAAGCACAAGCAGCTATTTATAAAATAGCAGTCATCAACCATGCAAAAACTCATTTATCTCGTAGCCGGTGCTCGCCCCAACTTCATGAAAATCGCCCCCATCGTGCGGGCACTGGACAAAGCAAGTCAGCACTTCAAATACCAAATCATCCACACGGGCCAACACTATGACCGGGAGATGAGCGATGTCTTCTTTGAAGAGCTGGGCATTCCCCAGCCAGATCACCACCTGGAATGCGGCGGCGGTAGCCACGCCGAGCAAACTGCCAAAATCATGGTGGCTTTTGAGCACATCTGCCAAGCGCAAAGACCAACCTGCGTGTTGGTTGTGGGTGACGTCAATTCAACTTTGGCCTGCTCCATCGTGGCCAAGAAACTGCACATTCCGGTAGCCCATGTCGAGGCCGGCTTGCGCAGTGGCGACCGCGCAATGCCCGAAGAAATTAACCGTCTGGTTACCGACAGCATCAGTGACTGGTTTTTCTGTACCGAGCCCGCAGGCGTAGAAAATTTGGCAAAAGAAGGTAAACCGCCAGAGTCCATCTTTCATGTTGGCCACGTTATGGTGGACAACCTGCTCTTCCAGTGTGAGCAACTCGCAACTGCCAACGCTGCGTCGTTTCAATCAACTGCGCTCAAAGCCCAAACGCCGCGTTACGGTGTTATCACCCTGCACCGTCCGGCCAATGTGGATGACGAAAGCACATTGACCGGCATCATCAGCGCACTGAACACCATCGCAGGGCAACTGCCGTTGATCTTTCCGGTGCATCCACGCACACGGGCTAACCTGCAGCGTTTTAACCTCACCCCCGCCCCAGGCATCACCCTTACCGGCCCTTTGTCGTATATGGACTTTCTGAGCCTTTGGAAAGACGCCGCCTTGGTCATGACCGACAGCGGCGGCCTGCAAGAAGAAACCACCGCACTGGGCATACCCTGCCTGACCTTGCGCCACAACACCGAGCGTCCCATCACGGTGGATGAAGGAACCAACACACTGGTGGGTACTGACCCTAAAGCCATCGTGCGCGAAGCCACACGCATCATCACTGGGCAAAGCAAGGTCGGTAAAAGACCCGTGCTGTGGGACGGGCGTGCCGCAGAGCGTACTGTCCAACATCTGATCGAGGTTTTGTAAGGTGATCCAAGGTCGCATCCTTCACCTTTGTGGGTGGGATCAAAAGTTTGTTCTATCTTTCAGAGACCTGATCCACGCGCACTTTGCTGATGGACGGCATAAATTCATTATCTATGGGTCGGTCGATCAGGCTGCGCTGCCGCAATCGATGGATACCGTGGTTTATGGCAGCTTGCTAAAAAACATCTTCGCTCTATCAACGGCGATGCAGCACGCGGAGAAGATCATTCTTCACGGCCTATTCAGTAGCCATCTTCTTTATGTCCTGGCCTTGCAACCGTGGCTACTCAAGAAATGCCACTGGGTGATTTGGGGGGGTGATTTGTATGTTCACCAAGCCGAGGTAAAAGACTTGCGCTGGAAAAAAAATGAATTCTTTCGGCGCCTTGTCATTCAGCGTCTTGGCTATCTGCTTACCTATATTCCTGGCGACGTAGCATTGGCAAGGCAATGGTATGGCGCAACAGGCCAGTATCAAGAGTGCTTGATGTACACGAGCAATATTTTTAAGGAACTTGTCATACCGCCTAAAACGGGTTCAGTAGTAAATATTCTTGTGGGTAATTCGGCGGACCCGACTAATAATCACCTGGAAGTTTTTGAAAAACTAGCTGCCTTCAAGAGCGAAAACATAATGATCTACTGCCCACTCTCTTATGGCGGTGTTGATGGCGGCTATGCAAAACAGACGGCTGAAAAAGGGACTGCAATGTTTGGTGACAGGTTTGTGGCGCTGACGAATTTCATGCCATTTACGAAATACCTGGAATTCTTAGGGCAAATTGATATTGCAATATTTGCACACAAGCGTCAACAGGGGATGGGTAACACGATCACCCTGTTGGGGTTAGGCAAGAAAGTATACATGCGCAGTGACATAACGCCGTGGCCTCTATTTTCATCGCTTGGACTTGTTGTTTTTGATGTTGAAAAAATTGATATAAGTTCTCTTAGTCAGAATATGACTGGACGAAACAAGACAATAATTTCTGGTTATTTTTCAGAGACAAAATTAATTGAGCAGTTCTCGAAAATATTTAGGTAAAGCAATGAAAATCGGCTTCTATGTACTGGGCAAAAAAGGATATTTTGCATTAGATGATTTTAGAAAACAATTTGGCGTAGATTCCATTGCCTTTGTGATGAGTGCGCATGATAAAGGCGTTGAAAATGATTGGTATAGTGATGTAGCTGAATTTTGTTCCGTGCATAATGTGGTTTTCCATGCAAGAGGCGAAGCAAACGAAAGTTTTCTTCCATTCGCTGATTTTCAATTTGCTATTGGCTGGAGATGGATGATAAAAGATGCGTCCAATTTAATTGTGTTCCATGATTCTCTATTGCCGAAATTCAGGGGATTTGCTCCATTGGTAAATATGCTAGTGGAAGGGGTAAATGAAATTGGGGTTACTGCACTATTAGCTTCAGATGAATATGATAAGGGCGATCTTATCTACCAAGCAAAAAAGAGTATTTCATATCCAAAAAAAATATCAAATGCAATTGATGAGATAATTCAACTTTATGAGGAGTTGGTTTTAAAAACTGCAAATGATATTTTCTCAATAGGCCGGCTTAACAGTTTTCCTCAAAAAGAAGATTTGGCTAGTTATAGCTTATGGCGTGATGAAAGAGATTATTTAATTGACTGGAGTTCGGATGTTGAGAGCATTAGACGGTTTGTGGATGCTGTAGGCATGCCATACCATGGTGCAGCTGCTTTCCTTAATGGTGAACTTATTCGAATATTTGATGTTGAGCCAATGGATGATGTCGCCGTCGAGAATAGATCGTCATGCGTTGGGAAAGTAATATTTATTTATAAAAACAGCCCTGTCGTTGTATGTGGGATCGGTCTCTTGAAGATTAACGATCTTCGTTCAGAAGAAGGGAATTCCCTCGTTGGACGAATCCGATTTAGATCAAGGTTTGAGAATAAAAAATGAGTTATAAAATTCCCTTTAATCGCCCCCCCCACACCGGTAACGAGGACCAATACGTCCTGTCTGCCATGCACAGCGACAAAATATCGGGTGATGGCAAATATGGCGACCAATGTCAGCATTGGTTTGAACAACAGCTCGGTTGCAAAAAGGCATTGCTGACACCGTCCTGCACCCAAGCCTTGGAAATGGCGGCGTTACTCATTAACATCCAGCCAGGTGACGAAGTCATCATGCCGAGTTACACCTTTGTCAGCACCGCCAATGCATTTGTGTTGCGTGGTGCAAAAATCGTGTTTGTAGATATTCGACCGGACACGCTGAACATGGATGAGACGCTAATTGAGGCCGCCATCACGCCCAAGACCAAAGCGATCATTCCGGTTCATTACGCCGGGGTTGCCTGCGAGATGGACACCATCATGGAGATTGCCACGCGCCACAGCCTGTTTGTGATTGAAGATGCCGCACAGGGCGTGATGTCTACCTACAAAGGCCGCCTATTGGGAACCATTGGACACATGGCGGCCTACAGCTTCCATGAAACGAAAAATTTCACCAGTGGTGGCGAAGGTGGTTTGCTCATTATTAACGATGCGCAGTTTATTCAGCGCGCCGAGATCATCCGAGAGAAGGGAACTAACCGAAGCCAGTTCTTTCGGGGTATGGTGGATAAGTATTCCTGGGTCGATGTTGGCAGCAGTTACTTGCCCAGCGAAATTCAAGCCGCTTACCTTTGGGGTCAACTTGAGTGGGCTGAGAAAATAACACAGAACCGTTTGACCATTTGGAATGAATACTACGCAGCATTAAATGACCTGGAACAGAAAGGCGTTATTGAATTGCCCACAGTTCCGTCAGACTGCAAGCAGAACGGTCACATGTTCTATCTCAAGACAAAAAACTTGGAGGAACGAACCGACTTGTTAGCGCATCTAAAAGCCGATGATATTTACGCTGTGTTTCATTACATTCCCCTGCATAGCGCACAAGCGGGTGGGCGCTTTTCCTGCTTCCATGGCCGGGATAAATTTACAACCAAAGAAAGTGAACGTTTGATTCGGTTGCCAATTTGGTACGGCATGGATGATCTAACGACCAAGTACATTGTGCACAGTGTGAAAAGTTTTTACAAATTCAAATGATCAGTAAAAATCACTCCAACCGCCGAGCGCACAACTGGCTTATCTACGATATTGGCGACCGGTTTTTACTCAAAAATACCAAACACTATAAAGGCGTTCTGTACGATCTAGGCGCGGGTGAATCCCCCTACAAAGCCTTCTTCCTGCAGCATGCACAGCAATATATCGCCGTCGATTGGGCTGGCAGTTACCACAACACCAAAGCCGATATTGCAGCTGACCTGAATAAACCATTGCCGATAGAGCCTGAAGCGGCAGACACGGTGGTGTCACTCTCTGTCATGGAGCACTTGTGCGAGCCGCAAATGATGCTCAACGAAGCTTTTCGTATTCTGAAGCCGGGGGGGGGGATTGTGCTGCAAGTGCCGTGGCAGTGGTGGATACACGAGGCGCCCTATGATTTCTTCCGCTACACCCCCTATGGCCTTAAGTACCTATTTGAAAAGGCAGGCTTCGTGAACGTCCTTGTCGAACCACAAGCCGGATATTTCACTACTACGGTTTTGAAGTGGAATTACTTCACGAGCCGTTTTATTCGCGGGCCCAAGGCGTTGCGTTGGCTAATCAAGGCTAGTTTGCTGCCTTGCTGGTACCTGGGCCAGAAGATGGCGCCATGGCTGGATAGGCTGGACCGCAATTGGGCGCTGGAGACTTCCGGTTATTACGTGACGGCCAGAAAACCTTGACGCTCAAGCACCAGACCTTTTCAGCGGTTCGTTGGACGACGTTTGCCATGGTCGGCAAGTCGGGCTTGCAGTTCGCTCAAGTGGCGGTGCTGGCGAGGTTGCTTGCGCCCGCAGACTTCGGATTGATGGCCATGGTATTGGCGGTCATGGCCTTTATTCAAGTGTTTACTGACTTAGGGGTAAGCAATGCCATCATCCATCATCAAGATATTTCAGCCAATCAGTTGTCTAGCCTATATTGGCTCAATGTGACCGTTGGCGCGGCGTTGATGTTGGCGCTCATGACATTCAGTAGTGGTATCGGCGCACTCATGTTCAATCGGCCAGATTTGCAGCCCGTTCTGATTTCAATCAGCGTCAGCATATTGTTGTCGGCTGCGGGGCAACAGCTGCGGGTGATGGCAGAAAAATCCTTGCGCTTTGCTATTCTGGCCAAAATTGAAATTGCGGCTGCACTTGCCGGATTTACTGCCGCCGTCTGTTGGGCGTGGCTTGCGCCCGGTGTCTACGCGCTGGTGGCAGGGGTACTGGTTAATGGGCTGGTCCAAACCTTGTTACTCTGGCTACTCGCCGCAGACGGATGGCAGCCGGCATTCAGGCTCAGACTGAACGAAATCCGGCATTTTCTTCAGTTTGGTGGCTACATGATGGCCAACAACTTCGTCAATAGCTTTAACGCACAGGCCGATATATTGATTGCCGGTCGGCTGTTCCCAGCGGCAACACTCGGTGTCTATAGCTTGCCGCGCAGCCTTAGCTTGAGCGTGGCTGGCGCTATCAATCCTGTCATTACCCGTGTCGGCTTGCCGGTCATGGCCAAGGCGCAGCATGACAAGGCATTTTTGAAGTCAATCTACCTGAAGACCATGCGGATGACCGCATCAATCAATTTCCCCATCTACATCGCGTTGGCTGTATTCGCGAAAGAGTCCGTTCTATTGGTATTCGGCCCCAAATGGATTGAATCTGCACCGCTGCTGGTTTACTTGGCTATCTGGGGTATGTTTCGCTCGTGCGGCAACCCGGTCGGCAGTCTGCTACTGGCCGTCGGCAGGGCCGATTTGTCATTCAGATGGAATTTGGGTTTGCTGTTTGTCGGACCCCCTGCACTTTGGATAGGCGCGCATTGGGGTATCGTTGGTCTGGCCATCACGCAGGCGGCCTTGATGGTAACCCTCATGATCCCAGCCTGGTACTTTTTGGTTTGGCCGCACTGTGGCGCACGAGCTTTGGAATATGCACAAAGTATGTTGGGGCCGTTGGTAGCCGCGCTGCTGGCGGTTACGCTGGCTTACTTGGCTGTGTCTGGTTTGGCGGCATCGCTGTGGCGCTTGGGCGGGGCTGCTTTAGTGGCTATACCCGCCTATTTGATGCTCAGCTATGTGTTTAACCGTGAATGGCTTTTCGCCATGCGACAACTGATTACTAGAAAATGATCAAAAAACAAAAAAAAGCCATCCTTTTTGCCCCCTTCTGGCGGCAGGAAGGGCATGTTGGCAACAACAGGGTTGATCGTTTTGTGCGGTGGTTGTCGGAAGCCGGCTACACCGTTGTCATGATTCGCGCAGGCAGTACTAATAGTGAGCGGCAGGAGTCATGGGGGCAAGAAATTACCGTGCGGGACCGGTTGGGCCTGTACCGCGATATCGTGCCTGGGGTTACCACCACGGCAACATCCCGCAAACCAAACAGGTATCGGCGTGCGCTGGCGAATTGGTTGTTTAACCCCGATCCCACGGTGGTTTGGGCGCACGCGGCGGCTAAGCATCCTGCCGTGTTACGGGCGATGGAAGGTGCTGCCTTCATTTTGTCGTCTAGCCCGCCCGAATCTGCTCATGTGGGCGCGTGGATGTTGTCGCGCCGCACAGGCGTGCCGCACATTGTGGACATGCGCGATGGCTGGCTGGATGAGCCGCTAAAACCCTTGTTGCGCAGCTCCGCCCTTCGCCGCTGGTTAGAGGGTCGCATGGAGGCCCGCATTCTGCGCGATGCCAAAGCCATCCAGGTGACGTCCGACGTTTGGCAAGAACTGTTGGTCAAGCGCTTGCCATATCTGCGTTCCAAGGTGCAGGTACTAACCAACGGGTATCCGCAACATGAGCCAGAGCCACAGCCAAAGACCATCAAAGGACCTGATGATGAACTGGTGCTGATTCATGCAGGACGCTTTACGGGGTCACGTTTGACACAGATGCCAAGCCTTTTGCTGGAGCCATTGCTGACGAATTTATCCATGAAACCAGCCAAAGGCGTCATTCAATTGATCGGTTCACTTTCAGCCGACGAGTTGAAACTTATCGAACCGTTCAAACCACGTTTCCAGGCCATTGGCTGGCGCATCGAATGCTCAGGCAGTATGCCCCGCGACGAGTTATTTAAACTTTTGCCACAGGCGGATGGGCTACTACTGTTGTCAGCATCTTACGCTGCTATTCCCAGCAAGTTGTTTGAATATATTCCAACGGGGAGGCCAATTTTTGTGGTGACCGAGAAGGATAGTGCTACATGGCAGATATGCAAATGTTTAAAGCAGGCGAGCCCTATAGAAATAAAACAACCTAAGAAAATGTTAGTTAACGATCTTGAAAAGCCCATTTTTTTTAATAAAGATAGCAACGTGCCCCATGAGTATTCTGAAGAATATTTATCCAAACGCTTTCACTTGATATTGAAACTCAAATGAAGTTAACTAACCTATTGTCGTTGAATAGAAACCATGTGATTAAATTGGTGGTTAGCATCATGTTTCTTGGTTTGGTCATTGATATGGGGGGGGAATTTGGTTTGCGCACCATTTTATTCCCGGTTTGTACACTATTACTGATGATGACGCATGGTTTAGTCTTTCCAAAAACGTGGCTAATCCCTTTTGGAATTCTTGCGGTCTATCCAACGATTTCACTTCTTATCGGAATATTGGATGGAGCACAATTTTCTATTGCAATTTCCCAATATCAATCAACAGTTCTTGCGTTTGTAATATTTATACTAATATCAAGAATACCCTATGAAGTAACAATGAATGCGCTTCTTTACTCATTGTTTACTGTTGCGGTGTTAGCTATTGGGTTAGCTGCTGGTCTAGTGATTGGCGTTGATGTAATCATCAAAATTGTTCAATTTATGGCAGAACAAGGTGGCGGGTACTTCGGCGAGCGTAGCGTAGGGATTGAAGCATTCATTCCCAATGTGTATTTTAAGGCTACTCTTTTTCTTGTGCCTTCTTTTACAATAGCCTTGATTACAAAAAGAAATTGGATTGCAATAGCATGCTTTCTGGCCTTAATCACTGCTGTTTCGAAAACCGGTATGGCAGTTACAAGTCTTATTACCTTAATATACATATCAAGAAATGTGAACAGAAAGGAATTTATTATATATGGCACATTATTAGCTTTGGCAATTGCAGCGGTGATGATGTCACCAATATTTTTTCTCTTTGAAGAGATATCACGAAATGACTCTGGAACGTTAAATGTCCGAGCTGGTCATTTCAATTCTATTATTGAAGTCTGGAGCAACAATCCTATTAATCTACTTTTCGGATTTGGATTAGGATCAACGTTTTACTCATCAGGCGCAGGAAAAGTGGTTTCAAATATTGAAATTGATCATTTGAACGTTATTAGGAAATATGGCCTGTTATGGGGAACGGTTTTCTTTTTTTGGGTCATGCAAGTTGCATTTTCAGCCATAAGAAACAGGCAGGATGACGTACGTAGTTTAGGGTGGGGTCTACTTGTTGCCTTTTTGGTGGCCGGAACTAATCCGGTTTTAATAAGTCCAATTTTCTTTCTTTTTCTGTTTATAGCAATGAACGCCAATTATCAAATAAGTAGCAGGAATAGTAAATGAATACAAAGAAAGTCGCCATTCTGCTCGCAACGTACAATGGTGAAAAGTATTTGCCAGAATTTCTAGAAAGTTTAACGAAACAGACATTTGGAGAGTTTCAACTCATAGTCCGTGATGACGGATCTTCCGATGGAACCTTAACTCTAGTTAGTGGCTATTCCGAGAAGTTAAACATAACTATTATGGATGGTTTGCAGCGGTTGGGCGCTGCGAGGAGCTTTTTTCAACTGCTAACGGATTGTGGAGATAATTATGACTATTACTTTTTTGCTGACCAAGACGACTATTGGCATGCTAATAAGCTTGAGCGTGCATTATCAAAATTAGGCATTCACAATAATTGTTCAACTTTGTACTGCGCAGGCTTAGAGTTGGTCGATGCTCATCTCGTTCACATTTCTTTTCGACCGCATGCCAGAATTGTTGGATTTAATAACGCTCTAGTCGAAAATATTGCAACTGGTTGCACGATCGGTCTAAATAATAAAGCACGCAGTCTTATTATTGATAGAGTGCCAAATATTATTTGCATGCATGATTGGTGGTTTTATATCGTTATCTCAGCATTTGGAGAAGTAATTTATGATGATTTTTTTGCACTAAAATATCGTCAACACGATGCGAATGTGGTAGGGGCGGCCACAAATATATTTCAAGAGTTCTCACGAAGGACAAAACGTTTCTTTTCAAAGAGTAAGGATGGGGTTTTTTGCATTACAGAACAAGCATTAGAATTTCAACGCTGTCATTCCAAACGCATGTCCGCGGCGCAATCTAAATTAGTACAAGGTTTAATTGATGGGAAAGTCACGCTCTTGGGTCGTGCTAAATTGGCGTTAGCGTCAAATTTTCATCGCCAACGAAAATTGGATACTTTTATTCTAAGATTGTTGTTCTTAATTGGGAAATTTTGATACTTCAGATCCTATTAGTACCGATTCGATTGAGTTGCGAAATAGATATCTTTATGTTTCGTTTCCGTTTTGCGATGGGAATCCATTTTGCATAAGTAGGTGACTATTGGAATAGTTTGCCCATTGCATGTGGCAAATCGGGCCAAAGCTGACTGAGTCTCGCCGCTCAACAAACGTGGAAATCTTTGCATGTGTGGATTCGCTGGATATTTAGGGGAGTTATCTTCAATCGTTGATGGGCAGGCTCGCCTCAACGCCATGACCGATACGATCATTTACCGTGGTCCGGATTCGAAAGGCCATTGGCTGGCTGTACACGAGGGTATTGCGCTAGGGCATCGCCGTTTGGCCATCGTGGATTTGTCGCCTGCTGGGCATCAGCCAATGGTGTCGGGTAGCGGGCGGTATGTAATTGCTTTTAATGGGGAAATTTATAACCACCTTGATTGCCGCGCTGCGCTCGCCACGGCGGGCTGGGGCTGGCGCGGGCACTCGGATACGGAGACGTTGTTGGCGGGGTTCGAGGCCTGGGGAATTCAGGCCACTGTGGAGCGGTGTATTGGCATGTTTGCCTTTGCGGTGTGGGATAAGGCCACGCACACGCTCACGCTGGGGCGTGATCGCTTAGGTGAGAAACCGCTGTATTACGGCTGGCAGGGTCAGGGTCAGCATGCTACGTTTCTGTTTGGCTCAGAGCTCAAGGCGCTTAAAGCGCACCCGGCGTTTGCGGCAGGCATTGACCGCAATGCGTTGTGCTTGCTGATGCGGCATAACTACATTCCAGCACCGTATTCCATTTACCAAGGCATCGCCAAGCTGGAGCCAGGCTGTTTGCTAACCGTGTCTCTGGCGCAGCCTGAGCCTAAGGTTGTGCGCTATTGGTCCGCCGCTGAAGTGGCTGTGGCCGGGTGCGCTACGCCATTTGCCGGCACCCCCGAGCAGGCTGTGGATGCGCTGGATGTGTTGCTTAAATCTGCGGTGCAGCAGCAGATGATGGCGGATGTGCCGCTGGGGGCATTTTTGTCGGGCGGCATTGACTCTTCCACTATCGTGGCGTTGATGCAGGCGCAGTCCAGCCGCCCGGTCAAGACCTTTACCATTGGTTTTAATGAGGCGGGCTACAACGAGGCAGTGCACGCCAAGGCAGTGGCCAAGCATTTGGGCACCGAGCACACAGAGTTGTATGTGACGTCGCAGCAGGCGCTGGATGTGATTCCGCGTTTGCCCACGCTCTATTGCGAGCCGTTTTCTGATTCGTCTCAGATTCCTACTTTTTTGGTGTCGCAGCTAGCCCGCCAGCAGGTCACGGTGTCGCTGTCGGGCGATGCGGGGGACGAGCTTTTTTGTGGCTACAACCGATACCTGCTGGCCAATAGGTTATGGCAAAAGCTTTCTGTGTTGCCCACGGGCAGTCGCCGTTTGGCAGCCCGCGGTCTGACTGCCTTGTCACCGTCAAGGTGGAATGCCTTGCTGGGGCCGGTGCAGGGCTTGCTGCCAGCTTCGTTGCGGCAGGCCAACCTGGGCGACAAGCTGCACAAAGCAGCCGGAGTGTTGGATTCCGGCGATTTGGATGCGCTTTACCTTGGGCTGGTATCGCATTGGGATGACCCGGCAAGCGTGGTGATTGGCGGCAAAGAGCCGCCTACCTTGCTAACCGGCAACGCACCTGCGCTTGTTGGCTTGGATGACATTCAGCGCATGATGGCGCTAGATGCGCTTACCTACCTGCCAGACGATATTTTGGTGAAGGTGGACCGGGCTGGCATGGGTGTGTCGCTGGAAGGGCGCGTGCCGTTTCTGGATCACCGGGTGGTGGAGTTTGCCTGGAGCCTGCCGCAAAGCATGAAGCTGCGCGACGGCGTGGGCAAATGGGCACTGCGCCAGGTGCTGTATCGGCATGTGCCCAAAGCGTTGATTGAGCGACCCAAAATGGGCTTTGGTGTGCCGATTGGCGACTGGCTGCGCGGGCCTTTGCGTGCATGGGCCGAAGAGTTGCTGGATGTAGAGCGCTTGCGACGCGAAGGTTTTTTTCACCCAGCGCCAATTCGTCAAAAATGGGCCGAGCATTTGTCGGGCTCGCGCAATTGGCAATACCACTTGTGGGACGTGTTGATGTTTCAGGCTTGGCTGGCGGAGCAGTAGGACAAAATGTGGCGTTAACGGAGTAACAAAATGGCAAAAAATCGTTTGGTGATGCATGACATTGGCCCGGTGATGGATGCTGACATCACGTTTGGCGACCTGACGGTGATTGTGGGTCCCCAGGCCACTGGCAAAAGCGTGTTTTTGCAGGCTTTGAAGCTGGTGCTAGACCGTGACGCGATTCATGACGTGTTCAAGCATCACAACGTGGTGTTTGACGGCAACCCGTCAGGTTTTTTGGGTGGCTATTTTGGCAAGGGTATGGCATCTGCCTGGCGGGATGATTCTGCCCTGCAGTGGAATAGAAAAAAAATGTCGTTGCCTGATTTGGCCAAGCCCGGCAAAGCCAAAGACCGGGCAGCGCGCGTTTTCTTTATTCCTGCTCAGCGGGTGATGAGTCTTGCCGGTGGTGTTACCCAAAATTTTGGGCAATTCAATTATGGCGATCCTTTTACGCTGCGTTATTTCAGCAGCGTCATTCATGACCTGGTTCAAAACGAGTTTGGTGCCAAGGGGGAGCTTTTTCCCCAACCCAATCGACTCAACGACACGCTGCGCAAGCCAATCAATGAGCATTTGTATGGTGGCAGCAAACTGGTTGTAGATGCAAAAGACTTTACCAAGCGGCTGGTGTTGCAAGTGCCGGGG
>Ga0100387_10002772_pt1 | contig 14755 bp, 12 predicted proteins | sample CryGeymeta201511_FD_81547 | JGI IMG/M metagenome (GOLD analysis project Ga0100387, IMG submission 81547) | Groundwater microbial communities from Crystal Geyser aquifers in Utah, USA - Crystal Geyser metaG 2015-11 | ecosystem: Environmental > Aquatic > Deep subsurface > Groundwater | place... | reverse complement strand
GCAGGATAGGTCCCGATCTTTCTCTCCGCATACAGCCAATACGCATCGGTCACTTCGGACGGCTTGAGATGAACAGCCGCTGAGGATTCACCCGGCCTTTTCCGCTGGAACTTCATGAGAGCCTCACAGTCTTTGACGCCCCGCTCCTCGCGACATCAACCCTTCCCCGATGCGAGCCGGTCGCAGACCCTGTCGACCAGGTCCGGGGGCCCCGTCAGTGTCAAGCCAACGTACGTCTCGGCTTCGACGTGAACGCGCTGGTTTTGCAATGTGACCTCCAGCATCTCCATCTCCTGAGACCCGCCGATACTCCAGACATGATCTTCCATCCGTGCCCCCATGTCCTTCAGGGCATCGCGTAACCTAGTACGGAGATCGTCGTCCCATTCCGCACCGAGTAAGACCGTCTTGCTGTCATGGGCCATGGTCAGAACCCCAGGTCCCGACCGCCAACCCGCAGACATCGATGATGTCGTCCCAGCTCTTCCCTGCCCCGCATATCCATCCTCTCATGCGCCTGATAGGCGAGCTCCTGCTCGGCGCCTAGGACATCCGATGCTGCAAAACCAACCAGCGACCGCATGGAGCAAGGGTACCACGGAGCGCTCCGCATGCTCGACGAACGGCAACCCACCCGAGCTCGCCATGGTCCGAGGCGGTCTCGACCTCTCGCTCGCGTTGCCGCTGGGAGACCTTGCAGGCTTCATCCAGCGAGACCCGGATGCACGCGGCGTCCGCGCTCTGCCACTTCGCGAGGCGGAGAGCGACTTGGCTGCCCCCGAGCGCGAGGGCGAGCACCACCAGCACCCAGCGCAGCCGTCGCTTGCCGCGACTTCTCTCGACCCATGAGGCCAACGTCCGACTCCAAGCCATGGCGCGTGGGCGCCGTTTGATCCGCTCCAGATAGCACGCCCGCAGCGCGTGGCGGCCCCTCGTGGACGCCCTGAAATCCCGGCGCGGCTTGCCGGAGGACTCGGGCGGGACCATGCTCGGCCTTCGTCGACCATGGGGTCGCGCTGAAACCCAGCAGGCGATCGAGTTCTAGAGTACGTCTTCTGGTGGCATCTCGTTCCGGTGACCGCGGCCCATGCCCCGCTCGTAGCCCGGAAGAGCCGTCCGTCCCCTCGCGAAGAGCAGCACCGATGCGACCCTGGGAAGTTATCGATCATCAGGTCGTGCCCGACGACGACGGCGTCATCTACTTGATGGCGCGAGGCAGCGAGTACGCGATCCACGTCAACGGCCGCGAGCTGATGGGCAACAAGATGCACGGCTCGGAGGACGCGCTCGCGGACCTGGCCTGTGACCGCCTCGCGAGCCTCGAAGACGCGCGCATCCTGATCGGCGGGCTGGGCATGGGCTTCACGCTGGCGGCGGCGCTGCGTCGCATCGGTCCCGCCGGCAACGCGACCGTGGCCGAGCTGATGCCCGCGGTGGTGGAGTGGAACCGCGAGTACGTGGGCAAGGCCGCGAAGTATCCGCTGAAGGACAGCCGCGTCGTGGTACACATCGGCGACGTCGGTGACCTGGTCGAGAAGCCGCCCGCGCCCTGGAGCGCGATCCTGCTCGACGTGGACAATGGCCCGAAGTCCCTGACCCGACCCAACAACGGCTGGCTCTACACGCGCGAAGGGCTGCAAGCCGCGCGCGACGCGCTGATCCCCGGCGGCATACTCGCCATCTGGTCCGCCGACTCGGACCCGGGCTTCACACGCCGACTGCGCAAGGCCCGCTTCGAGGTGGAGGTACTGCGCCACTGCGAGGACGGTCGACCGACCTACGACGAGAGCGGCGAGCACGTGCTGTGGATGGCCCGCCGCCCGGTCAACGACAGGTAGCTCCGGGGCCGACGACGTCGGTCCGAGTCGAGCGATTGTTCCCGGCGCCTGCGGCAGGCAGAGTGCGGCCATGACCCACGCCAACCCAGGCCGCCTGCGCCTCGCCTACGCGCGCCTCGCCCAAGAGACGAACGCGCTCTCGCCCGTCCTCACGACGCTCGACGACTTCGACAGCATGCATCATCTGCGCGGCGAGCAGCTCGGACGCGCCTGCGAGAGGGGTGCGCAAGAGGCCGAGGGCTTCCTGGCCAACGCCGAGCTCAGCGGCTTCGTGCGCGCGTGTCGCGACGCGGGCGACGTGGACCTGGTACCGCTCAGCAGCGCCTGGGCCATCCCCAGCGGTCCGCTCAGCCGTGAGTGCTTCGACGCGCTGACGGACGAGCTGCTCGAGGGCCTGCGCGCGCAGCTCCCCCTCGACGGTCTCTACCTCTGCCTGCACGGCGCCATGGGCGTGGAGGGCCTGCGTGATCCGGAGAGCGTGCTGCTCGAGCGCGTGCGCGAGGTGATCGGCGACATGCCTCTGGCCGTGACCATGGATCTGCACGCCAACCTCACGCAGCGGCGCATGAACGCGATGGACATCATCGTGGGCTACGCGACCAATCCACACCGCGATCACGTGCGCACGGCCAAGCTCGCGGCGAAGATCCTGCGGGGCAAGCTGCGCGGCACGTACACGCCCACCACGGCCTGGCGCACGCTGCCGCTCCTGGTCGGCGGCGGCACGACGCTCGATTTTCTGCCTCCGATGCGCAGCATCTTTCGGCGCATGCGCAGGCTCGAGCGGCGCAGCGAGGTGCTGAGCGCCAGTGTCTTCATGTGCCATGTGTGGAACGACGACCCGCATCTCGGCTGGAGTGTGGTGGTGACCACCGATGGCGATCAGGCCAAGGCCGAGCGCCTCGCCGAGGAGCTGGCGGATCGCTGCTGGAAGGTGCGCCACAAGCGGCCGCCGCAGTTCGCCTCGGCCGAGGACGCCATCGCGCAAGCGCAGCGCATGAAGCTGCGCCGCAAGCTGGGCACGATCACGCTCGCGGACGCTTCGGACGTGGTCACGGCCGGCGCGCCGGGCGACACGACGGGCGTCCTGCGCGCGCTGCTCGACGGCGGAGAGGGCCTGCGCGCCTACGTGCCCATGCGCGATCCGCGCGCGGTGGAGCGCCTGTGGGGCGAGGCCGTGGGCACGAAGCTCACGCTCGAGGTCGGCGGCAGCCTCGATCCCGAGGGCAGCGACGCGCTCGAGGTCACGGGCCAGCTGCGGCGCAAGCAGGAAGTGCCCGGCATGAAGCGGCAATGCGTGCTGCGCATCGGCGACGTGCATCTCGTGATCACGGAGGGTCCGCCGCTGACCATCCGGCCCAGCTTCTTCTCGGACGTGGGTCTCGATCCATGGAAGGCCGACGTGCTGGTGGTGAAGAACTTCTTCCCCTTCCGCATCTTCTTCCTGCCCCACTCGCGCAAGACGATCTACGTGAAGACCAAGGGTCGCACGGACATGGACGCCTCCTTCGGGCTCGACTTCGCGGAGCCGCTCTACCCCATCGCGGACGTGGCCGAGTGGCGCCCCACGGACGCGCGTCGACGGGGACTCGCGGACTGAAGTCGGCGGGCCGCGCAGATTTCGCGCGTGCGCAGGCCTCGGAGCAACGGGTAGGCTCTAGCCATGCGCCGCGCGCTGAAGAAGCTCATCGGTCGAACGGCCCTGACTCTGCTGCGCTTCGAGCCGGCCGGAGAGCGCCCCGAGCCACGACGCTACGTGCTGATCGCCGCGCCCCACACGTCCAACTGGGATTTCCCCGCGACCCTGGCGCTGGCCTTCTACTTCGACGTGCCCATGCGCTTCATGGGCAAGGATTCATTGTTCGAGCCGCCCTTCGGCTGGTTCTTCCGCGCGGCCGGCGGCGTGCCCGTCGTGCGCAGCGAGAAGCGCAACATGGTGCAGCAGATGGTCGACCTCTTCGCCGAGCGCGAGGATCTGGCGCTCGTCGTGCCCACGGAGGGCACGCGCGGCCGGGTCGAACATTGGAAGAGCGGCTTCTACCACATCGCCCAGGGCGCCAAGGTGCCCATCGTGCTCGGCTTCGTCGACTTCGGCACGCGCACCGGCGGCTTCGGCCCGGCCATCCAGCCCAGCGGAGACGTGCACGCCGACATGGGTCGCATCCGCGCCTTCTACGCCGACAAGCGCGGCAAGCGGCACTAGCTCTACGGTCCGATCCGACTCCGAGACGAAGAGAACTGAACCGGCGCGAAGCTGAGTTCAGCGTCGACGAAGGGTCGAGCGTCGACGCAGCCACAACGCGCCGAAGAGGACGAAGAAGCCGAGCGCCGACGAGGGCCCTCGCCCGCGCGCCAGGGAGCAGCCGCAGCCACCCGAGCTCGCGCCCGCGTCGGGGCCGCCGTCCATGCGTCCCGCGTCGGTTCCTCCGTCGCCCGCGCCCGCGTCCAGGTCGGGCGTGCCCGCGTCCGTCATCACGCCGGCGTCCGGCGCCGTGCAATCACCCGTCGCGCCCGTGCTGTCGAAGCGCACCGCCTGCCAGCCCTTGGGTCGATAGGGTCGCGCGCCCGTGGTGTCGTCCGCCGCGCGCGCCACGGCCAAGAGCTGGTGCGGGCCGTCGTCCGCGACCGCGAGGCAGAGCTCGAGCGGGCTCGATTCCGCGTGCGCGACGGCGACTCCGTCGAGGTAGAGCTCGATGCTCACGGGGCCACGATCCAGCGGGTCGGTGGCCGTGATCGACAGCGGCACGGCCGCGCTCAGCGCGTCGCCCGATGCCACGCCCTCGACCACGACCTCGGGCCGCTTGGCGTAGGGCGCGAGCATCGGATCGCCGAGCACGAGGTTCTGCCAGTACACGAAGGGCATGCTCTTGGCGTAGGCCTCGGCCAGGGTCGCGCCGTCGACATAGTCCACGTACAGGAAGCGCGAGGGGAAGGCGTTGTTGAGCGGCTCCGCGGTCGTGCCGTGCACGCCGGCGACGCCCATGGCGACCCAGCGCGCGATGCTGACCTGACTCTCGCCGGTCATGTGGAAGTTGATGGGCGCCGCGCCGACGCTGGTCAGGTTGTCGACTAAGCAGCCGGGCGCGAAGGTGTTGCCCTCGATGGTCGTGCCCAGAGTGGCGGTGCCCGTGAAGAAGCCGGCGAGCGTGTGGCCCGTCTCGTCCGCGGCGAAGTCGACGATGTTCACGTCCGTGAGGCCGCGATCCGTCAACGCCGCGGCGACGGCGTCGTATTGAGTGTCCAGCACGCCGCGGGCCGCGTCGCGACCGCGCATCAAGAGCACCTCCCCCGGCACGGCGCCGGCGGCCTCGGCGGCGAGCGCGCTGTCGATGAGCAGCTGCGCGTCCTCGTAGCTGCGACCGTGGAGCATGGTGACCAGCACGGGATGCCACTCCACGCTCGAGCGGGTCGCGGTGAAGTCGGGCTCGAAGGGTCCCGAGCGATAGGCGTTGGCCCAGCGGGCGACGGTGCACGCGCTGCCTCCGCTGCAGGTCATGGCGACGCCGGGCGGCTGACCGATGAAGTCCTCGCCCGTGTCCGTCATCACGCTGCGCCAGACGCCGATGGCCGCGGCCACGGAGGTACGCATATCGCCGTCGGGCGTCGGGATGACGACGCGCAGAGGCACGCCGCGGATGAGCAGAACGCCCTCGATGCGGTCGAGCACGCCGGCCGTGCTCAGGCAGTCGAGCAGCGGGCCGAGCATCATGTTCTGGAACTCCGCCAGGCTGATGTCCTCGGTGGCGGGCATGGAGAGCGCACACAGCTGACGCGCCGGGACCTGACGCGCGTCGGCGTAGCTCTGGGCCAGCGCCACGCTCTCGGGGATGTCCGCGTTGGCCAGGATGGCCACGCTGTCCGGGCCCGGTGTGGCGTGGGCGGTGGCGACGAGGAGCCAGACGGTGAGCATGGCGACGACGGAAGAGGTGCGGGAGAGCATGGCCCAGGGTCGCCTGCGGAGAGCCGACCGGGCAAGGTGGGTCGGGAGCGACAGGCATGACGAGGCGCCGATGGCCCTGAGATCAGTGGGCGCTCGGGCCCCCTTCGGCTGGCCCCGGGTGGTCGAGGGTCCGCTCCAGGGCCCGCTCCGCGAGATACTCCGCGGCGCTGGGCACGCGCGACTCCACGGCCCCGGCCGCGTGCTGGGCGAGGGCGTGGAGCCCCCGGTCGTCGATCGGGGGCGGCAGCTCGATCGCCGGGGTCTCCACGACCTCATCGTAGACATCGGCGTTCGCCCGCGAATCGAGCTGAGCCCCCGAGAAGGCCAGGTGAACGGCGGCCTCGGCGGCGGCTCCGTAGAGGTGGACGGTGCGCGCGTTCTGATGCGTCTCGACCGCCCCCGCGTCGCCCATGCCGGCCGCACGCGCCGCCTCGGCTCGATCCACCGCGGCGCTGTCCGTGCCGTAGCGCAGCCCCGCGCGCATGCCGCTGCGCAACATGCCGGCGACGAGCGCGGGCCCGGCGCCACCCGTGATCGCCGCGGCGCCCAGACCCAGGGCCCAGCCGGCGAACTGCGTCGTGACCTGCCACAGATGCGCGTCGTCCTGAACCTCGCGCACATGGGTCGATACGCCGGCTTCGAGCAAGGACATGCCCGTGGCCTCGCCCTGGGTCATGGAGCGCCCCTGACTGCTCGCCAGGTGCAGCTCGCGGGTCGCGGCGCGGACGGCGCCTGGAGCCAGCGCGTAGAGCTCCGTGTCCGTGGCGCTCGACAGCGCGCCCCCGCGGATCTCGTCCGAGAGATGACCCACGTTCTCGATGGCGTCGGCGATGCCCTCACGGAGCGCGGCGCGAAGCTGACCCTCGAGCGCGCCTCGACGCGCTGGATCGGGCGTCGTGTCGTACGTGTCGAGGAGCTGAAGGACGTGCTCGCGAGATGCACCACCGAGCATCTGCCGCGCCAGGGCGCGCCCGGGTTGGAGATCTCCGTGCAGCATGCCGTGGCTGAGCTCGCTCAGGCGATTGGGCTCAGCGAGCGCGTGAAGATCCCGCTGCGCGCCTCGCAGCTGGTGCAGCGCCCGCTCCGCGACGGTCGCGTGAAAGGCGCTGGCCGCGTTGGTCTGGAGGTTGTCGGCGATGGCCTCCGCCTGCGCGTCGGTGGCGCCCGCCTGACGCGCCATGGCGCGCAGCTGCGCGGGCGTGGTGTGAGCCGCGAAGCGGGTGAGTTCGCTCGGCCGCATGCCCTGGGTCAGCGATTGAAGCACGGCCTGGGGATAATCCGGCGCACGTCGCAGAGCGGTCACGGCCGTGCGCATGCGACCGAGCATCTGATGCTGTCGGGCCACAGGCGACGGACGTGACGGGCGAGCCCCGGCCTGCGCGCCCAGAGCCTGCCCGGCGATAGGCACGTGCGCTTCGGGCCGCGCCGACCAGAACTGCGCGAACTCGACGCGAGCCCCGTTCAGGCGCGCGTTCAGCTCCGGCCCGACGCGTCCGGCCAGGCTCCCGAGGCGCCCTTGGTACTCGTGGACCTTGGCCTGCGCGTCCTGGGGCGAGACGCGATGGTGCCGGATGTCGTCCCGAAGCTGACCGTAGTCGCGAATCAGCGCCTCGGCGTTCTGCGCGGGCGAGCGCGAGCTCATGGGGTCGCCCGGCAGGTCGAGGTCGAAAGTGTCGGCCGCGCGGGCCTGAATGCGCTGTGTGTCGCCCATGTTCGTTCTCCGAGGTTTGCCCGCCAGTGCGGGATTCGCTGTGACTTCGTGCTCCTCGTCGGCCCCAAGGCGCGGCGGTTGCGCGCGAATGGTCGAAGAAGTGTCGACGGACGCTTGCGCGCCGGGTGGCCGCCGCCTATTAACCGCCGCGGTCGACCCCCCGGGGTCGTCCAGTCCCCATCGTCTAGAGGCCCAGGACTCCGGCCTTTCACGTCGGCAACCCCGGTTCGAACCCGGGTGGGGACGCAAAGCCTCGGCGCTCACAAGGTGCCGGGGCTTTTTTATCTCGGGCCAGCGCCCGGCCTCCGGCGTCAACCGGGCGGGAGGGGCTCAGTCGTTCGGAGTGGCCAGGGTGCGACGACGACGCCTGGGACGCCTGTCGAGCAGGAGCAGCGCAGCCCGCGGTCCTTCGAACAAGGCCTGCTGGGGTGACAGGCAGGCGATCCCGCGCCGGCCGGACCCGCACGGCGCAGCTCCTCCGCAACAACTTCGCGCGAACTACATGGCCGATCGGTAGCACACGAGCGTGGGGGCCAGGAGGACGTCGAGCCGTCGTCACGCCGAGCTCCGGTGCGAGGAGCGGGACTCGAACCCGCACGGGAATTACCCCACTGGATCCTAAGTCCAGCGCGTCTGCCATTTCGCCACCCTCGCGGCTGCCGCAATGGAGCCGGCGCGGGGGATGGTTGTCAAGCGAGGCGCATCACTCGCCTGGAGTCACCACGACACCGCGCTCGACCTGCCAGGTTCCACCGAGAGCGCGACCGGGGCGCAGACCCGCGGCGAGGAGCTCGGCGTCGGCGTGGCTGTGGCCCGGGCCGAGCGTGATCATGGCGCGACCTCCCGGAATCGCGCTCTGGATCATGGGACAGGAGAGGATCTCCTGGTCGAGGACGATGGCCAGCTTGCGATGAATGGCCGCCCCCGTGACCTCGCCAAAGCGCCGCGCGCCGGCCGCATCGAACTCGACCAGGACCGAGGAGCCGCCATAGGCCATGGGGTCGTCGTCGGGGGCCGAGGCCGAGGCCAGGGAGTCGCCGGTGAGGACGGCCGGCAGCTCGACCAAGCGCGGGAAGCAGTCGGTGACACCGGGCTCGCCCCGCTCACGGCACTCCACCAGCGCCGAGCGATTCGCTGGCAGGGCGGCGCGCGCGATGATCTCCCGAGCGGCGCTCGCGCTGGCGCCACCGAGCACGGTGCGCTGCCCGTCGCTCATGGCCTGGGCGCCCGCCGGAGGATCCGCGATGGCGTCCGGGGCGAAGGGATTGACGCTCTCGTCGACCAGATAGAAGGCCAGACGACGACCCGGGGTCACGACCTCGGCGACGGCGTCGGGAGAGGTGACGTCATGGGCGCGCAGGCGCACGCGTCCGGGGCCAGCCTCGATCAGCTCGACGCCCACGCCGAAGTCCGAGAGGCGCTGCACCATGACCGCACCCTCGGCGGCGCCGTCGCCCGCGTCGCGGGTCAGGGTCAGCTCGACCATGTGATCGCCGGCGATCGAGTTCGGAGCGGGGCGCAACAGGAAGACTCCCACGGCCGCGCCGAGCAGCCCGAGCGGAACGGCGACCGCGGCCACCCCCACCATGATCTTGGTCCCCGTGTTCATGGGCGCGAGGCTAGCACGACGGGGTCCGGCGACCCACGACGCGCTAGAGGGCGTCGACCACGGAGGGGACGACCTTCCTCAGCGCCTCGTGCTCCTCGGGCGTCAGCAGGGCGATGCGAGCCGTGCCGTCGAGTTCGATGCGCAGCGCCTGCTTGCCCGCCACGTCGGTCCACGAGGAGTTGGCGCCGAGATCCGCCAGGGAAGCGAGCGCACGCAGGCGCTTGTCGAGCTTGGACCAGGGCGCCCCGCGCACCCAGCTCATGCGATCCACGCGCGCCACGAGCTCGGACCACGGCTCCTTGGCGTGCTCGAGCAGCGACGCCAGCCGCGCATCGAGCTGCGCGATGGGCAGCCGGCTCGCCTTGGCGGCGGCGCGCAAGAGGAGCCGAAAGTCCGCCTCGTCCAGCTGGAACAGGCCTTCGGTGGGCAGCGTCCTGGGTGCGACCCGGAGCAGCGCGGCCATCTGCACGTGGGCAGCGTCGATCGCGGGCTTCATCTTCGCTTGGGGCTCGAACGCGGCGTAGGCGTCGAGGCAGGCGCGAAACTCGTGCTCGTAGATGACCTTGGGCGCGGGCTCGCGCCTGGGCCACCACGCCGTGAGCGCCTGCGTGAGCGAGAGGAATGGCGCCTGCTGCTCGGCCGAGAGATCGTTCATGACCAGACGGGCCACTCTCCCCGCCACCAGCAGCGCGAGGGGCGGCTTCTTCATCTCCCACAGGGTCAAACCAGTCCCGTCGATGCTCATGGCGCGCAGGCTACGCCCCGCGGGCGTCCCGTGCCACGAGCGCGAGCAGACGGCGACGAGCGCCCTTCACGGCGAGCGCCCTCAGGGCGGGTAGAAGCCCATGGTCGAGCGACGCCCCAGCCCCTCGACCCCGATTTGCGGCGGCGCGCCACATCCCCGATACTCCGCTCATCGACTTCCGAGGAGTACCCTTGACCTATCGCTCCAGAAATGTGGCCAGCCACCATGTCCTCTGGCGCGTCCTCGGCGCGGTCGCCGCCGCCTCCATGCTCGCGGCGTGCCCCGGCCCCGCGCCCATCGACGGTCACGGTCCCGTCGCGGAGAACATCGGCGCTCGCCTCGGCGACCCCGTCCCCTTCGCGACCCCGGAGCAGCTCGCCACCTTCGAGCGTGGCAGCGAAGTCGCCCTGCGTCGCTTCTCGATCGCGGACGGCCTCGGGCCAGCCTTCAACGTCACCTTCTGCACGTCCTGCCACGAGAAGCCCCAGATCGGCGGCGGCGGCGCGCTCTATCGCAACTTCTTCCTCTCGGGCATCCGCCTGCCGGACGGCTCCTTCTTGCCCGGTGAGTCGGCGGGCCAGGCCGGCGGCGTCATCCGCCTCTACGAGTACGGCGACGGGCTGCCCGCGCGCCCGGCCGTGCCCGAGGAGACGAACGTCATCGCCCAGCGCAACCCGATCCCCTTCTTCGGCGTTGGGCTGTTGGCGGAGATCCCGGAGCGCGAGATCCTGAGCCGCGAGGACCCGGACGACCGCAACCACGACGGCATCAGCGGGCGCGCGAATTACGCCCGAGGCTTCGTCAGCCGCTTCGGACGCAAGGCCCAGGCCTCCTCCATCGAGGCCTTCATCCGCGGACCTCTCTTCAACCACGTCGGCATCACCTCGAACCCGCTCACGGACGAGGAGAAGGCGGCGCTGCCCGTGGACAGCTCGGGCGCGCCACGACGCGCGGCCCTATGGGTCGGCTCGGAGCTGCGGCGGATCGCGCAAGCGTCAGCGCCGGATAGCCCGACGGTTGACTTCGATCACGCGCCGGATCCGGAGCTCTCGAACTCGGACCTCTTCGACCTGGTCAGCATGGCCATGTTGATGGCGCCGCCCGTGTTCGAGGCGCTGAGCGAGGCGGGCCTGCGCGGCCGTGACCGCTTCGACGAGGCGGGCTGCGGGGGATGCCACTCCCCTCGCCGGCAGGGACCGCGCGGGCCGATCCCGACCTACAGCGACTTGCTGATCCACGACATGGGGCCGGACCTCGCCGATGGCCTCGAGCAGGGTCTCGCCAACGGCTCGGAGTTCCGCACGCAGCCGCTCTGGGGCATTGCGGCGGTGGCGCCCTACCTGCACGACGGTCGGGCGGACACGATCGAGCAGGCGATCGTCTTGCATGGCGGCGAGGGGCAGCGGGCGCGCGACGCGTTCGCGGCGATGACGTCGGACGAGCGCGCGGATTTGATCGAGTTCCTGAACGGCCTCGGCGGACGCGACCAAGAGACGGCGGGCCGGCTCGAGCCGAACGCGCCCGTGCCGGCGCCTGGCGCGTATGGCGGGCCGCTGCGCGCGCTGACGGCCAGCGAAGAGCAGACCTTCGTGGACGGACGCACCCTCTTCGATCGCGACTTCGGCCGTGCCCAGGGCGTGGGCCAGCCACGCCTCAACGGCGACTCCTGTCGCGCCTGCCACTTCGATCCGGTGATCGGCGGCTCCGGTCCGCGCGGCGTGAACGTCATCCGCCACGGCATCCTCAACTCCCACGGCGCCTTCGTGGCGCCCGAGATCGGCACCATCCTGCACCGCACGACCACGCTGATGGAGAACGCGAATCGACCGCAGCCGGAGGCCAACATCTTCGAGCAGCGACAACCGCCCGCGCTTTTCGGTCTGGGCCTGATCGACTCGATCCCCGACGCGGCGATCCTGGCCCACGCGGATCCCGACGACACCCTCACGCCCGACGGCATCAGCGGGCGCGCCTCCTACGCAGACGGCGGGCGGCTCGGCCGCTTCGGCTGGAAGGCGCAGGTCCCGAGCGTGCGCGAGTTCGTGCGCGACGCCTTCTTCTCCGAGATGGGCATGACGCTTCCCTACGAGCCGGGGCAGACCTTCGGGCGCTTGCAGGACACCGACGGCGTCCCTGATCCGGAGGTCTCCATCGCCGACGTGGATCGGGTCACGGCCTACCTCGTCGCGCTCGCGCCTCCACCGCGGGTCGACACCCCGGAGGGTGATGTGGCGCGCGGCGAGACCTTGTTCACGACGGTCGGCTGCGCCAGCTGCCACACGCCCGAGTTGCCCGGCGCGGGCGGCCCCGTGCGTCTGTACAGCGATCTGCTGCTGCACGACGTGGCCCCTCCCGGCGCCGTCGGCATCGAGGACGCATCGGCGGATATGCGCGAGTTCCGCACGCCTCCCCTGTGGGGTGCGAGCCAGAGCGCGCCCTACATGCACTCCGGAGAGGCGGACACCAGGAACGACGCCATCCTCATGCACGACACGGAGGGCACGGCCTCGCGCGAGGCCTTCCTCGCCCTGAGCGCAGCCGACCGGGACGCGCTGCTCGCCTTCGTCGGGTCCCTTTGATGCGCGGCCTCACGCCCCTCGCGCTGTCGAGCGCGCTCCTGCTCGCCCTCACGGGCTGCCCCGACTCGCCCTCGCCCAACGACGCCGGAGGCGACTCCGCCGTCGACGCGCCCATGAGCTATCACGACCCGCTCTCGGCGCCTGCCGAGCCCACCCTCACGCCTTCGAGCTTCTCGGGCGCCTCCGCCTGCAAGGACTGTCATCCGGGCCAGTACGCGGAGTGGCGCACCTCCATGCACGCCTACTCCATGGTCGATCCCGTCTACCGACAGCTCGTGCGCCTTCGCCAGACGGCCTTCGACGGAGCGCAGGACCAGTTCTGCCTGCAATGCCACAGCGCCATCGCCACGCGTGGCGGGGAGATCGTTCCGAACTTCGCCTTCGAGGATCTGAGCCCGATCGCCCTCGAGGGCATCACCTGCGAGTCGTGCCACAGGGTCGCGAGCATCGCGCGCCCCTACAACAGCGGACACGTGCTCGATCCGGATGGCCCCATCCGCGGCCCGCTGCGCAACCCCGACGTCTCCGTCTATCACGAGTCCGAGTACTCCCCGATGTTCGAGTCGTCGGAGTTCTGCGGCGCGTGCCACGACGTGCGCGAAGCCAACGGTGTCCCGCTCGAGCGGCCCTATCAGGAGTGGGTGCAGTCGCCCGCGCAGACGGCCGGACCGACCTGCCAGGGCTGCCACATGCCGACCTACCGAGGCGCCACGGTCCCCGGCGGGACCGAGCGCGATCTCCATCGCCATCGTTTCGTCGGCCTCGACTTGCCGCTCAGCCCGAACTTCATCTCGCCCGACGACGAGGCGGCCATGGCCACGGAGATCCGGGATCTGCTGGGCACGGCCGCCAGCCTCGAGATCCACGCACAATCGCGCCAGCCCGGGACGCGACTCGACACGCTGGTCACCGTCCACAACCTGATCAATGGCCACAACCTGCCGACCGGCTCGACCTTCCTGAGGCAGATCTGGATCGAGGTCATCGCCCAGGACGCGCTGGGACGGGTGCTGTACGAGACGGGCACGCTCGACGCCAACGGCGACCTGCGCGACCGCTACAGCGCCCTCGACCCCTACGGCGACTCGGACTTGGTCTCCCTGGGCTCGCGCCTGCTCGACGCCCATGGCGAGCCGACGGTGCTGTCCTGGGAAGCCGCGGAGCACGTCTCGAGCACGATCCCAGCGCTGCAAGCGCGCACCTTCACCTTCTTCGTGCCGACCGCGGCCGACACCACGGGCCCGGTGACGATCACGGCGCGCCTGCGCCTGCGCACCCATCCGCCCTTCCTGCTGCGCCTGCTCGAGCTCGATGAGCTGATCGATCGCGTGCAGACCTACGATCTCGCCAGCGCCACCGTCGACGTGGACCTCTCGCCCCCATGACCAAGCGCGGGCGGCGGCTCGCGCTCGCGCTGGGGGTGATCACGCTGGCCGGCGTGGGGCTCCTGCGCACGCGGCCGGGCGAGCCCACGATCCCAGGCGCTCGGTTGGATGCGGCGCAGGAGACGCTGAGCCCTCTATGCGACGCGGGCGTCGGACACGCAGACGCCTCGACTAGGACGAGCGTCGACGTCTTGGGCGCGATCGACGTGCGCCTGCTGCTCGGGCGAGGCGTCCCCGAGGCGCTGGCCGCGCGACAGCTCGCGCGACTGAGGAGCTACTTCGCACCCCGCGGGCTCACCATCCGACTGCGCGACGCGCGCCGGCTGTCGCTCGACGAGCTGCTCACTCTCGACGCGCCGGGGCTGGATTACGCGCTCGAAGCCCAGGGGCTCGACCCCCACGCCGATGGCGACGCCGAGCGCGAGGCCACGGCCAAGCTGCTGCTCTCGCCCCTCGGAACCTTCCTCGCGGCGCACGCGGACGGCGGCGCGGGCTCCGGAGCCGTCGTGCAGATCGTGCTCCTGCATCGCATCAGCGCCATCGGCTCGGTCGCCCGGCGGGTGCTCCCCGGCCTGCGCGGTCTCGCCCTCGATGGCCACGGCGCGCTCGCGGATCTGCCGCCCGCGCTGCGCCACGCTCTGGGAGACGCGAGCGGCCCGCCTACCCTCTTCATCTCCCTCGACGACCTCGCGCCCGAGGGCAGCGGCATCGTGGACACGACGCTGATGCACGAGCTCGGACACGCCATGGGTCTGGCCCACGTCGAGGAAGCCACCAACCTGATGTCTGCCCAGCCCCACCGCTGCATCCCCGAGCTCGATCCCGCGCAGCGGCACGCGCTCAGGTCGCGGCTCGCCGCGCAGCCCTAGCGAGGCGCTCGCTTCGGCCCTGCGTTGCTTCCTGGGCCGACGTATGCTTCAGCGTGACCATGCCCACGAAGATCGCGCG